>JGI11705J14877_10001921_pt1 | contig 11509 bp, 8 predicted proteins | sample Etolaghawater15m_FD_14877 | JGI IMG/M metagenome (IMG submission 14877) | reverse complement strand
CTTTTTTTTTTGGTTTTTTATGGTCTCGTGGAGCGGTATCAGGTATGCTGATTTCATGGAACGAAAAATTATAAAAATCTGCTGGCTGGATCCTGGTAATTGTAAGGATCTGCCTCTTCCTGAGTATCACTCTGTATTGGCTGCAGGTATGGATGTGCGTGCTGTAATCTCTGAACCGTACCGTCTGGAACCCGGGGCAATCCATCTTTTTCCCACCGGCTTTTGTGTGGCAATCAGTCCCGGTTATGAGATACAGGTACGGCCCAGAAGTGGCCTTGCCGTGAAGCATGGTGTAACGGTAATAAACAGTCCTGGAACCATAGATGCAGATTATCGCGGTGAAGTGAAAGTTGCCCTTATTAATCTCAGCAAGGTGTCTTTTACCGTGAATCGTGGTGATCGCATAGCGCAACTGGTTCTCGCTCCTGTGATTCAGGCACAACTGGAGTTGGTGGCTGAGCTTGATGAGACCATCCGTGGAACTGGTGGTTTCGGACATACCGGACTATAGGTCAGGATGAGATTTTCAGTACTTGGGTCCGGGAGTAAGGGAAATGCCCTTTATATAGAATCTGGTCAAACATCTGTCTTGATCGATGCCGGCTTCTCCGGAAAGGAGATAGCTAAGCGCCTTGCCATCCACAACAGGAACCTGATAGATCTGGATGGACTTTTTTTGACTCACGAGCATGGGGATCACATTCAGGGAGCAGGGGTTGTTTCCAGGCTCTGTAATGTCCCTGTGTATGCAAATGAAGGAACCTACAGAGGTAGTGATAAAAAGATTGGAAAGCTACATAAGCGGGTGGAGTTCGAAACTGGAAAGGTAGTTCAGCTTAAGGATCTGGAAATTCGTTCTTTCAGTATTTCCCATGATACCCTTGATCCTGTGGGGTTTCTTGTAAGTGATTCAAATGTCAGTCTTGCCTGTTGCACTGATACTGGGAAAGTGTCAGAACTTGTTGCCAACAGACTAAGGGGGTGTGACGCCCTTGTCCTGGAATTTAATCATGATCCTCACATGCTGAAAACAGGACCATACCCTTTGGCTCTTCAGCAACGTGTTCGCTCGTCACATGGACATCTGGCTAACGAGGATGCAGCCTCTTTTCTTAAGATGCTTCTTCATGAAAAATTACGGTATGTTATGCTTGCTCATTTGAGTGAGAAAAATAATACAGCTGAGCTTGCTTTGAAAAGTGCCAGTGCAGTCATAACTAATGAAAGTAAATGTTATCTTCAGGTTGCTGCACAAGAGATTCCAACACAATTATTTCAAGTGTGAAAATTTGAACAGGTGTCTTTTGGTTGATCCGGGGGAATTATCATTAGTCCGGTGGCCTGGGGAGTCTGAAATTATAGCATTGTCCCAACTTGATTGATTTGTATGAAAAAAATGTTGATTTGTTTTGACATCGGGTTCGATTTGTGATAATATAGGGTCTAATATTCAATGTAGGAAGTATTTCAATAGGAAAGAGAAGTTGTTTTCAAAACTTGGAGAAAAAAATGAAGAAAGAATTTACTGTTGCAGCTTTGGGGTTGCTTTTAGCTTTTGGTACTACAGCTTCTGCATTCGCTGCTGGAAGTATTGCTCATGGTGATATCTCTGTATTCAAGGGAGGCGAACTTGCTGATAAACTTTCAGGGCAGAATCCAGTTGAAGAGGGTTCTCTGATGGTCTGTGATGGTAAGTGCATGGTTAAGTCTAAGGGAATTTCTCTCGTGGCAGCAGATAAAGCGAAGTTTGCAATACAGAATGAAGATTCTGTATTCAATCTGTTTGTTCGCTCCGGTAAGGTTGATTACGTTATTAATGACAATACCCGTAAGATCGCTTTCCACACTCCTGAAGGAACATATACAGTAGCCGATGTTATTTTTAATGCAAGTTCGTCGCCTGTCGTCAGAGGTTCTGTTCAGGTGAGTGCCACAGGTGAGACTGAGATCGAAGTAACAGAGGGGCGTTTGGTCTTTGCTACTGGCGATGGCATGAAAACAGTTGATGCACATAATAAAATCGTACTGGCCGTTGTTCCGGCTGCTGGAGCTGGAGATGGTGCTGGAGATGGTGCTGGAGATGATGATGGTATAGGCACTGGAGTAATGGTTGGTGGTGCTTTAGTTGCTACTGCCGCAGTGGTGGGAGTAGTAGCTATTGTTGACAATAACAATGATGACGATAAGAAGGATACAGGTGCAGTTGTGCCACCACCTGCAGTGAGTTCACCTGGAACAAGCTCACCCACACCTGTAGCGAGTCCAAGTGCTTAATAAGTAATACTTATAGGAACAACCGGCAGGAAATTGGAAGGACTATCAGCTCTCAGCTGATAGTCCTTCTTTTATGTATAATTGGCTAATTTCCCCTCACGAGAAGTCTATGTTTCAAGTTAGATTGTTGACCTTCTGTTTTATTGTACCCATGTTGTTTCTGTTGACAGCTTGCGCAGATGAGCAATTTCAAGCGACAACGGATCTCGAACAGTTTAGAAAACAGTACGAAGAAAAACAGAAGAAGTATAATCGAAGTCAGGACAAGGTCTACTCACCTGCTGATCTAAGTGACGCCGGTGGAGGAGATTATCGTTTAGGTGAAGGAGATTTGCTCACCGTTAAAGTGTACGAAAGTGAAGCTCTTGGTACCGAAGTTCGTGTCTCCTCTCATGGAGAAATTAGTCTTCCGCTGTTAAATAATGTCGACGTCTTCAATCTAACCACCGCTGAAGCCGAAGAAAAGGTAGAGGCACTGTATAAAGAAAAATACCTGCACGACCCGCATGTAATCATACATATAAAAGAGCATGTCAGTAAACAGATCACACTTGTGGGTGCAGTGAAAATGCCCGGCACCTACGATTATGTGACACGGCGAAGATTGCTTGATGTACTCGCTGTAGCTAACGGACTTTTGGAAGATGCCGGTTCAATCGCATACGTGACAAGGGAAAACCCTGAAACAAAGGAACGGAAGCGATTCATGGTAAGCCTTGATGAATTATTAAAACAGGGCAACATGAGACAGAATATGGTTGTCCTTGGTGGCGATGTTATTTTTATTCCTCTTGCAGGCCAATGTTTTATAGATGGTGCCGTACGAAAGCCCGGCACATATCCATTGAAGACTAAAATGACCATAACAGAGGCCCTTTCGCTTGCTGGCGGTCTGGCATCCTATGCCGACGATGATGGGATAAAATTGATTCGCTATATGGGTGACGATCAGGAACGTGCTATTGTCTCTCTCAGTTATAGTGATCTGCAGGCAGGCATGGGAGATACACTTTTTCTGCAGGATCAGGATATGATTTTTGCGGAATCCAGCAGCATGGGACTGATGTCATCGGGTGCAGGATTTTCCATTGGTTTTATGGGGACAGGCTTTACGTATAAAGATCCTGAGTCTAACGTACAGAGCAAATAGTCGAAAAGAAATTGGTTAAGGAGCGGTAAGTTATTGTGAATATCCAAAACCAATTCAGTAAAGTTCCTTATTTTCTTGTCTGTTTTGTACTCGGCACCATCCCTCTTGTCTTTGGCGCTGTTCACCCTATTGTATATGCCTCGTACACAGCAGTCGTCCTGACAGGTGTTGGTGGCTGGTTGTGTTTGTCGTATCCCTTCTCAGAACAGTCTGCTGCCTTGATTCCAAGTGGATGGCTGGTTCCGATATTGTGTGTACTGCTATTTTCTGCTCTACAGACCCTCCCCATTCCCGTGGCATGGTTGGATATTCTTTCCCCTGCAAGAGCTGTCAGGGTTGAGATGGTTAATGACCTTGCTCAAACTACTCAAAAACTTGCTTCGATTAGTGAATATGGAATACAGGGGCTGACCTCAACAATACTTTTGCTTGCGCTGCTTATTTACTTTTGTGGTGTAAAGATCCTGCTCCGCCAAAATAACCAGTTCTTTCGGGTCGTCTATCTGATTGTGATTATCGTCGGCCTCTTTGAGGCAATATATGGCTTGTTTCAGTTTCTAAGCCCACGAATTGGCATCCTCTGGCTGCCTCTAACCGGTGGCAGGGCTGCCCATGGTACCATTATTTACAAAAATCAATTCGCCTCTTTTCTCAACATGTGCTGGCCCCTTGCCGTAGCCGGTGCAATTGTTCATCTGCAAAGTTTAATGCAGGTCGATAGTGATACTAAAAAGAAGAAATCAATTAGAGAGCGTTTGAGAAGGATGGATGACAAAGCAAAATTGGCACCCTTGTTCATTTTTGCGACTGGAATTATGCTGTTGGCTGTGCTCTTTTCGTTGTCCAGGGGTGGAATTATAGCAATGTTGCTGGTCATGATTTTACTCAACTTCTTTCTTCCAATTGGAAGAAAAACGAAGTTTCTATTTCTAGCTCTTTTCGCTCTGTTTGTTTCTGCATATGGTGCATTACTTGGCCTGGATACAGTTATGTCACGATTTGATTCCATCGGGCAATCCGGTGCCTCGCGGTTTGCCACCTACCTGGCAAGCATACCCATGTTACTTGATCATGCTTGGAGTGGGATTGGCTTCGGTTCCTATAATTTACTTTCGCCGGTGTACCTCAAGGGGCTTGATGCAAATATTCACTGGGATCATTCCCATAACGAGTATTTACAACTGATGCTTGAATTTGGGATTCCTGCATCGATGGTCATCTTTGTCTGGTTGGTTGCAGCAATGTTTTTTGCTGGCTCCAGACTCTATAAGTTGATAAATGACAACAGCCACCCGGTCCATCCATCTGTTATTATGGCAGGTGGGGCGTATTGTGGCTTAATGGGCCTATTGATCCACGGAATTGCTGATTTCGGCTGGCGTTTGCCCGCCAATCTTTTTTATGCTGTGACATTGGCTGCACTAGTTTCTTACGGGCTTGAGAGCAGTCGGTATCCTGGTGAAGGGACAAAATGATACCTGATCTGGCAAAATTTATAGATATCCATAATCATATCCTGCCGGGTATTGATGATGGGCCCAAAAGTCTTGAAGACAGTGCAGAAATGGCCCGTTGTTATGTCAATGTTGGAATAACTCAAATTATAACAACGCCACATTTTATTCCCGGTACCGCCTGGTCAGCTGGACGTCAGCAAGTTTCTGAAAAGATAAAAGAATTGACAGAATTCCTGGAGCAGAAACAAATCCCTCTACGGATATTGCACGGAATGGAAATCGCCTACCACAAAAAATTGCTCAATAATTTTGAGAGGGGCTTGCTGCAACCTCTAGCCAACAGTTCCACCTATTTACTCGAACCGTCCTTCCAGGATACAGCAGAGGATTTGCTGCTCTGCTCGAAAAAACTGCAGGAGAAAGGGCAGCATGTAATTATTGCCCACCCGGAACGTATAAAAACATTTCAGGAATCATTAGAGCCTCTTCTTGAACAGGTTCAGGATGGACTGGAGGTTCAGCTGAATACCGGTAGTCTCCTCGGTAAATTTGGACCTTCCAGTCAGCAAACGGCTCTGGGTCTGCTTGAGAACAACTGTGTTCAATACCTTGCCTCTGATGCCCACTCAGCGAATAATCGAAGGCCTGTAAACATCCAAGAATGGAACGAGTTGTCTACAATTCTTGGACCCGCATTACTGAGTACTCTTTGTATAGATAATCCCAATAAATTAATATCGAATTCTTATGATGAATAAAAATAAAAATCAGTACCCCTCTTCAGATAGTCAATTACTTGTTCGTGATAATAATCAACAGCAAAATCTACCAAGTGTTGAGGTTCGTGAAGTAGTACCAGANTTCAAGGATGAGATTGATCTTCGTGACCTTCTCGATGTTTTGATTCGAAGGAAGTGGCTTGTTGTCAGTGCATTGATTTTCATATTCTTCTCTGTGGCCCTTGTAACTTTTTCCATGACTCCACAGTTTAAAGCCCGTGGATCACTTAAAGTCTCTGCGCAATCATCGAATTTAACCAAGTTTGATGATCTTGAATCGGGAGCTCTTAAGACAATGGAATTTCAACAAACACAGGTAAAACTCCTTCAAAGTGAACAGCTCGCATTGCGAGTCATTGATTTATTGGAACTTGACCAAAACAAATATTTCAATCCTCAGGCCGGTGTCAAAGAAGGTCCCGGCAACACAGGGCTTCTTGCCACTATTAAGAACTTTGTTCGTGCTGATGAATCAAAGGATTCAATAAGCGTCCTTTCAGATGATGCGAAACAACAGATCCTTCACGAGCAAATACTTACTAACTTTACAAACAGGTTCAAGGTAAGTCCTGTTCGGAATTCGGAACTCATTGAAGTCACTTTCGAGACTCCATCGCCTGCATTATCTGCAGAAATTACCAATACGGCTATGGACGAGTTTATCAATATGCATATGGATGGGAATATGCAGCGCTCTCGTGTTGCTTCTAAGTTCCTGGAAAAGCAGATACTTGCAGCGCAGATGAAGCTGGAAAAATCCGAAATGGCACTCCAGAAATTTGCGAGAAAAATTGGTGTGGTATCCCTGGACCCAAAACTAAATATGGTGCTCAGGCAAATGGAAGAGCTAAATGAAGCTCTTGCCAAGGCGAGATCGGCACGCATTGCTGCAGAAGCACGTCATGAGCAAATCCAGGCAATGGATCTTGAAGAGTTCACACAGGTTTCTCAGAGCCCTCTCATTCAGGATCTAAGAAGTAAGTACTCAGTGCTAAAAGCAGAGTATGAAGATTTGGCTACAACATTTAAGCCTGAATATCCGGAAATGGTAAAGATAAAAGCCAGGATGGATGAGTTGATCAAGCGGGCTGAGGAAGAACGCCNGCTTATTATCAATTCCATCGCCAATGAATACAAAACGGCATTAAAAACCGTTGAATACTATACAAAACAAGCCGATGAACAAAAGCAGAGNGCTTTGGATCTCGAAGAAAAGGCAACACAGTACAAAATTTATGAACGCGAAGTAGCCAGTAGTAAAACTATTTATAACAGTCTNCTNGAGAGGTCGAAAGAAATTGAGGCAACGGTTGGTGCAGCCGTTACCAATATACAGATTGTTGACGCGGCGAGAGCNCCTCTTCTACCGTATAAACCACGTGTTGCTCTGAACCTTCTCCTTGGAATTGTCCTTGGGTTATTTGCAGGTATAGGTTTGGCTTTTATTGTAGAATATTTTGACAATACTATCAAAAGTCCCGATGAAATGGCTGACCGCTTTCATATTCCTGTGCTTGGGCTTATTCCATATGATAAGGAATCCGTAGATAATCGCAGCAATATGGCCCTGAAGTTTTTTAATGCCCCCCGTTCACCTGTGGCGGAGGCCTTTCGTACGACCATGACTTCTGTTCGCCTCTCTGTTGCCGATGATCCACCAAAGAGCATACTCATTACAAGTGTTTTACCGGGAGCCGGGAAAAGTTCACTCTCATGTAACTCCTGCTTGTCGTATCTCTCTGAAGATGAAACATGTCTGCTTATCGATTGTGATCTCAGAAAGCCAAGTCTGCATAGAGTGTTAAAAAACGGTGAGAAAGGGAAGGGCTTATCAAGTGTTCTCAGTGGTATGAGTAAATTGGACGATGTTATCTCTAAAACAGATTTTGAAGGATTGGATTTTATCAGCAGTGGCCCCTTACCTCCTAACCCCGCTGAGTTGCTTTCATCAAAGCGTATGCGCCAACTGTTGACCCTGGCCACCCAGAAATACGACAAAGTGATACTGGATGGCCCTCCTTACCAGGGATTTGCCGAAATCCTGGTTCTCGCAAATATGGTAGATGGGGTTATCCTCATTGCCGTGGAAGGCGATACCCCACGAGAGGGTGTTAAGCATTTCCGAAAGGCCTTAACCAATGTCGGCGGCAGGATTCTTGGTGCCATAATTAATAAGTCAGGCAGAAAAAAAGGCTATGGTTATGGCTCCTACGGCGGATATAAATATTACGCGTACAACTACGAGTATGGCAAGGAGAGTTAAGTGAGAGTGTTGCGGCTGCTTTGTTTCATTTTTTTGTTTGTCTTAACGGTGGTGCAGATACGATTGGCCCTGTTTGAACAAACGAAATACAGCAGTAATGAGAATACTTCATCACTCAACAAATATCAGACGAATCCCTATTTGCTCTCCTGGCTTGCTAAACAAAAGCATATGTTCGATTCAGATCTTGATCAGGCGCAACTGCTCTATAAACGGGCTTTAGAGATTAATTCTGCTTATGTGCCTGCATGGCTGGGACTTGCTGAATTGCGACTTGATCAGCAGCAAAAGCAAAATGCCAATGCAATTCTTGATTATACCAGTCAGTTGACCGACAATGTGAAGCGTTGGCGCTGGGATAAAGCATTAGTGGCGTACCAATTTGACAGGCAGGATATTCTGGCTGTTGATCTTGCATATATTATTCTTGAAATTCCCGGAAAGCAAAGAAATGATGCCTTACGAACGGCTTTTGCTGTCTGGCCTGATCCTGAAGAGTTACAGGAGCAGCTGGGCGATGAAGCCTTGGAGCATCTTTTTCGTTATGCAACGCAGACAAAAAAAGTAAGCCAGGGACTCGTACTCTGGCAGGTCATAGAGCAAAAGGGCCTGGAATCAGAAGCACAGAAAAAGGACGCTCTTGCCTTTGTCAACATGTTAATTGGACAGGGTGAGTTGCCAGAAGCAACAATCATCTGGAGGAAGCATTTTAGTCATTCGGATTTGTTATTCAACGGCAGCTTTTTAGTCCCACCATTACAAACTGCGTTTGGCTGGCGTATCGGCAAGAATAAAGGTGCAAGCTGGTACTTTACTGAAGAAGAAAAAGATGATCCGGCAGCCTTACATATTCATTTTAATCGTAAAGATAATATCAATCTTCGAAATATTTCGCAGATACTGCCCTTGCAGGGTGGAAAGGTATATGCCCTGAAAGGAAAAGTAAAAACAAAAAAACTTACGACTGACCAACTGCCGTTCATTGAGGCTTTTGGCTATAAATGTAAGGCTCCGTACAATAAATCTGAAATGGTGTTGCCAGATCAGGACTGGACTGATCTCTACTTCGTATTTGAGGTCCCCGAAGAGTGTAATGCCATGTATATTCGTTTGCGAAGAAATGAGAGTACTCAGATTGATAATAAACTGGCGGGTGATATCTGGCTGGCAAAATTCAGTATTAGCGAAACTGAAGAACTATTTACAATTTTAGATGAAGAGCCATGATTACCAGCCAGGATAAACTACTTATTTCCCGCCTCATAAAAAAATATGCCGGCAATGTCTCAACGGAATCAATGTTAGTGTTTGTTGGGGACAATACCGGTATGCTTTCCATATGCAGGGAGCTTGTAAACAGCAATAATCAAAATGATGAGTCTGTCGTTTCCTGGGTGGATGAACAGTGTCATGAACAGAACGTTGATGTTCGTGGCTTTTTGTATGAAGTCGAGAAGATTTTGTCTGTCTTTCTGCCTGATCATGAAGTTGAAGAATATTATACTGTTCTGGGGCTGGAAGATGGTGCCAGCGACGAAGAAATAAAAAAGGCATATCGACTGCTGAGTAGAAAATATCACCCGGATACAGCATCAGCAGAAGATGCCGGTAATGGTGACATGTTTGTTCAGATCACAAAAGCGTACCATGCGCTGTCGGAGGGAGAAAAAAGAAGCTCAGAATACAGGTCATCCGCTGCACCTGTTGACAATTGGCGTGGACAAAAAAAGAATCATGTCAGTTCGGACCGAAAGAAAAAAAATCTATTCTGGTTCACGGCACTGGCGTCAGTTATGGTCATTATAAGCCTGATTGTTGCCCGCAGCTATCAACAAAGGGCCATGATTGCAGGCCTCCAAAGTAGCAGAGCGGCCTTTATTCCTCCTGAATCTCCAGTCCAATTAGTAGATAACAGTATCGATAAACCGGCAGTACCCGAGGCACCTCCTGAATCTAAAGACATAAAAGAAAGTGAATCAACAGATGAACCGGTTGAGGAAGCAAGAGATACTGTCGAAAACCTACAACCTGATGTTACCGGGCAGCTATCATCGCCTGATAAACCAAAAATATCAGAAAATGTAGAATTGGATCACAAAAATAACCCGATAGTAAGGCAGCAAAGTACTTCTGAGACAGCCTCGCCCCTGCCGGTACCGACAAGTGAACAGGCAATTGAACCGGTAAAAATACCGATCCCTGCTAAAAGAGTAAAAGAGAACGAACTGATAATATCAAAAACTGAAAAATTGGAAGAAAACATTTCCAGGACAATTGCGGAAACAGTTACTGCAGAGACAGAAACAGCCCCCTCGGCACCGAAAACAGAAGAAAAAAATGAGCCGGTAAAAAGACCGGTTTCTGTTGAAATCGCCAAAGACAAACCCAAGAAAGTAATACCGCCAAAACAGAAAAATTCTTCCGTTCAATCCAGTGTCAGAAAAAACCTGCAAGAACAAGTGGAAGTGTCCCCTGCTACGGAGGAACATGCCGTTCCAACAGCCGAAGAAATACAGGAGGCTACACAAAAAAAGATAGAATACTTTATAACTGAATACACAAAATCTTATACAAACAAAGATCTGTTTGCCTTTAGTCATTTTTTTGATATGGCAGCAACAGAAAATGGAAAACCACTCGCTGAGATTCTGCCAACCTATTCAGAACTTTTTCAAAACTCTGAGGTGGTATCCCTGACTGTTTCAATCCTTAAGTGGAGTAATATCGAGAATATGATCGAATTAGATGGACGCTTTGAAATTAATATTCAGTATAAAAGTGGTGAGAAGGTGAGTGGAGCTGGCATAATAGCTTTTCAGTTAATTGATTCCGGCAATCAACTTTTGATTAAAGATACAACCTACCAATTTGACATTTAAAGAAAATGGCCTCATTCTTATCCTATCAATTCAGAAACCAACTGGCCATACTGCTTGGGCTAATCCAAAATCCAAAATTTTGGGTAATTCTTGGGTTGGATATCATCTTTGTAATCCTGGCTTATTTCCTTGCTAATGTGATTCGTTTCGAAAGTGTTTCGGACGGTATCGATCTGGTCCAGATCCTTGGAATTCTTCCTCCCCTGATTGTTGTTAAAATTCCTGTCTTCTATGTGTTTGGTTTGTATCGGGGTATGTGGCGTTACACCAGTACCCGCGATCTTTTGAATGTCGTGAAGGGTACTGTTTTTGCCTCTATTATTATTGTAACACTTCTCCTCTACGGAAACCGCTTTGCTGGGCTTTCGCGTTCAGTTTTCATTATTGATGCCATATTTACTTTTCTCTTTATAGGCGGACACAGGATTATGATCCGTTTTTATCATCAGAACAATAAAGGTCGTAGAAGCCTGAGCTCTGGAAGCAGATTGATGAGAAAGAAAAATCTCCTGTTGGTCGGTGCCGGTGATGCAGCAGAAAATGTGTTAAGAGAACTGAATGCCAACAAGGCTGTTCCATACACTGCCGTTGGGCTTGTTGATGATGATCCCTCTAAAACCGGTCTTAAAATTCATGGAGTTCCTGTTGTTGGAAGTATTGAGTATCTTAATGAACATATAATTCGATTCAATGTAGAAGAGCTTTTG
>JGI11705J14877_10001915_pt1 | contig 11528 bp, 7 predicted proteins | sample Etolaghawater15m_FD_14877 | JGI IMG/M metagenome (IMG submission 14877) | reverse complement strand
AATAGGTGCCCTTAATCTCCTCCAGCGAAAGAAAAGATGAGGTTTTGTCCTTTGGATCAAAGCTGCTCGAAGCCTGCCGCGGCAAATTGAAAACGCCAAAGTCCCCCCCCCTGACAATGTTAAAGCGAAGCGGAATCCTTAAGGGCAAGAGATATTCCACGTAATCCTTCAATTCCGAAATATTTTGTTTCTGTACAGAGAGGCATGTCTTCAGCGTCAGACGCGGATATCTTTTCTGAATCTTAATCAGCTCTTTTACGGTCGAAATCGTCTTGTTAAATGCCCCTCTTACCCCTCGAATGCTATCATGGGTGACTTCGAGCCCATCCAGCGATACCTGTATGCTGAGGTTCGAAACAAGATTTTCATCGAAAAAACCTAAAATCGTTTCAATGATGGCATTTTTGAGCGTACCATTGGTTGTAATACCTAACTCGCGCATTCCGCAACCCTCATGAAAAGCACGCATAATTTCAAGGAGATCCTTTCTTAGAAAAGGTTCTCCGCCTGTCAAACTGAGGTACACGGGATGTTCGAGGGATCGTGAAATTTTTCGAATTTCATGAATTGAAAGTTCGTCATCAACCGCATTGTTGATCTCCCCCCAGAAAAAGCAATGGCTGCAACGAAGATTGCATCGGGATGTGACAAAAAATACCAGTGTTACAGGTGTATCTAGGTGCTGGGCCCATTTCTTTTTGCTTTTACTGTAAGTTTTAGCCAAAGGCAACTGAAGGAAACTGGGTAGCTTGGAAAAAATTTTTTTCTTATCGGGATGCATAGTCACACTTTTGCTGGTTACATTCAGGGCTCCCTCACAACCCGAAAACCCAAATTGGCAAAACCTTTGCTGGGATCACCCCCACTCCTGTTACCTGAACGACACGCCTGAGCATAGCTGTTCCATCCCCCTCCACGAATGACGCGTAAGCTCCCTTTGGCCGGACCCTTTGGATTTGTATCAGCCCCATCTGAATAATCGCCCAGCCAGTCGGAACACCATTCCCAAACATTACCGTGCATACCCACAAACCCCCAGGGATTCGGCAGAAATGCGGTTGTAGAAACAGGCATCTCCAGGTATGGTTCTTTGGGACAATTAGTAAAAGGAAAATTGCCGTCATAGTTGGCTTCTTTGGCGGTTAAACAACTTCCGAAAGAAAAAGGGGTTTCAGTTCCCGCCTTGCAAGCATATTCCCATTCGGCTTCTGTTGGTAACCTGTATTTTCCGGAATTCTCAATTTTGTTCAACCGTTCAAGAAACTCTTGAACCACGTTCCATGATACCTGCTCAATTGGACAATCACCTCCGCAGTTTTGAAAGAAAGAGGGGTTATCGCCCATTATGCTTTTCCACTGGCTTTGGGTAACCTCAGTTGTTTGCATATAATAACCCTTTGTTAGGTCCACCTGATGACAATTTGAAGAAGTTGCGGGAGCGGAGCAATCCATCCCCATTTTAAAGGATCCCGGTGGGATATAACGAAATTCCATTCCGAACTTGTTGTTAAATTTTTCAATTTCAGTAACTTGGGCCTTGTGGGCTTTGTGCGGAATTCCAGTTTTGGAAACTTCCTCCTGCGTTTCTGGACCCCTATGAGTTGCCACAGCTTTTTCTAGGCTATAATGTTTTTTTGGATAATTTTCATAGGCCCCTATATCAGGGAGCTTACTTTTTGGGCGGATATTTCCTCTAAGGTCTTTTCCATAAGAATGCTTGGGGGTTCCTTTATCGATGGCCGGGCTGTCAGGTTTGAGTAAAAAATCGCCCTTTTCGAAATCCACGAATATTTCTCCAATCTCCGCTTCCAGGGAATGAGCATCGTTTTCTTTTTCTCCTACGTATTGAGATATTTTGTTCAGGCTCTTTCGGATCATTTTTTCCCATCTTCCAAAACGATAGGCTGAGTCTTCGATTTCCCAAATCAATGCATTCTTTGAAAAGAGATTATAATCCGATGAGACTTTCAGATCACTTGCCTTTCCAGTTGTTGAAAAAACAGGTACCTTTCCTTGTGCAATAATTATATTGTTGTAAAAATCATTCTTGTAAGCGCCATAATTAAGCCCCACTGAATAGGAAGCCCCTATCGGCATAACAATGGTATTATGGATTACAAGATTGTTTTCAGAGGGCACGGCGCCGTCTCCTTTAAAGAACGCCATACCTTTCTTTTTATTATCATATAGAAGATTGTTTCTGAAAACGGAATCCGTAACCCCATCGATGTTGATACCCATCCCATTATCAAAAAAAATGTTATTTTCAATGATTGCATGAGATATGATGCCATCTCCGCCGGAACCTTTATCACCGTTCATATGAAGTCCGATCGCGGAGTTTCTATAAACGACATTTCCAGTTACAGTGGGATAATCCGTACTGTCCGCGACATATACCCCTATTCGGCCGTCAAATGTCTCATTGTTCATAATCAGAATTCGATCACTATGGGAACAAAATATGTTGGCATGGCCCGCACCAGATACCTTGTTATTTCTAATGACACTCCCTTTGGAGTGCGTCAGCCTTATTCCCCTGCTGTTCTTCTTTTGCGGCGAAAAAATGGTTAAATTCTCGATATTGACGTAGTTGGCAAAATGGACTGAAAAGCCATTTCTGTCATTGCATTTTGAAAAATCAAGCACGATGTTTTCACCATTTCCACGAATGATGATCGGCCTGTCTTTCATTCCCGAGGTCTTAATGCTAAGCTTCTTATCGATCATATATTTCCCTGGATTAATCAAAACGGTGTCACCCGGTTTCACATGTTTTATTGCATTAAAAAGTGACTTCCACGGTCTGAATTGAGTACCTTCGTGCGAATCATTCCCATTCTTGTCTATGAAAAAAATCCTGCCACCACAAGGTGTAGCCTGCCAATTATTTCCACAGCAGTAACCGGTATATCTTTTATTGCCACCGCAAACGCATCCTCTCTTAGAAATGAATCCGCTCTCACATTTTTCGCAACGCAAGTCGGAGCCTGAACAATCCTCATCAATGCCATTTCCGCAAATTTCCTCGGAGGGTATGCATGTTCCGAAAGTCTCCGTTGGAACACCCAATAGACCTACTGCAATCAAAGACAGGCCAAGAAGTAAGGAAAAAAGAGCGCCCTTGACATAAAATACTTGGTTGGCTCGATTCGAATCGATAGTTAGCATTTTCAATAAAACCTCGTATATAGAATCAATCCGATACAGACACTAAGACTTCAGCGAGTTTCTCTGTGAGTCTTCTTCTCCCATATTCCGAAAGATCAGTTTTGCTTTCCTCATACAGCTGTTTTTTGTCGGCTATCAAAGTCGAAATATTCTTAGCGATAATCTCAATTTCATTGGGATGAACAATTGTAGATTTTGGGTAGGATCCTCTCAAAAGCCTGCTTGTTTCACCTTCTGGAACGATTGCCAGAATAAAATTACCCGTGGCCATATATTCAAAGGTTTTTGCGGGAATGATTTGATCCGCTCCTTCTAAATCGCTCAATGAAACAATCAGTACATCCGCCTTGCTCATGACTTGAACAATTTCATCATGTGGAACATAGTCAACCAATTTTAAAATTCTCGCGAGGTGGTTCTGATTCAAAAAGCGAAGTTCTTCTTCTACGATTCGGCCGTATACGGTAATTTGAATTTCATCACTCAAATTTGGGTGCTTTAAAGCCAAACGTTCCAGGGTTTTTACAAGCGGCAAAAGGGAGGTTGCCTTCCAAACGGTTCCAGAGTAAAGAAAGTTGATCGTTGAAGCGTTCCGTCTCCCCTTAGAGTTTCGGGGTTTGCGAAAACGCCTAAAATCCTCTTCATCAAAGCCGTTTGTTATGACACACGTCTTTTTTCCATTGATATCAGGGTTTCTTTCCAAAAGGCTCTTTAAATAAGAAGATGTGGCGGCTGTTATGGCAGAACAGTTGGCAACCACATATTTTTCGAAAATGCGGTCTAATCTCGCTGCCAAGGGTGTTTTCACCGAATTTTCCATATGGAGGCGGAAAAATCTCCAATCATCCCTAAAATCTACGACCACAGGGACTCTGAAAAGCTTGCCAACAAATGTTACAGCCATAAGGGTCGAAAAAGGTGGTGCACTCACAAAAATGCAGTGCAATCCTTCCCGCTTTGTAACTCGAAACAAAGTTAGAAGCAAACCGGGCCACCAGGAAATTTGGGCGTCCGGAATCAAAAGTCTGTTTTTTAAAAAGCCCAGGAGACTCGATAGAAGTCTTTTAAGATACCCACCCCCTTTTTCATAAAAGAGCCTCTTTTTTGTTGCATAATTCGGTTCTAATGTTCTTGCTGTAAATATCTTGCAGTCTGGTGGAATATCAGAACGCTGCCGTGTATCAAACAATGGGACAGACGGATTCCTTACGGTCAACGCCATTGGTTCCCAACCGAACTCCCGCAGATATTTTATAAATTTTGAACATCTCTGTACACCAGCGCCGCCTACCGGTGGCAGCGTATGACTTACAATTAACACTTTCTTAATCACTGTCTGCTATTTCGCTATTAAGTGCTACTTTGTTGACACGATTTATCTTTCAACTTTTATCCAATTTGGTGGTACAATTTCAATTTCTTTTCCGTCTACAAACCAATTCTCAGGCGTCACAATAATTTTTCCTTTATTTTTTATAAGCCAAGCTCCCCACCAATGGAAAGTGCTGTTTGGAATAATGGCATGTTTACAGGCGCCCATCATTATAAGATCTTCAATATCACTCCCATGTAAACGATTGTAACGATAGTTAACATTAACACCAAAGTTGATATTTTTCTTGACCCATTCCACAGAATCAGAAAATAAGTAATAAACCGGATTGTCAACTCTCTTTTCAATTTCTATTATTGCTCTTCTGTAATAGCTTTCATTAAGAATTCCAAATATTCTTCTTGTTGATCTATTCGCTAAATAATCACCACGTCTAAAGCCAATGAAAACTGAATTTTCTCTTGAAACCATGCTAATTATTTCTTTATTGGAAGGACTAATATTGAATCTTGGCTTCAACTCTTCCCTAAGTATGTCTTCAATGTCATATACGTTCTTCCAGTATTGCCAATATCCATCAAAATAAACATGTGATATTATTTCCTGTATATTTATAGGTTTTCGTGATGGTTCCAAGAAATAACTTCTATTCAGCGTCTTTTCAAAATACAAAATTGCTTTATATAAGAGACTCAAAGGATTTCCGATTCGAGGAAACAGACATGTTTCTCTTATGTCTTTACGACTGGTCTTATTGATAATAGTGTTAAAATGCTCGATTTTCGGACGTCGGACTGTATCTCTTGAAAGGGAGCAATAATAGAAAAAATCCCCTTTAACATTTTTGCAATCAAACCTTTCTTCTAAATTACGCAAAAAAGCATATTGAAAAAGCTGATTTCCTAGACCTCCTTTGAATTTTACTATTTTCATCCCAATGTCAATGAATTAACAAATTGCTTTGAAATTTTCCGCCAAGCCTTATGAATTCAACCGTTTGGGCAAGATATTCGCGCAGGGCAGCGAGGATTTCATGAGGGGATCAAGAGGGCATCATCAAAGTGTGAAAAAATCAGCCCATTCTGCTAAGTTTAAGGGCACGTCCATCCTCATATAGCATTTGATTCATTTCACAAATTATATAAACGCGCCAAGCTAGGACATTAATATCCAATTTCGGTTTTAGCATGTTCATTCGAATCTTCCTGATTGTCCTAGGGATAAATGGTTTGATTAAAGGCCTGATAATCCTCCTTCTTGGATGAGGGTCGTCAACGGTGGTGCTAATATTTTTGAGAATAAAATCCAAAAAAGTATCTGAAAACAGCTTTCGAGCATAATTGCCTTCTAATTGCTTAACTAACAAATCTACAACTGGTTTAGTTTTAAAGATATTTTCATGCTTTTCAGTAGCCTCATATTTTGCAAACGGTATGTCAGGGCTTATTGAATAAGCAATATTTTTTAATATTTTTTTGTCATTTCTTAATGAATCTGGAATATTTCTAACTTTCTTGACGATCCGGTTTGTCAGGAAAGGATTCACTATCTCAACGTAACAACATTTTAAATCATTTAGGGCCGAATTCCCGGTTCCAACACGAAAAACTTGATAAAGCCGGTCTCGCCACGTTTCCAAGGTCTCGTTGTGTTTTTGAAGTAATTCGTCAGGCAAGGAGTATTCCTCTAATCCGAAAACCTTAATATCCGGCAGATTACTGTAATCAGATGGGTAAAGACAATCTACATAAGATCTGGCCTCAAAAGGAACAGAAATATTTGGATCGGCAACGCCAAAAGGCTCATCGCCTCGTATAATGCCTTTTATTCCTTGCCTGTATAAGAACTCCCAAATTTTAAAACCATCCATATATCCAGCGATTTGATCAAATCTTCCCTCTCCGGCCACAAGAAATCGGTTAAAGATTTGTTCAACAGGCTCGTTTGAGATATCCGTTTCAAAATATTGGTGTGAGACGCCAAGACTTTTTGCAAGTGATCTAGCAACATAAGCATCATTTTCCGGTTCATTTAAAGAAGATTTAAGTCCCCACGTTATAGTTTGGGTATGCTGGCGATTTTTGAGTTTAAGAAGAATTGTTCTGCTGTCAAATCCCCCGGATAAAGGCAGAACCCATTTGGAATAGTCTAAACTAAAATGTTCAAAAACATAATTGATTGCTGTTCTTAACTGAGATTCATGGTCTCGTTCAGATAGATTTAGCGGCTTGAATCTAATAGATTCCTTATCGACATTAATCTTCCATGAGGAACGATTCAATAAAAGGCGAGAATCTCCGCTTAACCATCTAATTCTTCTGTCCCAAGACAGACCATATCCGAGCGTACCTGAAAACAGCACCCATGGATAGGCGGTTGTGTTTGGATGATAATCCTGGAGAAAATAAACAATGGCTCTCTGGGAGGTTGAAGCAATAAAAACAGTATTGGTTTGAATATACCAGATCGTCCGAGAAGCCAATGGATCAGTTACCAACTCAAGGCTCTCTTGGTTACTTCGGAACAAAGCGAAAGAGCCTTCAGGAACCGCCGCACCAGGTTTCCACCAGTCAGCATTTGGATTAATAAGATTCCCTATACATATACTGCTGCTCTTTACCGGTACCACATCATTGTAATTGAATATTCCAATAAATGAACCATTTTCATCTATCACATGATTTGGCACGGGAAAAATATTGTCCGGAGTCAACCTCTTTGACAATACTTCAATATCTTTGCTAGTATAAAGTTTCGTGTTTGGATCTCTGAAGTATAAAAAGACGGCGTTAGCCATTATGAGACCTTTGTAGAACCTCGATTTGGGCAGAATTTCTCAAGATTTTCACGCCTCTAAACTTCTAAAATTTCCGGCGGTTCGACTGCCACTTCGCTCTCTTCAATTGGCTCCGAATCTAATTGTCCATCCACTTTTTTTGAAAGTAATTTCCGAAATTGGACTTTATCCTCTATATTGTTGAACGTTTGCAAAGAAGGTTGAAATGTGGGTACTGACGATTTTGATCATTTTCCAACTCTTCCACAAAGGCATTCAAAGTCTTAATATCCGCAGATTCCAGACCTTTTTCAATGATGTGCAATTTAAAACCCAAATCAGCTAATTGTTTAAAGTAAGTTTCTGCTGGAGTACCTGCGGCTTTCAATGCGTAAGGCAATATTTCTGTTACCAAAACAACATTTTCATTCTTCTTTAAGATCCGGTCCATGCCATTTAATGCTACGGCTTCAGCGCCCTCTATATCCATCTTTATAAAATCAACTACCACATCATTCTTCAAAAAAGAATCCAATTGAATGCTTTCAACCTTAACAAATTTGCGTTTTTTTCCGGTCGCCACAATTGAATGACCACCAGAAGCAATATTTTGTGAATCGGCTTCTGGATCCAAATATAGCCTTATTTGACTATCTTCATTCCAGACTGCTTTTTGTTCAATGGAGACATTTCGAAATCCATTTATATTGATATTGTGTTTCAAGAGGAGAAAATTGCGCGGATTTGGTTCAAATGAAAACACATGACCAGATTCTCCAACAATTTCAGAAGCAATCAAGGAAAAGTACCCTATATTTGCTCCTACATCCAGTACGCTCATCCCAGTTTTCAGATAACTAAAAAAAATTTCGGTGATTGCATTTTCGTATATTCCATTGAAATAGATGTGACTCGAAACACCTTCGTCTTTCATATCCACACACATTCTGAAATTGAATCCTGAAACATGCAGTGCAACATAGCGTGGCAGCAATTTACGAAGGATATTTCTCAATTTCCAAGGACTCTGATACAATAGAGTTGTCAACATTCTGGGGAGATAGATATAAAACAGTCTTTGTTCCGACTCAAATCCAGTACTGCTAGTCTCACAAAATGACTTCATCCATTTTTCCTTTTATCGCTTCTTCGCAATTGCCAACAAATGTTCTTCAATCGCACTAGTTCTTGCCTGATGTCCAAACCGCTCTCTTACAATTGAAACTGCTCTTTTTTTCTGGCTTTCCCACCAGTCTTTGTTTTCAAAAAAGTAAGATACTTTCTCGTACAAAGAATCTTCGTCATTCGGAATGCAAAACAAACCGCCGTCTCCATTATCAAATATTTCAACTATTCCTCCCACGCGACTTGCTACAACTGGTGTTCCGCATGCCATGGCCTCCACCACAACACGTCCAAAAGGCTCGTGTAGGGACGGTACAGTCAGCAAATCCAGCAGGCTCATAATATCTGGAATATCCTTTCTGTATCCTAAAAACCTTACCTGGCCGTCTAAATGCAGTTCACTTGAAAGTAATTTGAGTTTTTTGGTATAGGCGTCTTTCTGAACATTATCGTCGCCAACTATAATGTATTGAGCCATAATACCATTGCAAGTCATTTTCTGAGCCATCTTCAAGAATAACTCCTGCCCCTTTATTTTCTTTAGTTGTCCTACGATTCCAACAATCGGAAGAGATGACTTTAATCCAATTTCTTTTCTTAGAAGACTTGTATCTCTAGGAAAGAATAAATTTAAATCAACTGCATTGTGAATGGCAAAACAAACATTAGGATCCAACCAGGGAGAATGGGACATGACCTCTTGCATCAGGGCGTTGGAACAGAACAATATTCTTCTGGCGTGCTTAATCCCAGACCAGCGCAAAGAAACGTCTGTTTCATAACTTTGTATATCCACAAGTACAGGGATATTAAACAACCTCGCTATCGGGATAATGTATTTTAAAGCAAAGACGCCGTTTGAATAAATAACGTGGATCTTCTCTTTAAAAATAATTAAATAAAGCTTTAATAATAAATAAACTATACGAACAATATTCTTCTTTTCATATTGAACCCATTGTACGGGAAATAGCTTCGCTTCTTGAATATATTCGTCCATTCTTGAAAGCGGATGATAGGCCAAATGGCATAAGAACTTTTCCTGGTCAATGGTTTGAATCAAAGAAACCAGATTAATTTCCCCACCTGCTACGTGCGAGGACGATGATAAAATGAGTAAATTTAGTCTTTTACGATCGCGGGTCTTTCTCATAAATTCTTGCTCCAATTTATTCGAAGAGTGAAAGCGGTCTTATTTTGGATGTATAAGATTCTCAGTATGATGAAGTATCTTCCGTTTGAAGTTCATTTATAATCAAATGACGAGTTTTTACTATTCCTCGCAAAAAATCTTCTTTTCAATAGATACCAGAGTTTCTCTCGATCTTGTTTCGGTAATAAGACAAAAGGGCCCAGAAGGGCAAGCCAAGCTGTGTGTATACCGACTATTGAAAGTACTGAGCCATATGTCGCCTCCACATTTCGCCCGAGAAAAAACCAAACCGGAAAAATCAATATGACGGTAAAAACCAACGTAAGCAACATTTTTGACCGAAAAACGAGACTATTTAATTCTATCTTCTTGCATGCAAAATAGGGCCATATCAACCCAGCAAAAAACATCGCCGGAATAGATGTGCCCAAGGCGACCCCTTTTCCACCATAAAAATATCCCAGCACCAAACTTAGAACCAGTTTAATGCCCCCTTGCATAACCTCTAAATATGCTACAAGCCGATGTTTTCCGGTAGAGTTCAGTAGGATCAGACAAGGATGAAATCCGAATATTAAACAAATCGGTATGAAGAAAATAACAATGTACGGGTAAGAAGCAACAAAGTTCTCTCCTAGCCACCGGATAAGAAACTGACGTGAATAAAGGATGGCCATCGCTGACATAAAAGTAGACCCGATTACCGTTATTCTTGTGGTAAGTACTATTGCTTTTGCAAGCCTTTGCATATCTCCTGAGCCTTCTTTTTGACTTATCAACGGAAACAAAATGCCTAATGTTGCACGAATGAACTCTGAAGCCTGTTCCCTCAGGGTAATCGCAATTCCGTAGTACGTGACCAAGGTAACATTCACATAAACGGCAATAATGTATGGATCAATTTTACTGATCACCAGTCTGGCCATATTCTGAGCTGAAGTAGAAATACCGTATTCAAACATCTTCGCGATTTTTGGTTTGCAGAAGAATTTTTTGGAGATCGTTACTTCAGGAACTACCTTAAAAACAATCCATGTCCTAACAATACTGCTGGTTAGTGTCGCCAATATACCCGCGGCAACCAGCCCGTATATTTCGTATCCCATCCTGAGGAACACGACCGTTCCAGCAGCCCGAAGAAGTGTTTGCCCCATCTCAACGTATCGATTGAGATCGAGACGAAGATTGGCGTTAAGAACACCGATAAAAACTTTGAAAGGAAAAGAAATCCCAACACCGCACCCCATGGTAAGGATGGCGAACCTGAAAATACGATAGTCCTCACTGAAATCAAAATAGACTTTAGCTATAAAAAAAGCAGCGGCTGAAACAACGATTATTAGAGCGCCACAAATGCACATGACCCAGAAGGCGGTGCTAATGTATTCCCTGATATCTAAACTATTTCCTTCTCCAACAGCCCGCGAAACAAATCGCAAGACGGCACCGCCAATACCCAGATCAAACAAACCATAATATGCTACAAATGCGACTACAAGAAGCCAGACACCATAAACCCGTTCACCCAGACATTCTATAATGAAAGGCATCAGGAAAAACGCCACAAGAATTTCAAGAATTACGGTTGTGGCATTCAGACCTGATCCCCTGATGATTAAAGCCCATCTGGTCATTTATATTGCATTCCGGTCAATTTGTATTAAGGTCCATAATCCGAAAAAAATGATTTCAGACAGGTCGCGGTGTCATGAAAAACCATTCCATGATATGAGGGCGATTTTCCGAGAATAACTTTCTTCGGTCATCCAAGTTGTATTTGGCTATTTCACTATAGTGATAACGATGTGCTTTTTCGATATCGTCGATGCTTTTTATTCTTTTGATTATGTGCGTTTTACCAAAGCGTTCCAAGAGTACTGAAGATATCTCAATATCAATAAAATCGTGGACTTCAACTAAAAAATCATGTTTTCTCAAAGAAAAAATTAATTTATCGGTAAAGAGATACT
>JGI11705J14877_10001914_pt1 | contig 11530 bp, 14 predicted proteins | sample Etolaghawater15m_FD_14877 | JGI IMG/M metagenome (IMG submission 14877) | reverse complement strand
ATATAAATAATTAAGAAAGAGAAGGTATATTCTTATTAAATATGAATTATAAAAAACGATTTAATTCAAAGGGCAAACACTGAAAAAGCTGAACCGTGGTGTATAACAGGGAAAATGCAGAAAGATAAGGATTATGCAAGTGTCTTTCCCAGGCCGGGTTTATAGAGGACACTGAGGGCGATTTCCACGATACCGATGAGAACTTCATCTTCCTGCAGGGCTGAGATCTGAATATCTGTCATATTTTTGAGGGGGGTTTTATCGAGGATGCTTCTGACCTTGCGGATCACAGAATTATTGAGATCATCTGAGACATTGAAAATGAGGCCGCTGAGGGCAAAAATGGAGGGGTTAAGCATAATGATCATATTGGCGGACAGATCGGCAAGGATATCGGAGAACTGATCGAAGTAGGTTCTGAAGGCGGGGTGCCTGTGATCTGCAGTGCCCATAAAGGAGAAGAAATTCTTGATGTTCAGATCTTCGGGCAGCGAATAGTCATGCATCCTGCAGGCCTGCTGCAGACTTCTCAGCAGATTCGGGACCGCGAAGAGGATACCGTAGCGGATGGGAGAAAATTCCGGCAGGAAAATATTCTGTTCCTTTCTGTCACAGGGCACGTAGGTCATATACCCGACTTCGCCGGCCCCGCCGTAGATACCGCTCACCAGTTCATTATTTTCGATGATACCTGCACCCAGACCGTCGGCGAAGTGAAGGCAGAGGAGATCATCATGGGGTTTACCAACCCCATAGGTGAATTCGGCCAGGGTCAGGGCATTCACATCATTCTCCAGGATCACGGGCACCTGAAAATACTCCTGAAACACTTCGATAAAGGGCTGATGGGCCCAGCCTTCAGTATGGGCGATAATGAGATCGCCCCGTTCCCGGTCAACGAGACCCGGCACAGCGATCGCGATGCTGAGCAGTCTCTGTTTCTGAAGGCGGTTTTTTTTAATGATGCCGTCCATAAAGCGGCATATCTCAGGCAGGGCTGAATCAATGGCTTCACTGATGGGATATTCCAGAGTTTTCCGGTCGATGACATCACTGCGGATATCGGCAATCAGGACATGGCAGCGGGTATTCTCCACATGCAGACCGATAACAAATCCGCCATCGGGATTGATTTCCAGAATGGTGGGCCGTTTGCCGCCGCGGGTTGTGGAGGTTCCCTTACCCTTTTCAAGAATATATTCATTTTCGATGAGGCGGGAAATGATCTCGGACACCCCGGCTTTACTCATATTGGCCCGTTTCGAGATCTCGACCCGGCTGATCTCCGAATCAGTGCGGATGATATTCAGAATGCGGGCCTCATTGACCCTTTTCAGGAATTTTGAATCCCCTTTTGTCGCTGTTTCCATGAGTTTCACCATCTGATATATCCTTTCGAATCAGGGCAGCGGGATCTCGTTTTCAGTGATCTGCTGCATGTTCTGCCGTTTCCGGATCTGTACGCATTCGCCCGGCTCTGTCATCAGGTATTCAGGAGCTCGGGGGAAGGAATTATAATTAGCGAGGGACATGGAGGAGGCATAGGCTCCGCTGACCCCGAAGAGAATGGCATCACCGATCCGGGGATCCCTGAAGGGAGCTGTCACAAAATTTTCCGGATTACCCGGCTCAGGTGTAAAAATATCCCCGCTCTCGCAGCAGTGGCCAACGACAACGGCATCACAGAGAGGGCTTTCCTCGGGGCCGGACCTCCTGTTGAGAGCGATATGTTTCATGGGATGATGCACGCCGTAGAGAGTGGGCCGGGTCAGATCCGTCATTCCTGCATCGAGGCGCAGGAAGCGATAACCGTCTGATCCGGTGTCTACGATATCGGTGATCCGGCTGACCAGGATCCCGCTTTCTGCCACGAGCCGGGTTCCCGGTTCGATCTCCAGATGCAGACGCCGTCCGGTCCGCCGGGCAAAGGCCTCAAATTTTGAGCGGGCGGCATTTCCCAGAGCTTCAGTATCGGTATTGATTTCGCCAGGCATACGGGCCACTTTAAAACCGCCGCCGAGATTGAGAATCAGGGCATCGGGGAAGGCTTCGATGATCTGCAGAGCCTTATCCACTGTCTGTTCCCAGACGGCCGGATCAGAACCGCTGCCCACATGGAAATGCAGCCTTCGGATGCTCAGATCCATTTTCGAGGCGATAGACAGAAGTTTGGGAATGTATTCATGCCAGATCCCGAAGGAGGAGCCCGGTCCACCGACATTGGTCCGCCGGTTATGCCCGCCTCCCATTCCCGGATTGATGCGAAGTCCGAGGCTGCTTCCGGGAAAATGACGTCCGTAGCTTTCCAGCTGATGGAAAGAGGTTGCGTTGAACTTCACCCCCTGTTCCAGAAGCTCCATTGTACCCGGACTGATCTCCTGAGCGGTCAGAAGGATACGATCCGGAGAAATACCCATAGCAAGTGCCCGCCGGACTTCCCAGGTGGAAGAGGCGTCGAAACTCAGCCCCTGGCGGTCCATGATCTGCAGAAGGGCCCGGGTGGAATTCGCCTTCATGGCATAGCGGACAGTCAAGCCGAAAGCATTGGGAAAATTCAGCATCTCATCAATGCGGGCTCTCAATGTCCTTTCATCGTAGAGATAGAAAGGTGTCTCAAAGTTCTGAAGCAGCTGCTCCAGCTTTTCCTGTTCAATCGGGAAAAAGTTCATTCAGATAACATACCATTTAATCATCCTTGAATTTGCCGATTTTTTGGGCAGGAATTCAAGTAATAATCCGCATAAATGCACAGGAATCACAAAAAGCCGGACAAAAAAAAAGCCGGCAGGAGCCGGCTTTAGAGATTTAAAAAAGTGTCTAATTCAGAATAATCATTTAAACTTTTTCATTTCTTCGGCAAAATCCAGGGGTTTGAAAGTCGGGGACTTTTCATTATGGCAGCTTTTGCAGGTTTCGGCAGTGGGTTTGACGGGAGTGTAAGAGGGTTCTTTAGACTTATGACCGTCATAATTTTCTTTTACCGTCAGGTCGCTGTGACAGGCTTCGCAGCCCACCATCTGGAGGCTGGCCATTTTTTTGACTTCTTTGTCCTTATCATTGGCCCAGAAGGCAGCGTCTTTGATCTCATAGCCGCCGTTGCCGAAGCCGGTAGTATGGCAGACAACACATTCCGCTTTTTTCTGTTCATCGGCACTGAGTTTAGCCCAGGCAGTGGTCATGTGGGCATGTTCTGACATCGCTGTAAAATGCTCTGCATGTTTTCTTTTGTGGCACATGCTGCACTTGTCGGATCCCTGGTAATCGGCGGCCAGGAGGGACGCGGCACTGAGCAGAAAAGCGAAAGTCACGATCGTGGCGAACACTCTTTTCATTTCATCTCCTTAGTTTTTTCAAAGATATTGATTTTATCCCATTAATATCAAGTTTTATTTGTGACAGTAGGTACAGAGCGGATCCTCGTCGGGCACTTCGTGGCAGGTGAGGCAGTACTCGATGCGGCTGACGGCTCTGAGTGCGTGGTTGCCTCCGCCGTTGAAGGACAGCCAGTTGGCGGAACTGTGGTTGAGGGGTCGCAGAGCATTTGCTCGGTGGCAGCTGCTGCAGTCCTCATTTTCGTGGCAGGTTTCACAGCTTGTTTTTCCGCTGAGGAATTCATTCTTATGGAGCATGAGGAAATTCTGGGGATGCATTTGAAAGGCAAGATTATCCCCTTCATGGCAGTTGAGACAGCTGTTCTCCGTGTGGCAGGCGCTGCATTCATTTTCGGCCAGGCCCTGTGTTTCCCGACCGTGGAGTGTTTCCCAGTGCAGGGTATGAGAGCGGGGTTCCGCCCCTGTTTCCTCGTGGCAGGCAATACAGGTTGAGAACGCCGAGACCGTCCACTCACTGTCACTTTCCTTTTCTTCGATGCCTTCATGGCAGCTGACACAGGGCAGACCTTTTTCGATATGCATCGCATGGGAGAAATCCGGCATCAGATCTGTGACCCGTTCAAAGAGCGGAAATTCATCCGTGTCGTTATGGCACATATCGCAGCTTTCATCGATGGCCTCATAATGGCAGTCATAGCAGGCATCGTGCCCGAAATTGAAGAGGTCATCACTGCCTTTTGTGCTGACTTCAGCCTGTTCATGACACTGACTGCAGGGGATTTCCATGTCGACCACATGCAGGCTGTGGGAAAAGGACAGGGGCTGATCTGCGGAGAGCAGAAGGGAGAGGCTCAGGAGGAGGCTTATGATATATGGTATAAGTTTTCTCATAATGACAACCTGTAGTTAAGTTTGAACAGAGCCCGGGTATAGCTGTCGAACTGCGGGCTGTCCATCTGATAGACACGCAGTCCTGTGCTGAGGCTGTGCAGGAGTCGGTAGTCGGCGCCGAAGAAGGAACCGGTGGCCGTTGCATTGTCAAGGCCGTCCACACCCAGATCTTCTGTGATATAATTATAGCCGGCCTCAACGCGCAGGTGTTTGAAGAACGTGTGATTCAGTTTCAGTGAGAGATCCGTTTCCGAGCCTTCGGGTGTCTTCAGGAAGACGATACCGGCACCGCCGTAGGGCAGGAGGACTTCGAGGAAGGTATTGGCATAGGTGTCATTCTTATAGAGGGTCAGCAGCTGAGACACTTCGAAGCCCAGCTTCGAATTCAGTTCATAATAGGCCCCGAGCCTCAGGACATCGTAGGCATTGCCGCTGAAATAGACATCGTCATCGGCATCCAGCACCCAGTCCTGCTGAAGGACCGTTCGATAATCGATATTGAGCAGAAGCTGATCACTGAGTTCGCGGCTGAGATTGAGGTAGCTATTCCCCAGCTTGCCTTCGGTGGCCCGGAATTCGCCGTAACCGGAGATCCTGAAGCCGGCGGCGCTGCCGCGCCAGGAAGCGGCGAGGATATGATTGTAGGTTTCGGCGGCTTCTTCATCGGTGATGAGTGTATAGGCGGCCGTAACACTGAAGGGCAGGGCCTGCTGCAGCAGCAGATACTGGCGTCCGAAGAAATCGGGAGCGATATCGCTGCTGTAGACGGAGGGAGCCTGAGCGCCGTAGACCACACGTGTGGGCATGGATCTGAGGAGACGCAGGTCGGCGCTGACGCCGTCAATGGAGCGTCTGACCGTGGCATCGGCAGCGAAGAAGCGTCCGGCCTTCAGTTTCAGGACATCCCCTTTCCAGCCGACATAGAACCTGTTCAGCGCGAAGGGCATATACATATCGTCCTCATAGAATCCGTAGCTTTGACGGAGTCTGGAGTAGAGGGACAGTCTGGGTCCGAAGCTGAGTTTCAGAGCGGCGGCGTTGTAGAGCCGCAGCAGCTGAGTGGCTTCCTCCAGTGCCGGACTGTAGTCCTTGTCATCATAGAGTTCGCCGTTGAGTTCTTCCAGGCTGAGGACCTCCTGTGCTTCACCGCCTCTTGTGAGGCTGATGACGGACATATCATAATCCAGGTCCAGACCGATACCGGCGAGGAGGCCGGCGGCTGTTGTCAGAATAATCAGTATATATTTCATTTCAGCATCCCCTGGAATTTTCCGTCCATGACGATGTTGGCATTGGCATTGATTTCGTCAGGATACTTTTCCTGCAGGAAATCGCTGGTGAGGTAGAGCTGGGTGTTACGATCTTCTGTGGCATGGCAGTTGGCGGCGCAGTAGTCGCCTTCAGACTGTGTCTGCGGTGTCCAGCGGATGATATTGTGGGGGGTGGTGTATTTCCAGGTAGGGAGAGCATCATAGGCAGTAATCTCGGCATGACCCCAGTTGGCATAGGAATTCCTGGCAACCGGAATATGGCGGACGAGGACATAATCCTCTTCCCTGCCGTTCAGGCCTTTGATGGGATTCTGTGCGATGCGGAAACCGTAGTAGGGATTGCTGCTCTGGTATTCCCCGCCGGCTGTGGTCCAGGGTTCGACCTGTTTGACGGGTTCCCAGGGTGCCACGGCATGGCAGGCATTGCAGTTGTCATAGGGCTGACTGTGGCAGACCTGGCACTGCAGTTCTGCTGAATTCCCGCCTTTGGCATGCATCGTGTGGTAGAGATTCGTGATGGAGGACAGGTTGTGACAGTCCTCGCAGGAGGGGGCTTCAGCATAATTGTAACGGTTCACAGTGAGGCGGTCGGCTTCGGCGATACCGGCATGCATCTCGGTGCCGCTGTGGCACATGAGACAGGCATTGCTTTCACCGAATGCACCGGCTATAGCGAGGTGGACATCCGCTTCATTATGATAATTGGGAGCATTCTGATAGACGACATTGACAGTGGAATCTGTCTCAACGTGGCCTTCAAAATCGACAGCCACACGGGAGCCGTGACAGGCCTGACAGTTCTCAGTCTGGCTGGGTGTCCGCAGGAAGCGGTGACCCTGTACGAGGCCTCCGTGCACCGTATTCGGACGGGCGATATGGCAGTCGCCGCAGGAGGCGTGACAGCTGCTGCATTCATTGGCGTGGCCGTACTGCACAGCTTCGGGGCACTGTGAAAACTCGGAGACACCCTCCCGNTTGGAGAGTTCCACCTTTTCCCCGTAGAGGGCGAAGTGGAGACTGTGTTCAAATCCGGCGGCAAGGTCGGAGTGGCAGCCGGCGGGGCCGCAGGACGCGACAGGGTATTTGGCCGGATCGGGGCGAAAATCACCGTTGGCGATAGCGACGGCATGATAGACACCCTCTTCATCGGCGGTGACATCATCTCCGTGACACTGGGTGCAGGGTATATTCTTATGAAATGGATCGGTCAGAAAGGCATTGACATATTTCTTTTCCCATGAAGGAACCTCCTCCACTGATCCGCCTCAACCACCCCCAGCGGCGCTGGATTCCTCCTCTATGACAAGTTTCTGAAGCAGGTTGGCATCGGCATGGCAGCTGAGACAACCCTCGGTTTCCGGAGCGTGTTCCTCGACATCAACGAGCGCTGAACATCCCCAGAAGGACAGGGCCGCCGTCAGGCCGGCAATTAGAAATCGATTTCCCTTCATGACTTTCCTTCAGTGTTTTGCTTCATACAGCAGTTCTCAGTTTCCTTATTATTCCTCAAAATATACATAAAGGAAATTTATTAACAAAACGAAATCATTAACTATAGTTAATTATAATTCAGAGGAACTGAGACCGCTTATCAACATGCATGGTTAAAGGTTTGGGAGGGCATTATCGCACAGTGATNTCCGGNGGCGAATCCATGATTTTAACGCTTATTTATCTGCATTTNAAGCAGTAGCAATCAATATGTATAAAGTGTATAAAACCGTGTATACGGGAATACTGAGTCAGCGTTTTTTACGGCGCTGTTCGATCTTCCGGATGATCTCATCATCGCCGTCATCGGAGGGATCTTTTTCGCCTGCTTCAGGGTCCTGGGCGGCTTCGGGATCGGTCGTTGCCACTTTAGCGAGTTCCGCTTCCCGGTGCTGGAGATAATCGGATTTGAGTCTTTCGATTTCGGGCAGTTTTTCGTTGAACAGTCTGTCTTTCTCATCCATTTCCGAGAGAATGCTCCGCATATCCGCATCGAAGACCTCGAGGGTTTTTTCGAGGCGTTTTACCAGACGTTCCATGAGTTCGCTGCCGTAGGAGCGGTTAATATTGTCCAGGAGATCGGAGAAGCGGCTTTCGATATATTTCCGGCGTTCGTCGGCTTTTTCAAAATTTACAGCCATGCTGCCTCCGTGCTACCACATATCGCGTTTTTTAAAATCGTCATGAATAAGCAGTTCCTTTTCAATGACTTTGGCCATACCGCGGAGGGCGCCGTTGAGTTTGACCGTGACCTCGTTTTTACCCTGAAGGAGTTTACGTATGAGTTCTCTGAGTTCCTGTAATTCGTCATCATCGAATTCGAATTTGATCTTATTGAGCATGATCAGGAGCCTTTCAGATACATTTTATAAGTATAGGCGTCTATCTTTTCCATAACGATGATATCCCCTGGTTTGACGCCGCGGTCATTCATATACTTGGTGGTACCTTTCGTATAGGAGCGGTTTCGAAAGACAAAGCGTTTATCGACAATATCGGTTTCGATCTCGAAGCCCATATCGGTTTCGATATTGATGGTTTTGACCTTATAGCTCAGGCGGTTGTTATCGGCTGGATTCTGTGCGCCGATGACGTCATAGGGAAAGAATTTGATATGATCGGCAACGGAGAACTGTCTCTGCATATAGAAGAGATTCTGCCGAGTGATGGGAATCTCTATGCTGTCTCTGAATACGATCTTGTTCCAGTCATTTTCCATAATTTATTTTAATCTCGAATTCATAATTGATCGGTTCTTCCAGGTCTGTCATGCCTTCGCAGAGGAGCTGCAGGCTGACATTCTCGGTTTCTTCGGGAAACTCCAGGTCTTCGAGGGCATCGAAGAGATGTTCTTCGATAATGCCGTCATGAATGACCGTATTTTCATTTGTCCGATCCCAGTGGCGGGATCTGCTCAGGCCGTATTCCAGGCCGGCGAGGGTGTCGAGACGGTTTCCGTCCCCATCGGAGAGACGGATCTCGGAGACAAAAATTTCAAGAAATTCATCACCGGAGCTGCGTTCGAGTTCGTCGACCTTTTCGATGATGATCCTTATCACATGTTCAAAATCAAAATCCATAATAACCTGTTAATTATAAATGATGTTGTTGTCACATCCACACGTGCATGCATCTGCTTTCACTAGATTGGTTCGGTAAACCGTCCTTCTGATTAGCGTTTCCTTACATTGGCGACACAGTGTATCATTACTGACACCNGGTATATTGCCAAGATAAACATACGGTAATCCCAGCTCATTTGCAAGTTCCCGTGCAAAAAACAGAGTTTTCGCAGAGGTTGGGGGATGCTTTTTCATTTTAAAGTGGGGATAGAAGGCGGACAGATGCAGGGGGACCAGCGGGGACAGTTCTTCCGCGATCCATTTAAAGAGGGTGCTCAGTTGGTCCCGGCTGCTGTTCAGGCCATCCAATATGAGGTGTGTGATCTCGAGATGGACACCCATATCGAAGAGAATGCGAAGAGTTTCGAGCACTGGCTGCAGGGACGCTTTGCAGCGTGTTTTATAGAAATCGGGATCGATGGCTTTGAGGTCGATATTGGCGGCATCGATATGGGCGAAGACCTCTCTGACATGAGAGCTGCTGATAAAGCCGTTGGAGACGGCCACTGTATGCAGACCTTCGGCGCGGGCGAGGGCTGCGGCATCCTGCATATACTCTGCAAAGATCACGGGTTCATTGTAGGTAAAGGCGATGGCGGCAGAGCCCTGATTACGGCAGAGGCTGATGAGATCCTGGGGTGAGCGGCAGGGAGTTGCGGGATCCTGTCCATGCATGGAGAGATGATGATTCTGGCAGAAATCGCAGCTGAGATTACAGCCATAGGTGCCGATGGAAAACACTGAGGAACCGGGAAGAAAATGATAGAGGGGTTTTTTCTCGACGGGGTCGACGGCCATGGCGGCGGGGCGTCCGTAATTTTCGGACATGAGGCTGCCACCGTCATTTCTGCGGACGCGGCAGACGCCTGTTTTTCCATCTTTCAGGCGGCAGGCATGAGGGCAGAGAGTGCAGCGGACTGCGTCTCCGTCCCGGTGCCAGTATTTGGCAGTATGTGTGATCATTATTCCCTGCGGAATACGGTCCTCAACCTGGACTGCAGATCAGTATCTTCAACCCGGTCATTATATTTTATTTTAAGAAGCAGTTCAGATTCAAACATGCGGGTCAGGACAAGATCGACAGAGACCTCATCCACGATCCAGCTGTACATTGTCATGGGTGTGCCGTAGCGGTCGGCAAATCGGGGATGCAGTTCGGTGATCCTCACCTTTCCGGGGCTGCCCAGATCTTCGGCGAGGATATCTCTGAGGGCTGAAAGAAGCTTTTCGGGTTCCGGAGCATTGCCGTTCGAAGCCAGGCGGACATTCATTTCGAGGGCCATGAGGAGGCCTTTTTCAAAAACGGGGGTGATGAGGAGAGTATCTCTTCCCGAGACAAAGAGGAAGCGGCCATCGGTATCCTGCAGGGCGGACCTTTGCAGGAGACTGTTCACAACATATTCGGAACCGGTTTTCCATTGCAGACCGCAGACTTCCCTGTGGAGAGTGAGGGAATCGAGGCGCAGGGACAGGGGAAGTGAATTTTCGGAGCTGCCGGGCTGCTGCAGGATAAAGGGCGGCAGATCATCTGAGAGGGGGCGTTCATCGATGGGGGACAGAGGCGGAAACTCATCTGCGAGGGGACCGTCATCGATCTCAGTCAGGGGTAGCAGATCCGGATCGGGGTCTGTGATGGAGCCGATCTCGGGCAGGGCATCGAGGGCCTGCTCGATCAGGGCCCGCTCATCCTCGGGGGACTGAGCGCAGAGGAGACCTGCACTGAGGAGAGTTATGAACAGTGGCCTATTCATTTTCTTTTCCTGAACCTGTCGATAATATCATCGATCTGATTTCCGGTCAAACCGCTTTCGCCGAAGGTTTTGCCGACGGGCGCGGGGCTGTTGGCGGGGGCATCAAAGCGCGAGTAATTTCCTTTAATGGAGACATTGTCATCGAGGTAGCTTTTCCGTCCTGCGGTGGGATTGGCGGGTGTGAGTTCCCAGGCGATGCGTTTGACATCCACCAGCTGCATGGGTCCGACATTTTCAGCGATGCTGTTATTACCTTTCGCGCCGCAGCCGAGGGTGAGTGAGGGCAGGAGGCCGGTGGTATTTCCGACGGCACCATGGACTGCCGGACTATTGACGACAACGCGGGAGACGAGGGCTTTCATGCCGAATTCCATGGCGATATCACGGCTGCCGGTATGAATGGCGGCGGTATGCCCGAGTCCACCGAAGGCGGAGACCTCCCGGGCTCTCTGAATGGCGAGGGGGTAGGCATCGACTGCGAGAAGGGCGAGGACCGGGGACAGTTTTTCCAGGGTAAAGAGTTCCTCAGGACCTACCTTATCCACCTCAACGACGAGGATACGGGTGCCCCGAGCTACTTTGAAACCGGCCATTTCAGCGATATGCTCCGCACTTTTTCCCACGATGCGGGTATTAAGATGTCCCTGGGTGAACATGACTTCGGCGAGGCGCAGCTTTTCGTGTTTATCCACGATATGTGCGCGCTTATCCTGCAGGAGTTTACGCACGCGGTCATAGATTTTTTTATCAGTGATCAGAGTCTGCTCTGAGGAGCAGATCAGTCCATTGTCAAAACTTTTACCGGTCACGACATCAGAGACGGCTTTTTCCAGATTTGCGCTCTGTTCGATATAGACGGGAGTATTGCCGGCACCGACGCCGAGGGCGGGATTTCCGGAACTGTAGGCCGCCTTGACGATACCCGGTCCGCCGGTGGCGAGGATCACGGCGACACGCGGATCGCGGATCAGCTGACCGGCGCCTTCAATGGAGGGCGTACTGATACAGCTGATGAGGCCTTCAGGTGCACCGGCATTTTCGGCTGTGCGTTTCAACAGCTGAAAGGTCTCATAGGTGCAGGCGGCGGCAGAGGGATGGGGAGAACCGATGACCGCATTTCCGGCCTTAAGGGAAATAATAATCTTATAAATACTGGTGGAGGTCGGGTTTGT
>JGI11705J14877_10001912_pt1 | contig 11534 bp, 6 predicted proteins | sample Etolaghawater15m_FD_14877 | JGI IMG/M metagenome (IMG submission 14877) | reverse complement strand
AGCGGGCCGCGTCCATCCTGCACGGCCAGCGTTTCGGCCAGAGAAACACATTGCTGCCATGAATTGACCCGGTCTCGATAGAACCCGAAATACGGCGGGCGACCGAAGATCCCGACACCTGTGGTCCCGTCTTGAGGCATCGGGCAGGTACGGATTACAGCGTCCTCGATCGCCCCACTGCCGTCGTGTCTGCGGTGCACGAGAGCTCGCTCATTGACCATGGTCGCAAAGAGGCACTCGTACTCTTCGTCGGGGGCGTTGATGTGGGCCGGGCGTTCAGCCCATATTTCGTAGTTTTGGGCATCTTCCTCGATGAGGAGATTCCCGGTCGGGCTCTTGCGTCCATCCCAGACAACGCGCATGCATGAGTAGTCGACCGGAATGGTTGCAGGATCGTAAAGGTGGCTCACGTCATACGAGCGCTCCATGCTGTACTGCTTGCGGTCACTCTCGCAATGAAGGACTTCGTGTGCATGTTCGTATCGGAAGAACAGCAGGGAGAGATCAGACCAGTCGGCGACGGCTTTCTCCTTGATCATAACGGTCACGCCAAATCCCAGATCCCCTCCCGCCGCCTCCGTTTCCGGAGTTGGGATCATGTAGTCCATCTTCGCTACGTGGTAGGGCGGAGGCTCAACTTGGCGCGGCGTGAAGTCCTCGGTCACGTCTTTGGGTATTGGGACGGGGTAGACGGTCAGATTGACCGTCTCTGTGGCTACTGTCCCTGTCACGCTCGTATGTCTCGCCTCGACTGTGAGCGTGGTGGAGCCTGCCTTCAAGCCCTCGACGTATAGCCAGGTTGTAGTAGTGGACGAAACACCTGCTCCCGCCAACGTCCCCCCGTCACTGCATAGTGTGTAGCTACCGGTCGTGTCCTTCTCCCACACGCGAATCCGGGTATCATCGTATGTGATCTGCCACGTCAGCGGCGTCACGGCCGGCGGCGGCGGAGGCGGCGGCCCGGCGGCACTGACCGCAACTTTTGCCATCACCGCCAGTCGGACCGCCTCGCCATCCGACAGAGCGGGTTCTTCACGGTCCAGTATCCCGTTCCCGTCAGAGTCGTAGTCCCCCAAGCCAACCGCCGCCCCCGAGTCTTCTTCAGCCTTCTCTTCAGTGAGGCTGTGGTCAGGCTCGGAAGGCAAGGTCAGATCGCTCCATGTGTTGTCGTTGTCAGCGTCCGCATCCAACATCAAGGCAGTGAGGGCAACCTTGTCTACGCAGACCCAACCAAACGGCCCCGGGCCGTCAGGGTCAAGCTCGACTGTAACAAGCTGGTCCGCATTAGTGACGCTGGGCCGTACGGCCTCTAGCCAGAACCCATCGTTAACCACCCCGACATACTCGCCAGATGGCACAAAATCTCCCCCTGCGCCAAGGAAACCATTGAATCGCTCTTTGCTTCGGACTGGATCCCCGGATTGCCAGATCCGTAGCGCCCCGGTGGATGGCAGTGCGTAGTGCTCATCCGGCGGATTACCCGTGCGCACAACTGCGGCAGGATCACTGTCGGAGTAGGTGATACGTACCACGGCGGAGTATGCATCCACCCACTCCCCGGAGAAACCGAAGGCAATCCGGGCTGGTCTCCAAAGCGGAGAGTGGTCGTCGTCGTTGCGTGCGGGATCGAAGTCGTATCCGTCGGCGAAGTCAGGTATGAGATCACCGTCGGTGTCGTTTGGGCTGACGAGCAGGACTTTGCCTGGACGAGAGGGGTCCGTTTGGACATGCTCGTATTGGTCTTCAGCGGGGCTCCTGTCGGGCAGCCCCGTTCCGTTGTTGTTGTCCGAATCGACGTCCAAGTCCACGGCGGTCGCCACAATCGACGCGCGGTCGGTGGCAAGCACAACGCCGTCTGCGTCTTTCAGCGTCGCTGTGACCAGTGCCTTCTTCCCGGAGAGGCCGGTCAGAACGTGCAGAAACTCCTCGATGGGATCCTCGGGAGCAGGTGGATTGAAAGAGGAGTGGTCGTACACGGCGGGGAAAGAGGGGGAAACGTCGAGGATCCCCGGCGCTGAGACGGCCACCTCCAGCGTCCATCCAGCCGGAAGCTCGCCTGAAGGTGCACAGACCTTGAGAAGACCCGTGGCAGTGTTGAGATCATCCGCGATCGGCAGGCATATTCCTGTGCCGTATTCAGATCCGGCGGACACGACGCTGCCGCTTGCATCCTGCATTTCCAGGTCGACCGCGAACAACCCGCTCCGTGACGGTCGTGAGCCACCCGTGTACTCCAAAAGAAAGTCCGAGCCTGAGGTCACACCCCAGATGTCGAGATCACCGACTGTTCCCCCGGTGCCCTCCACGAACATGATGGGTTTTACGGTGCGGAACAGTCCGTTCCCGCCGGGCTGTGCCGCTACAGGCTGAGTAGTCACCCCGGTCACCGCGACCGTTGCCGATGTCACGCCTGGGTGCGACACCTCGACCGAGTACAGGAAGAGGTTCTGTGCGATCTGCGCTTGGAGATCCTCCAGAAACACCGGATGAGACGGCCGGTGGGTCACGGTACCGTGGTGCGCGACTATACAGTGATCATACCCAATCGCCCCGGCCGCTGTCACTTGGGCAATGACAAAAGGCTCGGAGAAAGCTGGCAGGCAGGCCGTAAAGGTGGCCTCGAACGGTCCGACAGTCGGATCGTCCAGATCAGGGGTCAAAGCAACGGCTGTCCCATTGACCGTAACGGCACCAGACAGGCCCGTTGTGTAAGAACGCGCGCGGCCGGTGACCTCGATGTCCTCGCCCACCACGACCGGCCCGCCACCCACGGCTGTTACGCTAGTAATCTCGACTTCCGGGGGCAGGTCGTTCACCCTCAACTCCACCTCCTCGTTCTGCACGTAGCCATCCAGGTCGGGCTTGTACTTCGTCCAGCGTACCTCAGTCACGGTGAGTTTGTGCTCGGCACTGTAGGACTTCCCGCGTAAGTGTGCTGGGTTGGCCGGATCGTCTGCAAAGGAAACGGTCGCGGTGACTGTTGCCTGTCCCACTTCCCAGCTCCGCGTCAAGCCTTCCACTTTGATGCTGAAGCAGTTGCCGTCGGATAGGTCATATTCTATTGTCCCTGACGCCTGTCCCGTGCTCAGAGAGACAACTTGTATGTGTCCTCCTCCGAGCCACGTCACCGTCCCGACCGTTCCGCCGGGAGGCGCCCCGACGAAGTCCAGCGTTATCAGGTCCGGGTCGTTGATATCGCCGTGATCCGCCACGCTGTTGCCCGGGTCCGTCGCGGCAGGGAGACTGTCGTTCGTGCACACAGTATCCGGGCCGGTGATGGCACAGATCGTTGCCGAAGTGGCTGTGACGCCACGATATGTGCTGGTGATGATACTGCCTGGCGCAGCAACTGTCTCGTTGTCCTGCAACGTGGCAGGGGCGACGGGCGCCTTGGCCAGGAACTTCAAGTCGTTGATCACATACTCGCCGGGGTCCTCCGTGCTGCTGATGACCGGGCCGCCCACAGGAGGAATCACAAGTTCCGTCATCGGGAAGCTGGCCACGTCCGGCACTGTTGGATCCTGAACTGTGATCTTGCCCAGGTCGGCGCTGGTGGGAGCTTGGTGGGACGGCAGCGTATGCACCACCTGCGTTTTCGGTGTACCTGCGTCATCATAGACCTTGAAGCGCACCCCCGCCGTACCCGTGTTGCCAAACCGGTTGGTGTACGACACCACTGTGCCGTGCTCACCGACGGTAGCGGGCAGGGAGTAGACATCGTTCTGCGCCGGAACGCTCACGCCCAAGTCCTGCACGGTGTAGTTGATCGTGACTGTCGTACCCGGAACGACCGTATCGCCCGGCCCGGGATATGTGATCTGCAGTTCCGGGAAGGGATCAACGGTTGTGTAGGATGACTTGTCGAACGTACATCCTACGACCGTGGTTGTTGCTTCGCGCGAAAACTCGCCCGTATCCAACGTCACCTTCGCATCGCCTACCGCAGCACTGACGGCAGTTCCCTCCAGCCACAGCGGCGGCAAGGCCGCTTCATCCCACTCGAAACTGGGATCGAACGTGATCGTGCCAACATCATCATCGGGCATGAAGACCCGAATCCGGCTCTCCTCCTCGGCTGTGGACGCGGTCATCGTGATAGGTACCGGCATATACGGATCCACTGGTCTCGGGTCCTCGTAGCCGAGCGTGGTCGGCTCAAAGTAGTCTCCGCTGTCATTGACGAAATCAGCGTAGCCCGTGACACCGGACAAGCGCCTGGTGGGGTCCACGCCCAGCGGCACTAGGTCATTGAGCCCGATATACTCGGGCAGTTCCCACTGCAGCTCGATCACATCAATGATGATCGTAGCCACCGCCGGCTCTTCGTCCAACTCGGGGGCATCTCCCGGCTGATTTGGGTCGTAAAGCGGATCATCCACGACAACCTGGATGTAGTACCTGCCCGCAGCCGAAGCCGACCAGTATATCTTGCTCGGGTCTGTGTGAGGAGTAAACGTGTAGTCGCTTGCCTCGATCGGGTCACCGGGCTCTTCCGGGTCGGAGGAATAGCAGAACCACTGGTAGGTGAGTTCAATGTCCCACACAAAGCGTTCACACTCGGGCCAGTCTGGCCCCATGTAGTCGATATCCTGGGCGTCGCACTCCAACAAGGTGATCTCATCGGTAGCCAGCGCAGCGCCTGCCGAACTGGTAAGGTTGTAGACAGTGATGGCCTGGTAAGGATGGGCAGGATCCGCCGCCGCCAGCATCGTTCCCAACAGCAGCGTGCTTGTCACCACTGCCGCCAGCCATGCCCCGCGTTTTGTATGTAGCGTTGTTCCAGTCATCATCACTCGCCTCCTTTCTCGTCTTCCGAACCCGTATCAAGGAAGTCCCCCGGCAACCCCCATCGCGGGACAGGGACCTGGCTGTCCGACTTGCGCTTCAGTGCCACCGGTGGAAGGCCTGATCGTGACGTCCCACCCATACTCTCAAGCATAACCCAAACCAGATCAGGATGGATCAACCGGCTCACATACGGGATACGGGCTTCAGCCACCTTCGCAGCGTAAGCCTTGCTTTTCAGGTCGGTGATTGAGCCGAGACCCGCTCCAGCGATCTCCGCATCCCGCAGTATGACGCGATAGTACCGAAGCGCTTCGGTGTACCATCCACGGCCGATGCAGTACCGGGCCGCGGTCAGCAGCACACGCGTCCTCTGCGGGTCGTCCTGCGGACACTCACTGAGGAATATCTCGCAGGCCTGGATGGCTTTCAGGTAATCCGGCCTCTCACCTTCGGGCCAGTGAAGCATCTCGCCATACAGCTGGATCAGGCGCCACAGCGAGTCCAAACGGTCCTTCCGCGACAGGTCCTTCTTCTTGAGGATCTTCTCATATTTGAGGACCTTCTCCGGTCGGGTATTCAGCTTCGGCTTTTTGGGCGGAAGTGCATCGACTTCAGGCTGTGTGACCGTCGCATCCGGCGCACTGACCAGCTCCTCCTCGCCTTCTGCACACACGCACAATGGCATGGCACAACCGAGGACCAACAATGTGCGCCACAACGCACCTCTACATGACCTGCTCGTCGTCTTGTTCACTTCTCCACTCCTTCCTTCTTGACACGGTCACCGCGACCACGCATCCAAAGTCCTGTCTTCTCGTCCACTGCAACAAGCCCGAGTGCCAGAACACGGCTCTCGAACTGCTCCACTGTTTCAGCGCTCTCGCTGTTCGGGAACTGCTTCCTGACCAACGCGAACTGCTGTTGTGCAGACGCGTAGTCCGAGTCCACGAACGAACGCATACCCCAGTGAAAATGAATCTCCGCAGACCACGCATGCTGCGGATAGTGTTCAAGGAAATCGCTCTGCCATTTCACGATGGCTTTCTCATCAGCCGTGCGCCGTGCCGTCAGCCATAGCAGATATACCAGTTGACGACGCCACTGCGACAGCCGTTTGTCCGCCAGCGCTGCTTCAGCCTTCGACCGCGTTGTGTCGAACTGCTCTGCCGAATACAGATGCTTGAGCTGCCGCACAACCAACTCCCCGTAGCGATCAGAGGACGAGTGTCGAGCCAACACCTTGTCCAACTCGCCCGCAGCTTCGTCCGGATAGCCCGATCGCTGCAGGCAGTCGGCCCCCTTCAGGCAGAACTCCAACGCGCGTGCATCGTCCTTGCTCTCCGTGGCAACGTCGGAACCGGCGCGACAACACGCGAGAGCAGCGGGAAGGTTGCCGACCGAGAGCATGTGGTCGCCCCCAGATTCCAGATAGGCAAGCAGGTCGGTGCTGCGTGCCGACGCATCCGGGCCGTGCCGCGACAGATGCCACGCAGCACGCGGACGACCGGCGCGTATGCAGAACCACTCCGCGATCCCCGCACGCGTCGTCTCACGAAGCCACCCGGGCAACGCCTCGGTAGTCTTCTCGGACCACTCCTTGTCCGGAGTATGCAACAGCGGCAGCACCATGGACAGTCCGATCACAGTGTTCGCGGTGAAACGTTCCGAAGACAGCGAAACGCCCTTGCCCAGCTTCCACGTCTCTGCCATGGCAGCGGCCACAGCCGACTGCAGGTAACTGCGTAATGTCTCCGCGTCTTTCGCGGACAGAGCAGATGTGTCCAGCGGCGGGTCAAAGAGTTCTGCGCACTCCGCAAACAGCACCAGTGGGTCGGGGATCGGTTGTGTGCGCCGTGCCGGTGCCTTGGGCGTTGGGACAGAGGCCAACGTGTCAGCCAAAACGTCGCCGAGCAGTTGACGCGACGACGCCGAATGACACGCAGCCAACCCCTCCAGAAGACGCGAGGTGAAACGGTCCAGTACTGCGACGCGTTGCTGAGCAAGCCGGATCGAGTCGGCCGGTGCATTGCGCTCGATGACTTGAGCGTACTCGTTGTGCATGTCCGACAACGCAGGTTGCCTGGCCGTGACGTAATCCACCGACAGACACACCGACGTCATTGCGCACCATGACAGCACAACAACACAGAAAACGAAATGGAGTTTTTCCTTCACCATACGACCGGCAACAGCCTTCTCTCTCACGCCTGTTCCGCGCCCGGAACAGACCTTGCCTTTATTAAGAAGTGTCGGGAGTGTTTAAGTCCGACGGGAAAAATCAGTGAAAATCGTTGTTTTTCGTTTCCTGCAAGCCTGTCGAGACCCGATGTAGACGCAAGACCTCTTCCAGTCGTGCGATGATGCTGCCGGACGGCCCGCACTCCGAATCGTCGGGCTCTGCAACAAGCAGACACAACGTCTCCACCGCGCAACGCTGCACCTTGCGCGAGGCGGCAGTGTCATGCAGACGGGAGGACACGATCAGATATGTCAATACATGCTGGCACAGGTCAGGAGACGCGGCCAGGCTTTGTACGTAGTAGGCAGGGCGTTCGGATGCGGGGACACCGGGCACGGGTGCTTGGGCGCCGGGCGCGGGCGTGATGGTCAGACGCGCTTGGCCCGGTGCGTAGTCGGCCCACGGAAGCGGGGGAGTATGGAACTCGCCAGTGGCTGAAACAGAAGCGTTGTAACCGGCGGCTGACACGGCGAGTGCCAGGCTGCTTACGCGCGGCCGGCACATCGCGTCGTCGGTTGACTCCGGGAAATCGAACCGGGCCAGATCGCCGCTGGCACGCAACAGCGTCAGCCAAGGGGCCGCGACATCGAAGTCCGGGGACAGTGTCTCGTACACCCACATCACGTGCGGATAGTGGTGCGCGGCCCAGTCGGCCAGGTCCGTCTCGGTACGGGGCAGCAGCGCCTCTGTCTCGACAAGAGCAACGAGCAGTCGCCGGTTGTCTGCTATGCTCAGCGCGTAGTCGCGAGGGACGAACCCACCGGCGAGGACGGCGGCGACACCAGCCGTGGAACCGGCAACGTCTGTGCCGTTGTCCTGCTCCCCGGTCGTCAGTGTGTCGATCACTACTGTCGCGATCAGGATCACCGATGCGGCGGCAGCGGCAACAAGCAAGGGACGGCGGCTCGTTACGAGCCACGGCCGAGACGGGCTCGCGGGTTGTGTGGTCGATCGGGCACGAGCCAACACTTGCTCGACGCCCGTCGAGGCGTCCAGAGCAGGAGCGAGACGTTCCAGAGAAAGCTCGTGCAGATGCCGAGCTGTCTCCTGCACACGGGACAGTTCGCCAGAACAGGACGGGCAGTCGGACACGTGCCGTTCGACCGCGTGCAGTTCACCCGCGGGAAGATCCCAGTCGCAGTATGCAATCAGCCGGTCACGCACCCACGCGCAGTCACGCCGGCCGGTCAGTCGGTCGGCAACGCGCTGCAATATGGACGCTTTGAAAGACTGCATATTTGCCACGAAAACACGAGTGCTCTATACTAAGAAGTGTCGCGACTGTTTAAGTCGTCGGGAGAAAATCGCTCACGAAGCCGGTCGAAAGCAAATTTCTCATGGCTGCGAAGAGCGCCCTCGCTGATCCCGAGCTGTTCTGCCGTGTCCTGCCGACTGCGGCGGTCGAGCCAGACAGACTCGATGACCTGACGTTGGCGGGGTGTGAGCTGATCGAGCAACGTCCCTGTCACGCGACCTTCTGCAGGGCCGTCGTCAGTGGCGGCCGGAGACACGTGAGGTGTGGGCTCTGTGGGCATGTCCTCTTCCAGAGGGACGGTCGGCAACCGTGAGGCACAGCGGAAATGGGCGCTGACCAAGCGTCGGACGACGCCGAAAGCAAACGCGCGTGGACTGTCAACGTGAGCCCAACACTTCCAGACAGTGAAGAGCGCGTCCTGGACGATGTCCTCGCTGTCTTCCGGCGCGACCCCCTGCCTGAGAACATGCGAGAGCAGAGAGGCGTATTCGAGCTTCACGAAGCGCTCGTATGCGGCAGCCTGCGCGGCAGTGAGATCAGACGCGTCTGCGTTCTCTGCTGTGTGACGGCAGAGAGGCAAATCCCCGTCCTGGTAGGAAGGTGAAGACGCCGTGTCGAGTGCCTGGCTCACTATTCCCTGCCGCTGAGACTGAAGACTACGAGGCAGCTGCTCCCGGCGAACTCCACTCGGACACTGAAGGGGGCGGTCGTGCTGTCAACCGGCACGGCAGTGCCATCGAGACGTCGACCCGCCGAGAGGGACACGCCGTCCGGGGGATCGAGCCTGACCGCCAACTTGTCGCGAGCGGCACCACGAGGATGCTGCATCTGCTCAAAGGTCCACCAGCCGAGCATGCCGGGATTGAGCGCGGCGATGAACAGCGTGTTCTCGGTCGCGAGAGCGGACACGAGCACGCCGGGACCTTCAGGCTGCACCCAGGCGACAGGCTTGGCCAGGGAGAGCTCTTTCGCGTGGCACCGGAGATTGCCTTCCAGCACGTTGAGGCGATCCGGGAACGAGAACTTGTGCCCGATCCTGCGCCAAATGATGCCGTCGAAGTCGGCGCCGATGACCGCAACCGCCATCCACTTGACCTCCTCGAAGGTCGGTTCCCGCCGACCGTCGAACAACCCTCTTTCACCGAGCACGTCAATACACGCCAGCAGCCGCTTCCCTGCGCTGTTGTGTCTGATTTCCCGCAAGCCGTTCAGCAGCGGGTGGTTCGCTCCGGACCAGAGGAGCTCGTGCGGCTCAGGTCTGGTACGGGACCGGTAGACAAATGGGTTGATGAGAATCTGGTCCGCCAGGGGGGCAAAGAGCTTGAGAGTCTTCATCTGGTCTGCGCGGCAAACCCACACGGAAGCGAGAAGGTCGGGGGATCGCTCCTCCACGAGACGGGAGAACTTCGCGGCAGCTTCGTCGGGGGCACCGTGTCTGTGGAACGGACAGAACATCAGCACCCCCGTGCGACTCTCGTCCAGAGAGCCCTTCTCCGGAATGACCCAGAACTCCTGAGCCCGTGGCTCCACGCGCGAAGGGGCACGTTCGGCAGCGAGACAGGGCCATAGGAATACCGAGGCAAGAAGGACAATCGTGAAAGGGCTTCGAGATAAGGACAGGGGCAGGACCTGGCAACCTCCCCCGGCAGACGACCTCCGGCGAGACGTTTGCCCCGCCGTTGGCGTCCCGGACCCGACGAAGAGTGTCGAGGGAAGGTCCGGGAGCATGGCGCTTACGACTTGTGTGCTCTGTTCCAACTCAGTGCGCGTATCCCATGGACTTGATCTGTCGCAGCAGCTGCGGGCTGAGCTTGGGACTCTCGGAGGCGGCCACTGCAGACCTGCATGTCTGCATCTGCTGCCACCATCTGTCGAGCTGGCGGGACAGGCCGGTGAACGTCGCGGGCATGTTGTCCGCCAGATTGCGGAGCTCGCATGGATCGTCGGCCAGGTTGTAGGCTTGGCGGACACTGGTGTTGGTATCCCAGATGATTTTGCGCTCCGGCGTGCGAATCGCTCGGAGCTGGGGTGCGTGCACTTCAGTCTCGGAGAAATACGGGCGGGCACGGTCGGCGGGGGCAGCAGTCGTGGATGGGGCAGTCACGACCGTTGATGCTCGCGCCACCGTGGGCCAGACCCGACCGAGGCACTGTTGGGGAACCGGCACGCCGGCAGCGGTCAGCAACGTGGGCATAACATCGATGTGCCCCGTCTGCTCTCTGATGACCTGTCCGGGTTTGATCCGACCGGGCCAGTGGAGAATGCAGGGAACGTGGATCAGTTCATCGTACAGTGTGTGCCCGTGAAGCGTAGCGCCGTGGTCCCAGAACTCCTCTCCGTGGTCGGACAAGATGAGGGTCAGCGCATTGTCCATGATGCCAAGTTCACGCAGGCTCCCGAGCAACTGCCGTAGGTGCTCGTCGGTGTGGCGGATCTCACCGTCGTACAGCGCACGGATGTGTTCCTGATCGCGCGGTGAGAACACATCGTCCTTGCTACGACGATACATCTGCCTGCCGTCGACCTCGCCGTCGAAATCGGGATCGAACATGCGGTCGTAAGGAGGGGGTGGAATGTAATCGGCGTGCGGATCGAAGTAGACCAGAAAGAGGAACAGAGGCTTGGACGGTTCGCGTCTTCTCTTGGCCCACGACAGGACGGTGCGGTTGACCACGGGGTTGGTCACCGACCCGTGAGCGCCGCAATGTGCTTCGACATGGTCGAAGAGATTGAGCTCGAAGGAGAGCAGTACGGTGAAATCGTCATAGAAATCAAAGCCCGAGCCAAAGCCGAACTTGGAGTGGGTCATGGGGTTTGAGGTAAACCCGACCGTCTGATAGCCCGCTTTGCTGAGTTCCGCGGCAAGTGTGGTGACGCCTCTGACAAGGGCGTGTTTGCTGCTCACCGCACCGTGCAGGGACGGCTCGATGGAAGTGAACATCGTCATCACACTGGGCATGGTCCATCCCGAAGCGGCGATCATCTGGTCGAACCGTGCGCCTTCGGCCGCGAGTCGGTCAAGAGTGGGAGTGGTGTCGCGTTTGTAGCCGTAACAGCCGACGTGGTCGGCACGGAGGGTGTCGACAAGAATGAAGATGATGTTGGGGCGGGCGGGGGGAGCGGCGAAAGAGGAGTGACCGGCGAGAGCTGCAACCGCCAGAAGGCCTGCGAGAATGCGTTGCCAAAGGCGCGTCACCGGACTCCCTCCAGCATCTGTTCAGCCTTCTGGGCGTAGACCGTGCCTGGGTGCAG
>JGI11705J14877_10001910_pt1 | contig 11539 bp, 6 predicted proteins | sample Etolaghawater15m_FD_14877 | JGI IMG/M metagenome (IMG submission 14877) | reverse complement strand
AGACTGGAGATACGCTACGTGGTGCTGGTGTTAAAATCAATGCTAACTTTACAGAACTATATGATATTCTAGGCGGTAACATTACATCAAGAACCACTCAACTTACTGATAGTGGCTTAGATATTATCGGTGCTTCTTTTAGAACAAAGATTGGTGCAGTTGAACCTTCGAGTGAAATCAGTATTGATTTTCCAGACTCAGCAGGTACTGTTGTTGTTTCTAGTGCCATTCAAACTCTCACAAATAAAACACTTGACAGTGCTGATCTAAACAACCCAACTATTTTAGACTTGAATATCTATGATGATGATTCAAGTCACACGTATAAGTTCATTCCAGGTGCTCTTACAGCGACACAATATGTGAACATTCCATCTTTAAGCGATAGTGATACACTTGTATTTAATAAGAAATCTGCAACACTAGAACAAAAAACACTTGTAAGACCAGTAAATCAAAGACCACGTGTGCACGAGTTTCTAGCAGACTCGCTTGGTAACTCCGTCATCTCATTCACAAATACATTCACTGCATCACGTAATAACGTCAAAGTGTCAGATGTCGCAACTGGTTCATCACCTATTATTGAGGCAATCGGTGCAGACACAAATGTTAACTTGACTTTAAACGCAAAAGGCACTGGGTCTGTGTTGATAAATAAAGGTGCATTAAGTAGAGCAACCGCTGCAAATGGTACAGCTGCATCTACAAGTGCTACTTACATTGCCCTCACAGGATCAAGTTCAGGTACGGTCACACTACCAGACGGTACAACTAACGGTGAACTAAAAATCTTTGCAAGACGTGGTGGTGGTACAGGTACAGTCACAGTAACACCAAATGGTGCAGTTGGGTTTGCACAAGGAACAAGTATTAACTTTGATCCATTGGACACTGCACAACTTATTTGGGATGGTACAAGTGGATGGAATATCATAGGTGGTTATGGGTACGCAGTCGTATAGGAAATAGACAATGCCAGCAATTATTACAGATAAAATAAAAAGACAGTTTGCACAACAAGTTTTTGACCAAAACCAAGGGAAACTCTTGGGGACTCCAATAACTATTTCTATATTGGTGTTGGTCATTCTCAAGTTTGGCAAACGGACGATAACACTGATGTGACTGTCAATCCAAGAAACACTGAAAGAGATCGTAAGTTATTCAGATATAATCTACAATCTGTAAAAGCGGTTGAAGCGTTTTCATTCGTTGTTCCACTAACAGATTGGACAATCAATACGACATACCCTGCGTTTAATGATAATGTTGTTGGTCAACCTACACCTTCATACTATGTAAGAACATCTGACAATAACGTATATGTTTGTATTCGTCAAGGTAAAAATGAGTTTGGTGCTGCACAAGTTTCACAATTTGTTCCAGATCATACAGACACAACTTTGCCTATTGAAGATGATGGTTATGTGTGGAAGTATATGTACACTATCACCACGGCTGACGCTAACAGATTCCTAACATCTAACTTTATGCCAGTGAAGTTTGTTGACTCTGCTGCTCCTACTGATCCTGAAGCACCACAACTAGCGGTGCAAAACGCTGCCATTGCAGGACAAATCGTGGGTTACAGAGTTGATGCAGGTAACGCTGTGTATTCTGCTGCTCCTACATTGACCGTAAGGGGTGATGGTAGTGGTGCAAAAGCACATGCTATTCTTGATGCAACAAGTAAACTAGCTGCCGTGGAAATCGGTGATAGTGCTACAGTCGGAACAGGATCAGGTGCAGGTGGCAATGTATCTCTTACATCAGCGATGGGTTCAAACTATAATGAAGCATACGTAAGCGTTGATCCATCTAACTTAACGTCTGGTACTAATGCAAAGGTATACCCAATCTTTGCTCCAGGTGATGGTTTTGGTGCAGATGCTAGAACCGATTTGAGATCAACTTCGATCATGTTTAACATTAAACCTGAAGGTACTGTTGAAAATACTTGGGTTGTTGATAACGAGTATCGTCAAGTTGGTCTGTTGAAAAACCTTTTAGATTCTGCAAACGGAAATCTGTTTACGGACACACAAGGTTCAGCACTTAAAAAGATTGTTTTAACTGCCCCAATCACAGGTGGATTGAACTGGGCAGACGATGTTACGATATCAGGCGATAGTAACGCACAAGGTTGGATTGACTACTTCGATGACTCAGCGACTATTTGGTTCCACCAAAACGAAGAGACAGGTTTTGTTCCGTTTAGAAGTAGTGAAACAGTAACCATCTCAGGCAAGTCTGGATCATTCACTATAGATACTATACAAGACAGAGACTTTGACATTTACTCAGGCGAACTATTGTTCTTAAACAATCAGTCGAAAATCGCAAGAGACCCTGACCAAACTGAAGACATTAAAGTCGTCGTAAAACTTTAAGGATAGACAATGGCAACTAATCTAACTAGTACAACCTTTTTAAGTGAATATAATGACGACTATCGTGATAGCGATCATTACCATCGTATTCTATTTAACAATGGTCGTGCACTTCAGGCACGTGAACTTACACAATCTCAGACAATCATTCAATCTGAGTTGGGTAGACTTGCCAAGTTTATTGTTAACGAAGGTGCCATCTTTAATAATAGTGGTAACTTAGCGTCTGGTCCAGGTGCATTCTCATACACATATATTAAGGTTACGGAACTACCAAGCGGATACGCTGCACTCAAAGGCACTGAGATTAATGATGGTGATTTGTATGCAACGGTAAAACATGTCGTTGCTGCCGAAGGTAGTGATGACGCAACACTCTTTGTAAAAATGACCAAAGGTAAAACTGGTGGTTCTGATGTTAATTCTGACACAAAAGCAACTAAGAAGTTTCAACCAGGCGCAACAATATCTACAACACTCGGCAATGTAACCGTTGTATCAGATAATGACGCTGTTGGTAATGCTTCTATTGCTGAAGCACCTCAGTTTAATACTCTTGTTGGCGATCACCTAGTAATGGTTGAAGCCCAACTATTAGTTCTTTCCAAATATACTTCATTATATAGTGGTGTCATTGGATTTAAAGTAACAGAAGACATTGTAACAACATCTGATAACATTGCTTTATATGATAACTCAGGTACAACACCTAACCTAACATCACCAGGCGCAGATCGACTTCGCATTGTTCTAACTTTAGCCAAGAAAGAGGATATTGGTGCAAGCGAAACTTTCTATGAAGTTTATAGAGTTCGTGATGGACGTGTTTCTCTAATCAAAACCACTGATAAAATCTTGTCAAAGATTGGTAATATTATTGACGCAAGAACTTATTCACAGACAGGCGATTTTATCGAACAAAGAGCAAACGGTATGTTTGATCTTACCGTCACCAAAGACAGTGATGATGATTTTCTTTTATTTAAAGTCTCAGGTGGAACAGCATTCGTAAACGGTTCACGTATTGAAAGAGACTATAATCTCCCAATCAGAGTTCAAAAACCAAGAAGTGTTGCTAACGATACTGTAACAAAGACGAATGAGAAAACAGGTGCTAATATTGGGAACTATTTTGTTGCTGATAGTGCATATGGATTAGTTGGTTATATTGAAGATTTCACCGAAGTAAATCTATATCCTTCAAGTAACATAGGCGGTTCATCATTTGGCACTGCACGTGTACGTGGATTAGATTATACCCAAGGGGACTATAGAATTCATGTATTTGATGTTGATATCACTGATGCCACAAAAGGTTTTGGGGATGTACGAAGTGTTGGTGTTGATTCTGATAACTACGCAAACTTAAAAGCTATTCAGAACAGATATGATCTTTATAACAGGACAGAGAATAGCGCAATATTCAAACTACAGTCCGATAGAACTCAAGAGATCAGTGATGTAGAAGCGACTCTTGGTATTGTATACACTACAAACAAAACAGGTGGTACTGTAACTATTAATACTGGTAATACAGACACATTCACTGAAACCGATGATTGGATTTATCAAGTAGATAGTAGTGGATCATTACACACAGACCTTTCAGTAAGTTTGGCTGTCAATAATACTCAAGCGGTGATTTCGGGTGTTCCGAATGGCAATGGTCACGTCATTGCATATCAGTCAAGAACTCTTACTCGTAAAAACAAAACGCTAAAACCAAGTATTAGCACCTGGGAATCTGAGCAAGTATCTTTGAGTAGTAATAAGTTTACTCTATCAAAAGCAGATATCTTTAGATTTAACAAAGTCACCGACGATGCGACAGGCGAAGACATTACATATAAGTTTATTTTTGATAATGGTCAGAGAGATAACTACTATGGGCCAGGTAAAGGTAAACTAAAAGCAGGTACTTCTGCACCAACAAGTACCGTTACGGTTGAATATAGATATTTTGAACATGATACACCATCAGGTACAGGATACTTTGGTGGGGCAGCATCTTATGGTGATGTTAACTTTAGCGACATTCCACGATACACAGATGCACGTAATGTAACTCATCATCTATCAAGTGTTATTGATATGAGATCGCTACAAAATCCTGCTAACGAAACTTTCTCAGGTGGGATCGCACGTATCGAAGCACTTCCTAAAAACCAATCTACGATTACGGCAGGTACCGTAAAATATTGGTTGCCTAGATTAGACACACTAAGACTTAATTCTAGTGGTGTTTTGAAGTATCACACAGGACCTTCTTCTTTAGACGCTGCATATCCCAAGGGTATTGATACTAGGGATATGCCTTTGTACAACATTCGTATGAATCCTTACGTATTCAATGAAAATGATTTAGGTGTTTCTAGATTTGACAATAGAGGCTTTAAGATGGTAGACCTTAGACGACTTGAAGGTCGTTTATCTAATGTCGAAAGAGCCACAACATTATCATTATTAGAAGCTGATCTAAACACAATGGAAGTTTTCGATCCTGATGATGCCACATTTATTAGGCAAACAGAAGGTCTAACAGGTGATGCGTTTGAAAACATTTTGCAAACTGCATGGTACGACGAAGATTATAGGGCTGGTATAGATAATCAAGTTGGTATCCTAAGACCATTATTCTTTGAAAACTCAATTGGTGTGACATACGATTCCGATCTTTCTAATGACACTTGTGTAATCAAAGGTAATACTATTTGGCCTAAATACACTGAAGTTGTTTCAGACTTCGGACAAACATTTGCTACAGGAATAATCTCAGTTAATCAGTTTGAGATACCCCAAAGTATTGGTACAGCAACATTAACACCTGACGCCGATTATTGGACAAACAAAAGAATCGTTGACAAATCTTATGTGTCTACGTCCAATGCCTCCCTAGTCCCTGAAGGAACAACAGAGATTAGTTCGCTGGCAACAGAAACTGTGTCATTGGGTCAATGGTATAAGAAATAATAGGATATTAAAATGCCATATAAAACGGTAACAGGAACACGAGAAGTAACAAAGTATAGAGATATAATCAAACAAGATCGTTTAGGTTATACCGAGATTACTGTTCATAGACCTAAAATTATATTCTTTGAGTTTGAGGGTATGAGACCTAATATTCCACACTGGATATTTTTTGGGAACACCGAAATCACAAAATATTGCAACACTTCATATACTTTATCCGACTACACAACAGCGGGTCGAAATTCTAACATAAAAGAGCCTGGTGATAAATTTGTGAATGCTTCAGCGTTTCCTACAGAACTGGGTGGTGCTTCAAATGGCGGTGGTGCGAATCCTCTAACATCAAACTCTGATGGGTCTTTACGTGGTTTCTTTTATTTACAATCAAATACTACAACTAATTTTCCTATAGCAGTGGATGGTACTAGCTTTAGCGCACTAGATATTTCTACAATGAACAGACAAAATGCTTTGTCATACGCTTCAACACAATTTCATGGAATGGGGCAATATGAAAACTGGTATGAATATACTGTAGAAGAAAGTAAGGTATTTAGTGAAACATATGAATATCAACAATATTATGATGCACCTGCTTCCACTAGTTCGAATGACGACAACGGTCCAACTGTAACACATGTCAAAAATACAAGTGGCGGGACTGATATTAAGTTCGACTATGGATATGAAACTATCAAGCATACTTATAGTGATGATGGCGGTTTCTCTGTCAGTGATACATCAGGTGGTTCGTGGAAAAAAGTAGGTGGTGATGGTGGTTATTGGACTAGAACGTTTAATTAGGATAGAATAAATGACAGGAATACTACAATTAACTGAACAGCAAAGTCCTACAGCGCAAACCTTCGTGGTTGATGAAGCTAGTGTTCTTACTGGTATTGGAATATTTTTCCACTCAGCTCATGACACACTACCCATTACTTTAGAACTTAGACCAACAGCTGAAGGTGGTACACCATCTTCTAAAAGATTCGTTCCTGGGACAAGAGTGGTTGCTACTGCTAGTGCTGTCTCTGCAAAGGCAGGTACTTCTTTTAGCACAGCAAGAGAATATAAGTTTGAGTTTCCATCTCCCATATATGTTCCTGGAAACACACTTCTTGCTATTGTTCTTTATAGTTCTGCACCATCTGACGCATATAAAGTTTTCTTTGCTGAAAATGGAGAGTATAACTTTGGAACAACAACTGCAAGATACAACACAGGCGTAAATGTTTCACGTGGTGCTCTATATGCATCTTCTAATGGTACGACATGGGAAGGTGATAACAACAAAGACTTAACATTTAAAGTATATAAAGCACAGTTCGACACAACATTAACGTCTACAGCCAAACTCGAAGCCAACATTCCACCTGTCAAAAAACTAAGTGAAAACTTAACTCAAAGCGTTTTGGGGGATTATGTATATGATCCGCTAATCTTTAAAGCAGACTCTTCTTTGGTTAGCGTTTTACATCCATCACATGGATTTAGAGTTGGTGATATTGTAAAAATATCATCAGACTCAGCAGGTCTTGATTCTAGTGATACTGTGAATGGTGTTTTGGGTTCAAGTATTCTTGGTGCGCAAACTATTACAAAAACAGATGCTTTTGGATACTCTTTTGATTTAAGAACAGATTCAAACGCAGACTCATCTATTAGAGCAGGTGGCACAGGTCTTTATGCCACAGAACAATATATTGTTGATGAATATGCATTACAGCTTCCATTTGATGCGCCAACAGGAACAGATATTAACGTGTCAGGTAATTTCACAACAATAGGAAACTTCCATGAAGCTGACACTAGGTATGATGCTTTAACTAACGTAAGTCTAAGTATTGACTATCCTCAAGTAATGAGAAATCCCGTTGTTATAGCATCCGAAGCGCAAGAGGTCAGCAAACTTAGCGGAAATGCATCAACTCTTTTAACAGTTAATATGACTACATCGAATGTAAATGTTGCACCATACTTTAACGTAAACAACACATCACTTGATATCATTTCAAACTTTATTGACTATCAACAATCAAATGATAGTGATATCGCTAACAGAAACTTTGTAACTACAGTTGACTATACCGCTGAAACTAATCCTGATGGTGGTACAACCGCAAGTAAGCATATCACAATTCCATATCGCTTGATGAACTCTGCAACATCTATTGTGACTCTTGTAGATGCTATCAGACCTATTGGTGCTGACTTTGATATTTGGTATCGCACGAGTTCTAGTTCTATTGGAGAAAAGCTAGAAGAACAATCTTGGGTTGCGTTCTCAAAAGATATTAAGGTAACAAAATCCAATAGCTATATTGATGTTCCGCAAAGTGATGACATATACACATTTGTTGAATACGAGTTTAATGTTTTCGATTTACCCGCATTTGATGAATATCAAATTAAGATTACAATGAACGCAGAAAACTCTACACGTCCACCAATGTTTAGAAATCTGAGAACAATCGCAACATCATAATGTCTGATTATATTCCAGTGAAAGACCATCCAGATTTAGCCAGAGATTTACGTACTGGTATGATTGTTAATATAAATAAGAGTAAGACTCGACAAAGACAGTTAGAACTAGAGCAACGTCAAAAGGAAAAAGACGAACTTGAAAACCTAAAATCTGATGTTGGGGAAATAAAAATGATGCTGCAAAAACTATTAGAGAACGGTACAAATGGCTAACTCAAAAATACCTAACGTAGATGTAACAGATACCTTTAATACGCAACGAGTAAGGTTCAATAAACTACTTGACTCTGTCGGTGATGTCTCTACACTTACAACAACATCTACTGATGTCACAAGTGCTTTGAATGAGCATGACTCAGAACTTGGTACTATTACAGCAGTAGCGATGGGTACGACTGCTAATACAGTTTCTACAGCAATCAATGAACTTGATGGTCGTCTAGACTCAATCAACGATACACAAATCCAATCACCTAAACTTTATATGAATGATAGTTCTGCTGTCAACTTCATCAAAGGTGGATTGATGGCACACAGTAGTGTCTATGTGGGTAATGATCTAAAAGTAGCAGATAGCACATATATCGTAGGTAATCTAACAGTAGGTGGAAACACTCAAATATCTGGTACATTGACCGTTGATGGGGTTGTAAACTTCAAAGCAGGCGCAGATGGATCGGTAACGCTTGGCGATGCTAACACAGACAATGTTGTATTCAATGCAGACGTTAACTCTAGCATTGTTCCAAATACAGATAATACATTCGACATTGGTTCTGCATCACAAGAGTGGAGACACGGTTACTTTGATGGTACGCTAAATGCAGACAATGTATTGGCTGATAGTTCTACTATTGGCACACTAAAAGTTTCTGATCTTACAGACAATCGTGTTGTAATCTCAGGTGCATCAGGTGAAATCGAAGATGATGCAAATCTAACATTCGATGGTTCACGTCTTGTAGTAGGTGCGGCAGGTGTAGATGTCACAGGTATGGATGCAGATTCCGCAACTATGGGAACTGCAAAGGTAACTGATCTTACAAATAATCGTGTGGTTATTTCGCAGGCACTGGTGGAGAGTTGGAAGATGATGCCAACTTGACATATGATGGTACTGATCTAAGCGCAAATAGCCTGATTGTCACAGACCTCACTGACAATAGGGTTGTAATCGCAGGAGCTGGTGGCTCAGTAGAGGATGATGCAAATCTTACCTTTGATGCCTCTAGACTTACTGTCGGTGCAGCTGGTATTGATACCACTGGTTTGGACGCAGATAGTGCAGTTTTGGGTACTGTTAAAGTATCAGACCTCACAGATAATCGTGTAGTTATCGCTGGTACATCTGGTGAACTTGAAGATGATAGTAACTTTACATATGATGGTGACAAGCTAACCATTGCATCTAGTGGTGGGATCGATACTACTAATCTATTAGCAGATAGTGCAACAATCACTGGTGATCTTGATGTACAAGGATACACTACATTAGATAGTGCAACTGTCGATGGAGAACTCGTTGTAGAAAGAGCCTTGACAGTCAGAGATAGTGCATATATTACTGGTGACTTAGATGTGGGTGCTAACCTAACNGTAGCAACTCAAGCGACTCTTGCAAGTGCAGCCGTATCTGATCTAACATCAGGTCGTGTTGTTATCGCTGGCACATCTGGTGAACTTCAAGATGACGCTAAGTTAACTTGGAANACAACAACNGGTTTGAAATCAACCGAAGCATTGACAATCGAAGACAGTGCTTATATAACTGGAAACTTAACAGTTGGTGGCAACACCACAATGTCAGGTACTCTAACGGTTGATGGACAAGTCACATTCAAAGCAGGGGCAGATAATAACATTGCTCTCGGTGATGCTTCTACAGATACTATCACAATCACAGGTGAAGTCAACTCAAGTGTCGTTCCAGATGCGGATAACACATATGATCTAGGTTCTTCTTCAAAAGAATGGAGACATGGTTACTTTGATGGCACTGTGAATGCAGATAATGTTTCTGCGGATAGTGCAACAGTAGGAACAATGAAAGTCTCTGATCTTACTGATAACAGAGTTGTCATTTCTGGTGCGTCAGGTGAACTTGAAGACGATGCTAATCTAACCTTTGATGGAACAAACTTCGAAGTAGGTACTGCATTAGACATATCTGTATCTGAAGGTAACATCACAACAACAGGTGCGATTAGTTCTGGTGATATCACTGCAACAAGTGCCAAAGTTAGTGACTTGACAAATAACAGGGTTGTTGTTGTAGGCGCAGATGGTGAACTAGAAGACGATAACTCATTCACCTTTGATGGTATTAAGCTTACAGTTGGTTCAACAACAATCGACTTCGCAACGGCTGGTGTCAATACAACAGGCTTAGACGCTGACTCTGCGACACTAGGAACTGTTAAGGTATCTGATCTAACTTCTGGTAGAGTATTGGTCGCAGGTACAAGTGGCGAAGTTCAAGACGATGCCAAGTTAACATGGAATACAACAACTGGTCTTAAGACTACAGAGGCTCTTACCGTAGAAGATAGTGCCTATATCACAAGTAATGTTGTGATTGGTGGAAACGCTACGGTAAGTGGTACATTAGATGTTGATGGAGCAACTACACTAGATGCAGTTACCATTGATGAAGACTTAACAGTCAATGGTTACAGCTATTTGGATAGTGCTACTGTTGATGGTGACTTAACTGTAACTGGAAACTTTACCACTCAAGGTACATTTACTATTGAAGGTGAACAAAGAACCACAAGTCAATATATTTTCTTGTTAGATGGTACAACAGGTGGTCCAACTCTAAATGCAGGTATTACCGTTGATCGTGGAACATCAGATTCCGCTGTACTTCAATGGAATGAAACAGCTGATTATTGGGAAGTAGGTGATGTTACTAACAAATACGAAGTATTAACAGTTAATAGCGTAGACAGCTCTACGATTACTAGTGTCGGTGGTACAATCTCTGTGAAGGATAATGGTGTTACTCTTGGTACACATACCACTGGTAACTTTATGGATGATATCTCTGCAACAGCAGGGACAGGTATTAGCGTAACACATACTCCAAGTGAAGGTTCATCTGCAACCATCGCAGGTATTGATGCTACTACTTCGGTGAAGGGTGTTGCTTCATTTAGTTCTGATAACTTTAGTGTAACATCAGGTGCAGTATCAATCAAAGACAATGGTATTACACTTGGCACAGAGACAACTGGTAACTATGTTGATAGTGTTGGGGTAACTTCTGGTACTGGTTTGAGTATTAGTTTCGCACCAGGTGAAGGTGCAGGTGCACTCATCTCAGGTGTAAACGCAACTAATACCGTTAAGGGTGTGGCATCATTTAGTTCAAATGACTTTAGCGTATCAAGTGGCGCAGTAAGTATTAAGAATGATGGTGTTACTCTTGGAACTCAAACTTCAGGTAACTATGTTGCAACTATCGCAGGTACTTCAAATGAGATTGAAGTGTCTGGTTCTGGTTCTGAAACGGCTTCGGTTACTATTGGTCTACCAAATGATGTTACAGTTTCAAACAACTTGACGGTTTCTGGAGACTTGGTTGTTGAGGGTACGCAAACGATTACAGGTGCATCGACTACTGCGTCTGCATACTTTACTGCTCTTAGTGGAGTTGGTACTGGTGCTGCTAATGCTGGTTT
>JGI11705J14877_10001907_pt1 | contig 11543 bp, 14 predicted proteins | sample Etolaghawater15m_FD_14877 | JGI IMG/M metagenome (IMG submission 14877) | reverse complement strand
TTTAGAACATACAAGTTTGAAAGCTTTAGAACATTGGCTGCTAAAGATGCCTGGCATTCAGCTTCAGGATACAGAAGTGGCAGAGATATGAAGTGTATTGTACACCATAAAGAGTTTGGTGAAATACAACGGCACACAGTTAATGTAGCTATGGTAAGATAACATAAGCAATACAAACACAAGATAAAGGATTTATAATGGCAAGACCAAAAAAGTTTGATTCAGTAGAAAAGCTAGAAAAAGCTATTGAACAATATTTTGCAGAGACAGAGATAAGAGAGAAACCATACACAATGAGTGGACTTGCATACTACTTAGACATGGACAGACAGACACTACTTAACTACTCAAAAGAGGAGCAGTTTTTCGGCACTATAAAAAAGGCACGAGACAGAGTAGAGCTTTGGTGGGAGGAAAACCTACAAGGAAATTCAGTAACAGGAACAATATTCAACCTCAAAAACAACTTTGGGTGGAAAGACAAAACAGAGCAAGAGTCTACAGTTGTTAACACTATGACCATATACGCACCAGAGAAAGATGCCGATTCGTGAAATGGTCACCAACACCAAAGCAAGAGATTGCACTTAAAACAACTGCTGATGAAGTATTGTTCGGTGGATCAAGAGGTGGGGGTAAAACTGATGCAGCGCTTGTATGGCTACTGTACGACACCTCAAACCCTAAGTTACGATCATTAGTTATTAGGCGTAATGCTACAGACCTTGCAGACTTCGTTGATAGAGCAAGACAACGATATGCACATCTCGGAGTAAAAGTATCTGGCAACCCTGCTGTGATAGTATTTCAATCTGGTGCAACCATTTACACGGGACACTTAGCAACACAAGATGCTTACACAAAATATCAAGGGTGGGAAATACATAGACTGCTAATGGAAGAAGTTACACATATACCATCAGAGAAACTCTATGAAAGACTACTTGGTTCTGTGAGATCAACCGTGCCAGGTATAAGTACGCAAGTATTTCTAACTACCAATCCAGGTGGAGCTGGACACGAATGGGTAAAGGAAAGATTTAAAATTGGCATCAATCAAGATATGCAAAAGTTTGATACTGATGGAAAGACAAGGATATACATACCTGCAACTATACATGACAATAAGCACTTAATGGATGCTGACCCTGGTTATCTCAAGTACCTTGAAAGTTTACCTCCTGCATTAAAAGAACAATGGTTAAATGGCTCATGGGACGATATGGATATGGAAGGTGCATACTATGCTAAACAAATGAACCAAGCTGCCAAAGATGGAAGAATAACCAATATACCAATAGAGGCATCTCTTAAAACATTCACTTATTGGGATTTAGGTATAGCAGATGCAACATCTATTTGGGTTATACAGGTAAATGGTAAAGAACTTAGAGCTGTTGCATACTATGAGAATTCAGGAGAATCTCTATCTCATTACGTGAACTGGCTACACGACCTAAGAGATCAATACAACATCACTTATGAGGGTCATTATGTTCCACATGATATCAGGGTAAGAGAACTATCTACTGGTCAATCAAGAGAAGTGGCACTACGAAAGATGGGAGTCAATGTGCGTATCGTACCAAACAAGGGTGTTATGGACGGAATAGAAGCAGGACGTAACATAATAGGCAGAGTTTGGTTTGATGCTGATCGATGTAAAGAGGGCATCAGAGCATTAAAGAACTATCGTAAAGAGTTTGATGATAAGCGTAACACATTCAAAGATCACCCACTGCACGACTGGGCATCACATGGTGCAGATGCTTGGAGATACTTTGCAATCTCATGGCACGATCATTTAGTGAGCAGACCACACAGAGAAAACAGCAACAGAATTAAATTTGATATGAGGTAACACATGAAACTAGAAGAACTACAACTTACAGAGGCAGAATTGAGTGCTTATAATGAATGGACAAAAGAACAGATATACATTGCATTTATAGAAAATTCAAGGAAAATAGACGATTTATCACATAAAATCAACGAATATGAAAGAAAATTAGCATTAATTCGCTATAATTTAAAGAATGTGATGGGATAAGGAAACTGCCATGAATATTGAATTTAGAGAGTTAAGCATAAATGAACTGCTAAATGATGCAAACAAAGATGAACTTATATCTGCCTACTCTTCAGAAAGCAAATGCGATGCAGTACCAGACTATTATCCCGACACAGAATTGTATGAACTCATGGAAGAGCAAGGTATGCTTGATACCATTGGTGCATTTGATGGTGATAAGTTAGTAGGATTCATTACATCAGTAACTTATAGACTTCCAAAGTATTCCACTCTTGGCACAACCACAGAGTATTTTTTTGTTTTGAAGGAGTACAGAACTGGTGGTACTGGATTAAAGCTTTTGAAACGAATAGAAGAGAAGGCAAAACAACGCAACGCTACATCATTTTTCTTGTCTGCACCACTCAACGGTTCACTTGATAGGATAGCTGAAAGAGCATTAGGGCTGACTAAGAGTCATGCAATATACAGCAAGGAACTATAATGGCAAATCTTGTAAGTATGTCAAATGAAGATATTGCAGTTGCAGTCGCTACAGAAGATATGCTTTCACAGTTAGACCCTATTGAATACTTTGAAACATGGCACACACTACATGGAGGGATATACTCAAGAACAATTAAACTTAAAGAGGGAGAAGCAATCGTTGGTGCATTAATCAAGATACCAACAACATTAAGCATCTCTGGAAACATGAAACTATACATTGGTAATAAAGTTGAGGTTATTGACGGATTCAAAATTATTGCAGCAGGTAAACACAGAAAACAAGTTATGTTTGCAATATCAGAAACCTATGTAACTATGAGCTTTGCTACTAAGGCAATCAGTATCGAACAGGCAGAGAGTGAGTTTACAGACGAGTCAGATCGTTTAGTGTCAAGACTTAAAGATTCAATTAATCACATAACAATAGGAGAGATATCATGTCAGGAGTAACAGTAGGGACAGCATTGATTGCAGGGTCAGCAGTAGCAGCCGGAGCAACAATTTATTCAGCTAACGAACAAAAAAAAGCAGCCAAAAAAGCACAAAAATTTCAAGAAGCACAAGTTCAGAAAGCAGAATTAGCACAAGCAGAACAAGACAAAATGGTTGCAGAAGAAGCAGCAAAAGAATCAGCCAAAACTACAGAGAGAAGAAGAAGAGCATCAACTGGTAGAAAAGGTTTACTGTATGGTTCTGCAACGGGTGTTAAAGAAGCTGGAAGCACACTAGGTGGCTGATATGTATATTACAGATGCCTATGCACGAATACAGTGTAACGAATGTGGTAACAAGTTGGTAGATACACTCATGCCAGGAAAACCTTTTGAATCAATCAAACCATGCACTTGCCAAGCACCAAAAGTTGTCAAGAAAAGAACAGTAAAGGTCAAAGATGTTGAACTACGAACAGATAAGCAATAGACTTGCTGCATCAAAATCAAATAAAAGACTTTGGGAATCACACCTAAGAGAATGTTATGATTATGCACTACCAGAACGTAATACGATTGACAAGTTAAGTCCAGGACAAAAGAAGAGACGCAAGATTTATGATGATACGGCAGTTGAAGCTTTAGAAGACTTTGCAAACAGAATGAATGCAATGTTAGTTCCTGCTGGTACACAATGGATGAAACTAGAAGCTGGGTCAGATATACCAGTTGAACAAAAAGATGAAGCAGATGTTTATCTTGAAGGCTCAACTGATACTCTTTTCACACACATAGACAGCTCAAACTTTCAGTCACAAATCAATGAAGCCTTCTTAGATATGGGAATCTCTACGGGTTGTATCATGGTTGAGCCAGGTGACGGCATACAATCAGCAATTAACTTTAGAGCCATATCACTATCAGAACTTATATGTGAACGATCATCACGTGGTATTGTAGATACAGTATGGAGAGAGTTTAGAGTTCCAGTAAAAGACATTAAAGAATATTGGAACAGTGCAAAACTTACAGAGTCTCTTATTCAAATGTATCAAGACAAGCCTGATGCTGAAATATCATTAGTTGAGGGTGTTGTAATGATCGCACCAGGAGAATATCAATCTGTTCTTATGTATCCAAAAGAGAAAACATTCCTTTACAACTTTACAATGGAATATAATCCATACATCATCTTTAGGGAATCTACTATTGCTGGCGAAGTATATGGACGTGGTAGAGTGATGAAGCAACTCAACAACATTAAGTCTTTAAATATGATGATGGAAGACTACTTGAAAGGTTTAGCGCTACAAGCAAACCCAATTATTACTGCATCAGATGATGGTGTGATTAATCCATACACTACTGTAATCGAACCAGGAGTAGTTATTCCTGTTGGAACAAACGACAATATGAACCCTACACTAAGAGGTTTAGACCTTAGAGGTAATCCACAATTACTTGAGTTTGCAGTTAGAGGATTACAAGAAAATATCAGAAATGCATTCTTATCTAAGCCATTCGGTCAGATACAAGAAACACCAGTCAGAACAGCAACAGAGATGTCAATCAGAAACTCTGAACTTGCAGCAAGTTCTTTGGCATCAAGTTCACGCATACAAACAGAACTACTTGAGCGTATTGTTGCAAACTCTGTTATTATCCTAAAGAAAGCAGGTAAGATCGCAGACTTTAGAGTGAATGGAAGAGAAGTAAAGATCAAGTTTGTGAATCCAGCTACAAGACAGCAAGACGAAGCTACATTAGCTGCCTATGCAAGATTTATGGAGTTTGCACAAGGTTTACCACCTGAACTTATCCAACAGTCAATTAAGGTTGAGATGATACCTGAAGAACTTGCTAACACTTTAGGTCTTCCAAATAAAATAGTGCGAACAGATGCTGAAAAACAACAAATGGCTATGCAACAACAACAAGCTATGCAACAACAGCAAATGGCAGAGCAAGGAGGACAAAATGTCCAATAAGGCTGAAGACATACATAAAATGCTTGTAGGAACATTTGAAACACCATTGGGTGGGAAATGCCTACAGCACCTAGTGGAGACGTTTATAGATAGACCAATGTATAAAGTAGGCTCAACACTAGAGGAAACAGCATACAGACAAGGTCAAGCAGACTTAGTAAAACAAATAGTCAAGGAGATTAACAATGGCAGATAGACAACTTCAAGCAATATTATCAAGTGGAGAAATAACTTCAATGAACATAGGAGGCACTGATTCGGGTGATGCTGTAGCAAAAGTTTCAGATATTTCACCTAATATTATTTCAGTAGGAACAATGACACAGTTGTCAGTTCAGACATTAGTAGCAGGAGTTCCTGAAATCTTATTTTATTTTTCAGAGGAAGTAATTAAGATTGGCTCTTCATTATCATCATCAACCACAACACAAGAGATTTTTGTTGCAACAAGTGGTGTATATAAGATTATGGGAACAGTCAAGCTTACCGATGGAAATGCAAACGAAGTGCATACTATCACACTATACAACAACGGAATTGCTACACCTTTTAAAGGCTCAATTACAGGCAACGGCAACATTGTATTCATTGGAGCAACTCCATTATCGCAAGGAGATGACCTTCAATTATACATTACAAGTACAAGCACATCAATCACAGTAGTAAATTCATCTATAATAGTAGAGAAGATTTAGACCAAGACAAGTCTTAAAACTGAAAACATAAAGGATAACTATGAGTGAAGAAATCGCAAATAGCCCTGCTGAAGAAGTAGTGGCTGAAACAACAGAAGAGGTAACTACCGAAGAGCAATCAGATGGTGTAGTATATGCAGGAAAATTTAAAACAGTAAGTGACCTTGAAAAGTCATACCAAGAATTACAAAGCACATTCTCTAAAAAGATGGGAGCTTTTGAAGGCGCACCTGAAGAGTATTCTGTTCCAGAAGGCTTTTCTGAAGATGATCCTAGCTTCTCGTTTGTATCCCAATGGGGACGAGACAACAATATGTCTGAAAAAGGACTGCATGATCTTGTAACTAAATACAGAGATAATCAGTCTGCTATGCAAGAAGAGTATATGAAGGCAGAAGTTGAAAAGCTGGGCAAAGATGCTGACTATCGTATTAAGAATGTAACAGATTGGGCAAAAGCAAACTTAGGCGATGATTATGTTGATTCTTTAAACGCTGCTTTTCCAGGAGCGAAAGGTATCGAAGCACTAGAAAAGATTATGAAGATATCATCAGTTCAACAACCAACGACAAAAGCAACTGCTCCTACAGTAGATAGTGACCAAATCAAGGCAATGAGATTCGCTAAAGATGAATTTGGAAACAGAAAAATGAGTACAGATCCAGCGTACAGAAAGAGAGTTGAAGCTTTAGAAGCTGAACTTTACGCTACAAGATAACATAAGTTTGTTTTTTATATATAATATGTTATAATAAATTCGTATGTAAACTAACAAACACTTCAGATACCTCCTTGAGCCTGAAAAGTTTGGATGTTAAGAGCAATTTGCTTTGACCTCCTGCTTTTTCAGGAGCTAACCAAAACAACTGCAACATTACACAAAAAAATAAAAACTACAAAGGAGACATTATGTCTGCAAATTTATCAAGTGTAGCTGTTGAACAGTTTGACAGCGAAGTGAAACACGCATATCAAGGGATGAAAACTCTTAGAGATTGTGTAAAAGTTAGAAATAACGTGACTGGTGGAAAATATGATTTCCGTCTAATGGGAAAAGGTGCTGCTACAGCAAGAACTGGTTCATCGGCTGACGTTGTTCCAATGGGTGTTGCTCATAGTGTTAAAGTTGCAACTCTTTTAGATTACGAAGCTCCAGAATATACAGATGTATTCGATGCTGCTGAAGTAAACTTTGATGAGATTGTAGAACTTGCTACTACTATTGCTGGTGCAATGGGTAGAAGAGATGATCAAGCAATTATTGATGCGCTAGACACAACTACAACTACTGCTGTTGGTGATGGTACTGCTGCTTTAGATTTGGCTGCTATTACTGCTGCTGCTCAAGCTCTTAACTCTGTTGAAGCTCCATCAGAAGACAGATACTTTGTAATTGATGAGAAAGGTCTTAACGATCTTCTTAATGATTCAACTATCACTTCTGCTGACTACAACACTGTAAGACTTTTACAAGCTGGTGAAATTGATTCTTTTATGGGATTCAAATTCAAACTAATTGGTTCTGCTAGAGCTGAAGGTGGACTTCCACTTGCTGGTACAGTAAGAACAGGTTTTGCATTCCACAAGTCTGCAATCGGTCATGCTGTTGGTATTGACATGAAAACTCGTGTTGACTATGTAGCACACAAGGCTTCTTACCTTTCAATGGGTATGTGGAAAGCTGGTTCTGTTGCGATCGATGTTCAAGGTATCGTTCCAGTAGAATATTTAGCGTAAGCTTCTCAAGCTCCCTTCGGGGAGTTTACATAAGTTTATAAAGGACTACTATGACTGCAACAGATATAAAAATAGCATCAAACGCATTGCTTCTCTTAGGACACGAGCCAATATCTTCGTTTGAAGAGCCAACTGCTGGTGCGCAAGTTGCATCAAACTTATATGAATCAACCTACGATAGTATGCTTACTACATACAGATGGAGATTTGCATCCAAGAAAGCACAAGCTGCTAGACTTGCAGACACTCCACTAAACGAGTATTCATACAAGTATCAAATTCCAACTGACTGTATCTATCTTATTCAGACTTCTACGCATGACTATGAAATATTTGAAGATAAGATATTCTGCAACGATGAAACACTACAGATAGAATATACATACAAAGTAAGTTCAGATAAGCTTCCTGCATACTATGTTAAAGCATTAGAGTTCTTCCTTGCTTCACAGTTTGCAATACCAATTACAGGAGACCTAAATAAGGCAGATTTGTTCATGAAAGCATACGCATCACAAGCGAGACTTGCAAGAAACTCTGATGCTACACAGCGACCATCTACTCCAATATCTTCTTCACCATATACCGATACAAGGGACTAACATGGGAGTTGAATTTCTCAAAGCAAACATGACTGCTGGAGAGCTAGCACCTACGCTACACGCTAGAACGGATATCTCAAAATATGCAAATGGTGTGGCAGAAGCAACCAATATGATTATTTTACCACATGGTGGAATGAGACGTAGACCAGGATTATCTGTTATTGACGACACAAAGTTGTCTGGAGCTACTAGAATGCTTCCGTTCGTATTTAATACAGAACAAGACTATCTGATTGTTTTAGCAGAATATACACTGTATGTATTAAAAGATGGAGTATTGCAGTCTACAGAAACAATACCTTACACAGAATCTGAACTGTTTGAATTAGAAGCAATACAATCAGCAGATACAATGATATTTGTTCATAAGAGCCACGCACCAAGATACTTACAAAGACAAGGTTCAGATACTAACTGGGCATTCACAACAATATCTTTTGATAATATACCAAGAAAGAATTTTGGTGCTACTGTAATTGAAAAATATGTTAATGCAGGATATGCACAAACTATCAATATACGCATTGGAGACATTGTATTAAACAGAGATGGAAATGATACAAATGGCATAAATTACACTTATTATACAGCCGAGACTAATCAAGATGCAATAGATTTGTCCATTGAGGATTTTACTAGCACTACAAATTGGACACAAGGTGCGACAATGGAGGCTGCATGGTCATCAAGTAGAGGATATCCACAGACAGCCACATTCTTTGGAAATAGATTATGGATGGCTGGCACACCAGAATTGCCTACTACAATATGGGGTTCTAAGATAAATGGGTTCTTTGATTTTGACTTAGGTGACGGTGAAGCAGATATGGGTATCGAGGATATTCTTGATACAGATCAATACAATGAAATACAAACAATATTTGCAGGTAGAAGCTTGCAGGTATTTACATCTGGTGGTGAATTCTTTAACAAAGCAACAGTCATTACACCGTCTGAATCATCTTGGAGTAGACAAACTGGTTATGGTTCAATCAACATCAAGCCACTTTTAATTGATGGTTCAACCATATTTATTGATTCATCTGGCAGAACAGTCAGACAATTCTTGTATGATTTTAATGAAGACTCAATGGTATCTATTAATGCTTCACTCTTATCATCTCACCTGATTACTAATGTTGTTGCTATGGATGCTATTAAGGGTACACAATACGATGTTGGTGATTATGTATATGTTATAGACGAAGGTGGCACAGTCGCTGTTCTAAATACTATGAGACGTGAAGAGATTCAAGGTTGGACACATTGGGAAACAGACGGTTTATTTAAGGATGTATGCGTATTAGGTAAAGAGGTTTATTTTTTAGTAGAGAGAAACGGCACAAACTTTATTGAATTATTGACCGAAGAAACATATACAGACCATAACAAAATTGTTCGTGGTACAAAGCCAACTGAAACCAATGTAGTCCAATTCTCTGATAATGTTGAATTTAACACAGACAATGTGATCTATACAAACTTTTCTACAGGTACACCTGTTACAAGTATTGACACAGACTACAGTTCTGAATTTCTAACTACTATGTTTAAAGTTATTGCTGATTATTCTGTTATGCCAAACGCAACTCCAACTGGCACAGCGAACAACAACAGCTTTACTATTACAAGAGATGCATACAGATTAGAAATAGGATTAAACTATACAACAAAAGTAGTCACACTTCCAATAGCAACAGAGACACAAAAAGGGTCTACGCTACATAGAAGGAAGAGAGTTGTAAAGGTAGACATCAATGTAGTGGATTCTTTAGGTGTATATGCAAGAAACAGATTCACACCCGATAGGTCGTTTACTGTAGTATTGGATACAGCACCTCAACCATATACTGGATTTAAAGAAATGTATCTTTTAGGATACAATAGACTAGCAGAGATAGAAATATCACAAGCAGAGCCATTGCCTTTCTTGTTAAGAGCAATAGCATTTGAAGTAGAATACTAGGAGACAAGATGGCAGATTTAACAGCACAACAGCTTGGAGCGATGGGAGCTATACAGTCTTTTGGGTCTGCTTATGCTTCTATGGTTTCTGGAGACATAGCAAACATTAATTATGAAATGCAAGCAAGAGCTAAAGAGTTTGAGGCTATGCAAGCTAAATCTCAAGCAGAATATACCAACCTCAAGTTAATGAGAAGTTTTAACGAACTACAAGCTAACAATTTTGCTTTAGCTGTAGCACAAGGCAGAAGCACAACATCAGGAAGTATTGCAAATATGGCTAGAGTAGATCAAGAAAGATTAAATTGGGATATGGATTTTAACAAATTGTCTGGTAGAATTGGAGTAGCAAGTTCTATGGCAGATGTTGCAGGGTATAAGGCAGCAGGAGCATCAGCACAATTAAGTTCACAGATGCAAGGATTTAATACTATTTCAAAAGGTCTTATAGACTATGCAAAGGTTAAGTAATGGAAAGATATAAAGGGTTTCAAACTCAACAAGCGCAAGGGTTTTCAACAGAAGGTATTAGTGCTGCAACACGTGAGATGGCAAGCGCAACTGCATCACTATCAGACAGACTAGCACAATTCTCGAAAAGTTCATTCGAAATGGCAGGCGAGAGAGCAGTTGTAGAAGCAAAAGACCAAGCTGCAAAAGATGATATGAATGGAGTTGAATTCCACCAAGAAAGCGTTTATACAGTCTATGGGAAAGCATATAACGACTTCAGAACAGCCAATTACGCAGCTGAAGCAGAGATGGACTTAAATACTAAAGCTCAAGAGTACGCTATGTCTTTCGAGAATGACCCAGAAGGGTTCAGAAAAGCATATGGAGACTATGTATCTACTTTTAGTAAACAAGCACCTACAACTGATTTACAGTCCGTTATAAGCATTACTGGTAGAAAGACTATGAATAACCTTACAGGCAGACTTGCAGTAGCTAGAAATAAACGAATTAAAGACGAAAGCAAAGAAAGATTTTCAGCCTTTGCAGATATTAAAGCTGCTCAAATGGTCAACGCATTGGCTAGTGGAGACGGAAAGACTTATGACCTAATCAAAGCAGAAACAACTACTTACGCACAGACATTGCTACAAGAAGGTGTGCTAACAGAAGCAGAAGTATTTAAATACCAAAACGGATTAACTTATGCTGTAACACGTGGTACACTCGAGCAGACTACAAGAGATTTAATAGAGAATGGGAAGATCGACGAAGCCTCAACACAGTATGATAAGTTTACTGATCAAATACCAGAAGGCATGACAATAGATCAACACAGAACTATTACAGGTTCACTAAGAACTATTATTTCTGGTGCGAAAAAAGCCAAGACTGCTTCAGAAAAACTTATTAAAGAGCAAGCCAATGCAGACGTGCAAGCTTCAATAGATGTATTAAACGCAGGGAAGAATCCGACTAATCCATTAGACCCAACTACGCTTATGATGGCATCACCAGCTAAACAAAGAGCCTACACTGTTGCTTCAAATGTAAAGGGAATTTTAGACCAGTATGCAGAATATACATTACAAGAACAAGAAAGCCTTTTAACACAATATTTATCTACAGAAGAAGGTACTAAGATTGAT
>JGI11705J14877_10001906_pt1 | contig 11553 bp, 3 predicted proteins | sample Etolaghawater15m_FD_14877 | JGI IMG/M metagenome (IMG submission 14877) | reverse complement strand
TCACACGATCTAGTCAAAGCAATTGCTGCTGTATGCCCAGGACCACTAGAGACAATGAAGTACCTACAGAGGATCGCACAAGAGGTTCTAGCACAGGGTCAGTCAAATGTATCTTGGGTTACCCCATCTGGTTTCTTTGTGAACTATGAGAAGTTCTATGAGAGACAAGAAAAAGTAGAGGGTACTATTGTTGGTGTTGGTAAAAGAGATAAGGTTAGACATGTTGGCTTAATCATTTCAGATAAACCAGACCCCCGTGGATTTGCTTGTGGGATTAGTCCTAACTACATACATAGTTTAGATGCTAGTCACATGGCTAGAGTCATTACTGAATGGGATCATTCATTCGGTGCAGTACACGACAGCTTCTCTACTCACGCATGTGATGTGGATGATTTATGTCGATTAACTAAACATATCTTCATTGATATGTACGATTATCCTAATTATTTCGACATGATTGAAAGAAGTCTTATCAATAATGTTGAGCTAATGGTGGAACAACCTACACTAGGTACACTTAATATACAGGAGGTTACTCATAGTGACTACTTCTTCTCGTAAGAACTACAACATTAACACACTACGTGGTATGACTAATGATGATGATATGGATGTGTGTGAGACATTAGGTCTAGACACATCACTAGCATACACTAAAGATATTATACAAGCACAATTGGATCGAGATGTAGATCCATCATTACACGCTGACATTCATAAAGAACTCAAGCAATACATGTAAATAAAAAGCCCCCTTGGAATCCTTACGGAAACCTTGGGGGCTATTTTTTTTTATTGTTATTATTTATTTATAGTTATTATTAATGGGTGTAGTATTGGTAGATTGCTTCTCCACCATTAATGATATCTCTTTTTAACTCTGCTTTATTCTTTTCAGTCTTAGCGATCATACCATCTAATCTATTTTTATAATTTAAAATAGCTGCCATTTCCCTAACGACTTTATTTATTTGTGCAGGAGTTAACTCTGTTGGAGATGTGTTACGGCTAATACCTGCACCTTGTAATGAACGCTCAAAGCTTTTCATCATAGGTCCAACATCAGCATTTTTACCCATCATTCTCTTAAAGAGTTTAAACAACTCCTTACGATACATTCCTTCCTTACCCTCATGTAACTCTAAGAGTTCACCAATCTTACGGTAAGGGGAATCCATACCAATAGAGATAGGGATATCCTGTGGTAGACCTCTCATCTTTTTATCAAAGTTTTTAAAAGATCTTTGCAAAGCATCTTGAGTTTCCTTAAGATAACTCCACTCCATACTAGCACGTAACCAAGAGTCATTGATATCTTTCAAAGCAACATCATACCCATTAGCATCTAGTTTAAATGCATCATAGATTGTATGAACGTATGGGTTACCAGTAGAAGCTTTGTTTAGATTATTCCAAGCAGAACCTGTAAGAGACAAAGCAACAGTAGCAGCATCAATAGATTGTACTGGACCGGGAATAGAACCACCGAATGCATCACCTCCAATATACGCACCCTGTTGTGTACTACGTACAGCTGCAGAAGTAGCACGAGGCTTATAATGATAAACCTTTACTCCACGCCTTTTACCTTCAGAAGTGATAGCATACTCTGTTGCTTCTGCTTCTGAGAATCCAAAAGATTCCATACACCTCCATACCGTAAAGCTAGTCCAATGGGAGATTTAATTTCAAATAACTCATTCATCATTACATGGAAAAGAGAAGCACCATGCATCATAAGACGAGCCTCAGCACCATCCTTAGTCATAATCTGAGCTAGCTTATCAGAGTAAACAGGGAATAATTTATCAATAATACTTTCTTCAATTGATACCACCGTCTTCTTTAAGACCTGCAGCAGCAAGTACTTCTACTTTATCTACTAACCCAGTTTCTTTATGTTTCTTAGTTAACCCAGCATCAGTAATTAAACGAGACAATGCTTGAACCATTGTACCTTTAAAGTTATCAATCTCTTTACCATAACCATAGGTCATCGTAGTTTCTTTGTTCAATGCTTTGTAGTTGTACAACTCATACGCAACATCATGTAGCAAAGGTATGTTAGCTTCACCAATAGTTGATGCAATACCATCAGGTAATCCATCATTCTCTAATGCTTTAGTTAACTGATCTGCTAAGTCTGCACGTATATCCATATCATTGTCGATAGCATAGAGTGATCCTTCAGATCGCAACACACCAACACGATAGGCTAACTCTTTGTTACCTAGCTGCATAGCATTAGACGCAATACCATTAGTCTTACCATCAATGTATGCATTGAAGTGAGTTCTAAATTGAGATCCAGATTGTTTAGCATCTACATAGTTTGCAACATCAATCAGCCCATCAATAAATGCAGGACCATCTTCTCCTTTATCCTTAATCATTTGGATTAACTCAGCATCCGCTACAGGATCTAAGTTTAACCCAGATAGTTTAGGGAAATTAGGATCGTTAATTGCAATACCATTCTCAATAGCTTGAGAGATAGCTTCTGACTCAGCATCAGACATTGTTAAAGCTTCTTTTAAACGATTACCCATAGTAGCTAACCGAGATTCATTTCTGATATAAGCATCACGCCTACCATCAGGTAACAATGCATCAGCATCTTTAACAAGCATCATCGCATACATTTGAATCAAGTTATTCTCTTGACGACTATTACCACCTGCTCTAAAGATAACAGGCTTTGGGTTAACAGTAACAAAGCGTACTTGCTTAGACGATGTAGGATTAAAGTGAGTTTGCTCTGGAGTTAATCGACCATTGTATGCTTGGATAAAGTAAGTAAGATACTTAACCCCACTACGTTCTTTAGCAATACCAAATGCTGATTGAGCAATAGTACGCTGTAGTGCTATCATATTTTGTGTTGGATCATACTTTTCACCATTAACTTCAGCTAGTTTAGCTTTAGCTAAGAACTCTTTGTACTTTGATGGACCCATACTGTGAATCTCAGTAACCATCTCAAAGATATTTTGAGGTATATTCTGATCACCACTTAACGCAGGTAAGAGAGTAGACCAAAGAATCTTAAGACGACGAGGATCTACAGAATGACCAATAGATTCTAAGTGTTCTTTAGCATCTAATAATGTTTGAGACTTAAGGGGAACATCAGTTTTCTTTTGACCAGAGTAGCGTACCTTTTCCTTACTAGAGCGTGGCTCTGATAGTGGACGTACATGCTCTTTAGGAAACATCATCTTACGCATGTGATCTGATGCACGAAACATCTGATTACCTAATGGAGTAACCACAAAGTTAACCATGCCATCACTGTCTAAGTCTCTCTTAATTAATGGAGATGACTCTGATCCTTTATTAACCTCATAGTATAATTCTTTTACTGCATCACCAAGAGCTTCTGCTTCTTGACGACTAAGAGGTTCTGCTTGTACTCCTGTAAACCGTTGCCACTCTTCAGCAATAGACATACCTAACTTAGCATTACCTTGAGCTTTCTTTACAACAGCATTAGGACGTACATCAGATGTTGTAGTTTCTGAGAATGGATTGAACTCAAACATTTGTTGTTCATCAGACAATCCAGATTCAGCAACTTGATCAAACTCACGATCAGCACCTAACACTAAATCTGCTAACATATTCTCAGTAACAATAGAAGTCATTGTTAAAAAGTCAGGAGCAACAGTATTATCTTGGATAGCCCCAAGCTTATTAATTGTTGCACCAATATTAGATAGCTTAGACTCAGGCATAACCTGACCACGCTCTTCAGGTTTAGGATGCATTAATCCAGAAGGCATAGTCTCCATACTGAGAATGCTTTCTGTAAAGTTGTTAGCTCTGTCAAACAACCCACCATCTTCTGTAAGAACTTCCTTCTTACGCATCAGTGGTTGATACCTACGAGTGTCAATCCCTTCTTCTAGCTCTCCTAATCCTTCTTGCTGACGCTCAAAGATATTGGGTGCTTTAAGAATTTGCTCTTCTAACGTAGCATTAGGTTGTTCTGGAGTAGGCATCTCATTGACAGGAGAGGAAGCAGGAGTCTCAACCCCTACCTCCCCTTCTTGTGCAGTAGGTTCATCTACTAAATTATCAAAGATACTTCCCTGAGTAGACTGAGGAGATACAGGACTGCCCTCTGGTGCAGCAGGAGTTGCTCTCTCTAGTTGAGTCTCGATAGACTCAGTAGGAGTCTCCAGAATAGATTGACTCTGCCCCGGAATGTTAACTTTTGCCATTATTTAAAATCCCATTTATCTTCTAGTTTATTGTAGATGTTATCCGCTAAGTTAGCTAACGGACCTACTGTTGCTTTAGCAGCATTCCATGTAGCACGATCAACATCACCTTCAATTAAGTATCCACCTGCTTTAGCAAACCTAGCAATGTTAGACAATGATGGTGACTCACCTGATGCTGTGTTCCATACCCACTCACCTGCATTCTTAGAACGAGTTTCATAGATAGGGAATAACTGTTCAATAACACGCTCAGATGTACCTGCTAATCCACTTGATAAGATACCTCTACGAATTAACTCAGCTTCATCCAAGTAAGGAGATGACTCACCATACTTCAAGAGATCCTTGAGATACTGAGAAGCAAACCCTAGCATAATCATAGTAGCCATCATAGCAAATGTATTGTAACGCATTGCTGGTGAACCACGTTTGATATACTCATTCCACAAACGAGGAATGTGGTTAGCTGTAAATGTAGACATAAATCCTTGGAACTGGTTAATCAAAGCAAACCTAGGATCTAAGTAATACAAAGGACGGTTAGCTGCTTTCGGTAATGCTACGGCTTCATTCACAAAGTTGTATTGTGCTTCACGTAACAAACCAATAGCCCGTTGCTGTGCATCAGCATCCATAGGCATACCTGCCAATAACATTAGCATTTGATTAACACCAACATCAGAAACATCTAAACCTAAGTTACGTAGTTTCTCTTCAGCTTCACGCTCTTCATTAGTACGAGTCTGTGCTGTTGTATCTCTATCAGCAAGGATCATTAAGTTATCTGTAATGAAATCCCCTGCAATAGCTGCACGAGTAGCACGGTTGAAGTTAGTCCAACCTTGTAGACCAATCCATTTAAAATAGTTCTCAGCCATCTTCTGATGGAATGAATGGGTTTCTAGTACACCAGTAGTTGTTGCTGCACCTACGTCCCATTCATAGAAACCTAACTTACGTAGGATACGTTTACCTTTAGATTCAAAAGTGCGTACCTTACCTTTACCTACAGGAGGTATGTTAGCAATCTCTGTCATTCCACCTTTAAGCATTTCAGCAAGTTCTTTACCTAAGTTAGATAACCCACCGTTCTTACCGTAGATTTGATCACGAGTTAATCCACGCATACCTAATGCAACCTCTACGAATGAGGATACTGTAGATAGAGGTAGACCTGCAAACATAGTGAATAACATAAAGCTTTTCTGTATCTCTTGGAACTTCTTACCAAACTCTGAGGTAGCACGTTTGTAGTTACCTGATTCAGAGTCTAAGTAGTTCTGCATTTGATATGCAACTTTATCTACTTCTTCTTCAGAGACACCCTCTCTACGCATGTTCTCTAACATCTTAGCAATATGCTCACCATTCTTACCAACATACTCTTGGTTAGTAACATATCGAGACGCAGACTTAGCAGCAGTAGATATATTAACAAACATATCTTCTTCAAAGAACTCTTTAAACTGTTCCTTTTCTGATAGGTTTAATGATCTACGTTTGTGTGATGTAGGTTGAGGACCACCACGGATAACTGTAAATGCATCTTCAAGATCCATATCCGTGTTAAGTATTTGATCTGTCAATGCTGTAGCATCAGCAACTGACATTCTATACTCACTTTGCAAAGCATTAATAAACTTATTTCTATTTTTATAAACAGCTTTCTTATTAAGTGCTTTGTATCGTAGTAGGTAGTTCTTAATAAAACCTAACTGAGGATTATACTGCACTTGATCATCATACAACTTATCAGATAACTGTTGCATACGATCAATCAACATAACTATGTGTTGCTTACGTGGTCCATCAGGCAACCCATCTGGGTTAAACGCACCTGTACGAGGATTAAAAACATTAGGGTCATTTAGTAGATCGTAGATCTCTTTACTAATCCTAGCCTTGTCTTTATCAGAAGTCTTCTTACCATTGTTTAAAGCAGTATAGATATTTTCAGGATCATCCTGTAGCATTGCTTTATACATTGTCATACGGTGATGTTTAGCATTCTCCATATCGGAGCCACCAAACACTCGACTTAACGATCCACCAAATGCATCCTTCATTAACCTAGCAGTACGTGACTTACGTAATAGCTCTTCAGAAAAGATATGATTTACCTGACCTCTCCATAAAGCAGGGATGTTAGACATAGCATTAGATATACTCTCACCAATACTGCGAGACTTCTTACGTTCTTCATGACGTTTAGCTTTATCTTCCATTAACTCTAATGCTTCTGGAGATTCACGTACAATCTTTAATGACTCTTCAACAGTAGGTACTACAGCCCTAGCTTGAGCATACTCAGTAGCTTCCTGTGCAGTCATACCTTGCTGTCTAGCTTCNTNATATANTCTNTTTACTTGTCGATCACGTTCTTCACGAGCATACTTAGTTGCTGCAGCAGTGACACGNGCATCNTCAGGCTCTACACCCCAAGCAATGTTAGCCCACTGACCTGCATCCATAGCAGCCCCAGGAACACTAAAGGAAGCACCAAGAGTACCACCTGCTACCATTCCATTAATAGCTCTACTCTGAATATCATTCCAATCAATAGCCGTATCAGAACCAATATCAGCACCAATACCTGCAATAGCTTCTTGAAGACCTTCAGTTGTAGCTTCTGTTAACGCACCAGTACGCATACGTTTAAGTAAGTCTGTGGTTAAGTGTTTAGCTTTTAGTTGTTCTCTAGCAACATCACCCACATCACCTAAAAGAGTAGCCATNTCACGCTTAGTTGCTTGAGCCATTGTCGCTTCAGCTAACTCTCTAGACATACCACGTTGATCTACTAAAGCTTGTACACCTTTTTTATATAACTCTTTACCACCAGCACCAGTAATACCTGCTAAACCTAAACGATCTAATGCTGCTTGAGCAACACCAGACGCAACAGCTACAGCAGCACTACGCTCTTTATCCGTATGTCTAATCTGATCCCCCATCTCATTCCATGTTTGACCAGTGTAGATAGACACAGGGGCTAGTAAAGACACACCACCTGTTAAAGGAGCAGTAACTGTAGCTGCTGCTGTTATACCCATGTAAGGAATAGATAGTAATGTGTTGTTGACTACAAAGTCTACAGCATCACCAAAAGAATCTACATCTTCATACGAGGTAAGGATCTGACCTTGATCAGCAATACGTGCTCTAGCTCTACGAACACCTGCTTCACCAGAACCTTTTATTCCTTCAAGACCTAAAGTATCTCCCAGTAAAGATACCATACCCCAAGCAGCATCAGTAACACCAATCATACCAGTGTTCCATGCAGTGCTATAGGGATTTAGAGAGTTACCAGATTCATCTTGACCAACACGTTGAAAATCAGAACTAATAATATCAGATGCTACTTTAGCTTTTACTTCTTGAGAGTATTTGTTATTCTCATCAATATACTTATCAAGTTCTACTGCTGCTTTATCAAACTCATTCTCTTCATAATCTTGTCCAGTCTTTAAAAAGTTTCTGAATTGATTAGAAAAGGTAAGAGTACCACCGGGATCAAACCCTTCTTGCACACGAGTAATACCAGATGAGGCTAACTCACGAACAAAAGACCTACCTTGATCATCTTGGAGATCAATCATCTCCCGATTACCAGTAGTATCTTTTTCCCCGAGTTGAACTACATTAGTATAACCCATTTCGTTAGCAAGCTGAGAGATTTTATCTAAGGACAATTGCCCCCCAACCTCTCCTTCTTTCCCAAAGGTGCTAACTTCTAAAGCGTTAACACCCTTAAGACGATACCCTTGACCTTCCGAGTCATACAAAGTATCAGCATCATAGAAGGTTAAACCAGATGCTCCTAGTTGCCTAGGGCTATCTGATAAGTTATCAAAGATTGATGACATAACACCTCCTATTAATTGCTATATGCTTTTTGTAACTCATCGTTAATAAACAAATAAAACCCAGTAACACCAGCTTCTTTTTCTGTAGAATCTAACCATGACTGACGTTCAGCATCAGGCAGATTAGCCCAAGAATTCATTGCTTGATCAAAGATAGTTTTCTTAGCATTTGTTAATGATGAATTAGGTAGCTTCTTACGAGCAACTCTTTCAACATTATCTAATAAAACATTCATTTGATCTTGACGAACATACTTAGGCATTTGTTTTCCATCCGCAACCTCTTCAGGGTTTAGTAACCACATGTCTGTAGTACCTGTAGTCTCACGGAATAACTGACCTTTTAAGTAAGGCTCTAATGAAGGTATAATAACCTTACCATCTTTAGCATCTTGAAGAGCTTGTTGATAAGCATTATTCATAATTGTACGTGCTTCATTAGAATTAGGATCTAACCTAGCAGACTCAGACCATGCCCAGAATTCTCTAGCAGCTTTCTGAGGACCAACCTTTAGACGTTGAGTCCAATCGTTAGTATCAGAATCTTTACCACCAGCCATTTCAAATGCTTCTTCAAAGATAGCTACGTTGTTATTATTTGCTGTCTCTCTACGCTTATCATACTCTGGAGTGCCTTTATGAAAAGCAGCATCATCATTAAATGATCCATCAATAGTAAGACCCTGATCAGTACGATACTGTACAGAACCATCAGGCATCTCAATCTCTTGAGCACGATACTTCTTACCTTCACGGAAGAACTCTTTGTACTCACCCTTACCTATACCTTGAGAAGTCCCAAGATCTAAGTATGCAAGGTTACCAGTACGTCGATAATTCTCAATTGACTTAGAAGAGTGTTTACCTTCCTTAGCTAATTGGAATGCTTGCTCATTAAGTTTAGCTTTTTGAGCAGCCTCAGTCTTAGTTTTAGTATCTAGACGTTGAGCATAGTTCTTAGCAGCAAAGTTTAAAGAACCACCATGAGAATATCCTAATGCACGAGATCCAAGATACAAAGCCACCATACGACCAATCTCTTTCTTATCAAATAGATCAGATAATCCCCACTCCTTAAAGAAGTTCTCAGCAGTAGACTTAGCATCAGGATCAGCGTCGCCAACCTCATTACCTTTTTCCTCTACTGTTTCTGGGGGTGTATTGGTTTTTTCAGGAGAATCTTCTTTTTCTGTTTGTTGTACAATAGATGTAGTAGCTTGTTCTTTCTGAGCAACCTTAGCTTCTTCTTTAATTTGCTTACCAGTTTCAGTTTGCTCTAATCCTTGAGCAATTGGTTCTGGAACTTCTACAGGTTTAGGAATATCTTCAGTAATTAACTGACGTTCTCTACGTTCTTCTAAAGTACCTCTAGGAGATTGTAATTCAATATCATCCTGCGTGTAATTAGGAACAGCTTGCTCAGTACCATAACCTAAAGCTTGCTTAGTACCTTGAGTAGCCGCCCACTCATCATACATATCAGCTAACCTATTACGTTGGTTTCTTAACTCAGTAATAGAAGAAATAAGTTCTGCTGCTTTACGAGGATCTTTTGCTTCTTCTTGTAAATTAATAAGCTGTTGTTCTACTGCACCTAGTTGAACCTTTAACCCATCACCATACGCTTGACCACGATCATCTTCAGGTTGTTCAATACCTACACTCTCTAAACCTGTTAAAGGCTTAGGAGGAGCTTCTACGTTGGCTGTAGGGGGTATTTGAGCACCATCTACAGGGGGTATATCTACACGAGGAAGAGGATCACCAACCCTAGCAAGATCAGAACCTGCTACATTACCTGATGCAATCTCAGATAATACTTGATCAGGAGATTTTAATCCTTTAACTAAACCTTCACCTGCATACTCACTAGTAATTAATGCTTGAGCTTGTCCCGGACTAACACCAAACTGACTAACCAAAGCATTTTCATATGTCTTTCTATCACCCCTACCTGCTAACAGTTGGTTGTTATAGAAATTAGCAAAGTCTTCAACAGATTCTAAACGAATATCTGATGTAGGTTGTTCTGGTGTACCTTGTGGTAATGCTTCTGCAACTTCTGGAGAAGGTGTGCTAACATTATCTAATGGAGGTACAGCACCATATTGAGCTAATACTTTATCACCGTACTGCACAGTTTCTTGTGTTAATGGTTTTGTACCTGTCCCTTGCATATCAGCACGTACCCTACCTTCTCCTGCATTATACATTTGAAGAATTTGTTCAGGTGTTGCATTTGGATTACGTTCTTGAAGTTTAGCAAGGTAATTCATAGCAAACTCACGAGACTTTTTCTCATCAGTTAAATCTTCTTGAGCAATAGGGGATAAATTATATCCGGGTTGGGCTGCAGTCTCTGGCATAATCTGATAAGGCCCAACAGCACCTGCAGGAGAAACAGCATTAGGATTACCACCAGACTCTACTTGACGAACCGCATCTAGCATACGGGGATCATAGAACCACTCATTAGGTCTACCACCACCCTGCAAGTACACAGGTCCACCCTGAGCTTTATAGTTAACCTTGCAACCCATAGCAGCATACTCAGGAATCGTCCCACCCTGAGCACGTTGTACAGCCCTACCTTGCTCATTCATTTGATATAGCATAGGACCATACATACGTTCTGCTTCAGCATTCATTACACGCTCTCCGGGAGTTAACCATGCAGGGACAGTATCTGTTCCTTTTGGACCACCCGGATGCGGAATTTCTTGCATAGGGGGTACATTAAATTCAACAGAAAATGAATTACCATATTTATCTTTTTGGGATATCTTTTTAATATTTTTCATATTCTTTATTTTACCCCCAATGCTGTAACTGTTATCCATAGAATCAACATCTTCTTCACTCATAGACTGAGACACATTACCTTCGTTATCAGATACAGTTTCACTTAAGGTATCTAATGCATCAAATGATTTTGTTATTTTATCCATTTGAGTATCAAGCATTGCACCGCCAATAACATCTGCTGCTATTTTTCCGGGAGCAAAGAACGGAGCGTTTTGACCATATGAATAAAGACCCCAAGCTGTATTCATGTAAGGGCCAGATGAAGGTTGAATACCTGAAATTGGAGTAGCGTTAACTTCATAAGAGTTATTAGAAATTCTATTTAAACATCTAGGGTCATTTGGGTTTAAGATACAATATGCATCATCAACTTCTACCTTCCCACCTTCAGAAAAAAATCCAAATCTACGTCTTTTTTCTTTTTCTAATTCAGAATCAAATGCACCGGGAGCAAATTCAGAACCAGCTTCACCTAACATTTGAGCTTGTTGACCCATAGGGTTAATATCCAAGGCATTAGCAGATGATATTGCTCCTTTTTGCTTGGATAAAAAATCAGTTGTAGACCCAGTTAAAGCTTGCCCTCCTGCACCACTAGCAGAATCTAAAGCTGTTTTTTCTAAGTCAACAGTTCCTTTACCTGCAATTTG
>JGI11705J14877_10001905_pt1 | contig 11555 bp, 8 predicted proteins | sample Etolaghawater15m_FD_14877 | JGI IMG/M metagenome (IMG submission 14877) | reverse complement strand
AAACTTGAAAGTATTATTGAAATTAAAGCATCTGAATTAACAGAAGCCAAACTTTCTGAAAAGAAAGAAGAGCTTATTGAAGAATATGAGAATAAGTTTGATGAATATAAAGAAGATATCACTTCAAAATTTTCAAACTTTGTTGATTCAGTACTTGAAGAAGAATTGAATATTCCAGAAAACATTTTGGAATATGCTCATAAAGGTGAACTTTATAGTGACCTTATTGAACAGTTCAAAGTAAGACTTGGTATTGATGAAGGTCTTATGGATGAAGAGGTAAAAGGACTTTTGAGAGAAGCCAAAGATGAGATTCTTGCGCTTCGTGATGAAATGAACAAAGTTATTTCTGAGAATTTGGAAATGAAATCTGATGCACAAGAGTTGGCTTCCAATCTATATCTTAGAAAGAAATGTGATGGGCTTACAGAATCACAGAAAACCCGTGTTTTGGATATTCTTGAAGGTGTAAAAGACAAGAGTGTTATTGACAAGAAATTCGATATTATCCTTGAAAGTATGAGTAAGGATAAGAAGGAAGTAGTTGAAGAAGAAGAAGTAATTAAAGAAGAAACTAAAGAAGATGGGAAGGGTATAAAAGAACTTAATGAGGAAAATGTAAAAGAAGAAAAAAGCCCTTTCGACGCGTATCTTAAAGTACTTAGAGACAACAAAATATAAGGTACGGAAATTTAACAGGAGGAAAACAAATGGATTTAAAAGAATTAGTAAAAAAATGGAGTCCCATTCTTGATGAAGGATCTCCAATCAAGAATGATAAAGTCTCACGAGCAACTGCTCTTATGTTGGAGAATCAAGAAAACTTCATGAATGAAGGGACAACATATCAGGGTGGTAGTATGGGTACAGGTGCTCCTACTTATAGTAACTCAAATGCAATGTTTCAAAAAATTGCTGTTCCTATGGTAAGACGTACATTCCCTAATCTTATTGCTCATGATATCGTTGGTGTCCAACCAATGACAGGCCCAGTTGGTCTTGCATTTGCACTTAGATTTATTGGTGAAAGTGGTGTGTATGGTGATGTACCCGCAGCACTTACTGGAAGTGCAGTAACATCAGATGAAGTTGGTTACAACCGTGTAAATAACGCCTATTCATCAAGAACAGGTACTTCACCTTCTGGTACTGGTTCAACAACAGTATCTGCAGAAGCTTGGGGTTCTAAAGCCGGTTCTGGTGTAGGTGATGATATTGGTATCGGTATTGGTACTGGTCTTCATATTCGTGAAGTTAGTATGACAATCGAGAAAGCACAAGTTGAAGCCAAAACCCGTAAGCTAAGAAGTCGTTGGTCATTGGAAGTTGCTCAAGATATTAAGGCCATGCATGGTCTTGACCTTGAAGAAGAAATGATGGATGTACTGGCTTATGAGATTACGGCTGAAATTGATCGTGAAATCGTACAATCAATTACTACAGTGGCCGTAGCAAGTTCATATAACTGGACAAACTCAGCACATTATGATGGTCGTTGGGAAGCTGAGAAATATCGTTCCCTTTATAATCAAATGATTAGAAAGGCTAATACAATTGCTATCTATACAAGAAGAGGAGCTGGTAACTTTGCCATCGTATCTCCTATTCTTTCAGCAGCACTTGAAGCCCTTTCATCATTCACAATCGCACCTGTGAACTCTGATGTAAATACAGCAACAACAGGTGTAGCTCGTGTTGGTAGTCTTGATGGTAGAATGACTGTATATAGAGATACTTTCCATACAGCCAATTACCAAAGATATGTCATCGGTTACAAAGGACCAAGTGAGTATGACACAGGTATCATTTATCTGCCATATGTACAACTGTTGGCAAGTAAATCAACCTTTGAAGATTCATTCAACCCAGCAATCGGGCTTATGTCGCGTTATGCCATCCACAACCACATTTTTGGAGCAGCTAACTATTACCAGAAAGTGGATGTATATGGCATGCCAGCGTAACCACTCGCTACCTTAGCACCAAAACCCCATTCATTGATTTGGATGGGGTTTTTTTATTTTACATTCTTACTATATTATGTTATAAATACATAGGAGGAAAATAAGAACAATGAAACTATGTTGGGATAATATTGAGAATATAAAATTGACCAAAAATGGTAACTTTAGGGATATTGTTAAGAAGAAGACATATTATTATCATATTTGTAAATGTTGTGGTGATGAATTTTTAGGAACCAAGAGTTCTGTTTATTGTGGATATGGGTGTTCTAGCAAAGATCAATGGGATGATCCACTAAACGCGTTCAATTCAAAGGAAACAAAACAAAAAATATCAAGTTCTGTAAAAAAATTATGGAATGATATATCTTACAAACAAAACACAACAGAGAAAATTAAAAGGTTATGGTCTAGTCCAAATAGTATATATAATACAGATGAGTATAGAGATAAAATAAAGAAATCAAGAATTGGAAACAAAAACGGATCATGGAAGGGTGGATATGATAATAACGTATCACTTTATGATACATATGCACCTCAAATTGAATGGTGTGAAGATGTCAGGCGTAATAAGAATAATCCTAATATATTAGAGGTTCGATGTTTCAAGTGTGACAAATGGTTTATACCAACAAGGACAAATGTTAGAAATAGATTACAAACACTTAAAGATCAAATGTTAGGTGAATGTAGATTTTACTGCTCATATGAATGTAAGAATTCTTGTTCAATATTTGGCAAATCACCAGAACAGATTGAAAGAGAGGATGCAGTAAGAGCAGGAAGATTGCAATGGTTAGAACTTCAACGTGAAGTCCAACAAGAATTAAGATCAATGGTATTGGAACGTGATGATTATGAGTGTGTTAAATGTGGTTCAAACAGTAGTCTCCAATGTCACCATATTATGCCTGTAAGTATTGAACCACTACTAAGTGCAGATATGGATAACTGTATCACATTATGTTATGATTGTCATATTGTAGTTCATCAAAAAGATGGATGTAGATATAATCAATTATATATAGAAGAATGTTAAAATTCTATATCCCAATATATCTTCATTTTATATACCAATAATGTTTACTCAAACCATAAACCTAAATCATTGATTTTATTTACTTCAGATTTATAATCTTCGTTTGTTATTTCCCATCTATAATTTCCAGCATCCCATATTCTTGAATACCCATTCATTACCATATTTTCATATTCTGTCTTGNTATTATCAAACATATTCAATTTATTATTCAATACATCCTTTCTGAAATTGAATCTATGATATCTCTTAATTGATGGTGGTTTNTAATAATAATAGTTAGGTTTTGTTATCCTCTCNCTTCCATTATCAAACCCTATCTTCCTATATAAGTTGCCATTNGACCATCTTATATCAGCGAATGTAAATATCTTACTCCANCTGTAATTGTTTTGAAAATATTTCATGAATTTACCAGCAATACCAACTACTATACTTGATGTGCAAAACCTTGATAGTTCATATACATCACCTTTATTATATTTATTACCCTTGGATAAAGATGGCACATTGAAAGTCATTATTGCTACAAGATTTCCCATATGATAGGCTCCTAATTTTATAGATGATGGTGCATATCCTTGTATGTGATATTTTTTACAAAAAACAGATGCGGTGTTTGGCTCAATTGAAGTTATGTAACACTTTCTTGCATATATAGATTTCTCATCATTCAATCCAAGTATATGTCTTATTTTCGATTGTATGATTTTAGTGTTATTCAACCACTCATCTTCAAACATAGTGATAAGATGGAATCCATGCTCTTTACATTTTATATATCGCTTATAATGATAGTCTCTTTCCCTTCCACCAAGAGTTTCTGAGTTCTTATTCAATTCACAGTAAAATATTATTACATGTTTTGATGGGAATTCTATAGAATCCTTATCATCTAATATACTAGACCCAAATTGTGTTTCTTTGATATCAAGATCTTTAATGAATTTATGAAACTTCTTCATATATTTAACCCCCCTCTTTTTCAACTCATATAATACCAATATTTTTCATATAAGTAAACATAAAACATTTACAATTGCATAAATATAGTATATAATAGTGTTTTAGATATAAGTAGGGAGGAAGTTTTTATGTCTGAGTTGAACAGAGATAAATTGTCAGAAGTCTTTAATGTTGAGAAAGTTGAAAAGGAGGTTGCAGAACTTCCTGAATCAATGGACTCGGCAGAAGATATCATCAAAGATAATATAGTCAGGGCAAACCGAATTCTTGATAATGTAGAATATGAACTTGAAAACGGCAATCTCAATGCTCGTATGGTGGAAGTCGCTTCTAAACTAATAGACAGTGTTACAAATGCTGCGTCTCAAATTCAGAACCATTCTTATAACGAAGATTATTTACTTTTGCGGGAAAAGCTGGTAGAATTGAAAAGGATCGAAACAGAACAAAAAGTAAGACTAGCAGCCGGTGGAAGTAATACTACAAACCAAAACATTATTGTTACTGATAGGCAGTCAATATTGGATATATTGAATAATAAAAAACTAGGGGAGGGAGAAAAAGTGTATGATGAATGATCATGATTTCAAAGAAGTAATTCTAAAACAGCGTGAGGGTAAAGAGATCGAGGAATGGTCTGGTACTGTATATGATTATCTATTTGAAGTTCAAAAGAGTCCTGATATTGCAAACTTCGCCCCCGGCAGAATATATAACATGATTGTTGACAAAGGTATGACTGATGTTGATGATGATTTGAAGATTCGCGGATACGAAGACCTTGTTAAATATAACTTCTTTGACCAAAAGATTTTCGGTACTTTAGAACCAATTCACGACATTATGAGGTTCCTTAAAGCCTCAGCCAGGCGAACTGAAACGGGTAAAAGGATTCTGATCCTTGTTGGTCCTGTATCTTCTGGTAAATCAACTATTGCAACACTACTTAAAAGAGGTATTGAACAATCGGGTATGGTGAAATATCATATCAAGGGTTGTCCTATCCATGAAGAACCGTTACATTCAATTCCATTACATGATAGAGAATCATGGGAAGAAAAATTAGGTGTGAAAATTGAAGGTGTGCCATGCCCTGTATGTCAGAAAATGATTGATGATGAATATACAGAAAATGGTATTGTTCTATGGGATGAAGTACCAGTTGAAAGAGTTATTCTATCCGAACAAAGACGTATTGGTATCGGTTCATTTTCTCCAAGTGATCCAAAAAGTCAGGATGTGTCTGAACTTATTGGACGTATCAATATGAGCAAGATTGCCCGTTATGGTGAAACTGATCCAAGGGCATATCAGTTTGATGGTGAATTACAGGTTGCCAATGGTGGTATGATTGAACTTATCGAACTATTGAAAACTGATATCAAATTGCTCTATGTGTTTATCTCATTGGCACAGGAACAGGTTATCAAATCGCCTGGTTTTCCGCAGATGCATATTGATACATTAATGTTGGCTCATACCAATACTACTGAATTTGACTCATTTAGGTCTGAGAAAAAGAATGAGGCTATTCATGACCGTATGTATCCAATTTTCGTTCCTTGGAATCTAAGGGTAGATGATGAGATTAAAATCTACGAAAAAATGATTAAAGAGTCCAATTTCAGTGGTGTCCATTTGGCTCCTAACACCTTGAAAATTGCTGCACAATTTGCAGTACTATCAAGGCTTACTCCTTCCAAGAAAGTTTCTTCATTGATTGAGAAGATGAGAATCTATAATGGGGAAGTAAGTAAAGAGTTCAAGAAAGAGGAGATTGATATCAAATCCTTGAGAGAAGAAGGTCGTAATCAAGGTGAAGGTATGACAGGTATCTCTCCAAGGTTCATTATCAATGCTTTGAATGTGGCTCTTGGTATGAAAGAAGATAAAAACTGTATCAATCCTATTGATGTTATTAGGGCATTGAGAAGTAACTTTGATCATCACATTGGTATTTCAGAAGAAGAGAAAGAAGAGTACCTTAACCTATTGATTTCAGACAAGAATTCTGTAAGTGCTGAGTACAAGGATATTGCTAAGAAAGAAGTTAATATGGCTTTCATTTACGCATATGATGAACAAGCAATGGCATTGTTTGATAGGTATATGGAGAATGTATCTGCTTTCTGTAAAAAGGAAAAGGTATATGATTCCGTAACGGGTGAATATTCTGATCCTGATGAAAAACTTATGAGGTCACTTGAGGAACTTATCAGTGTACCATTGAACTCAAAGAGTGAGTTCCGTAATGGTGTATTTGTGTATAAATCAAGTTGTCTTGAAAGTGGTAAGAAGTTCACATATAATGAGTATGAACCTTTGAAAGAGGCTATTGAAAAGAAGCTCATGTCAGATTTGAAATCTGTTGTAAATCTTTCATTGGCTGATACAACCAGTACCGATCCTAAACGACAGAAACGTAGAGAAAAGGCTATGGAAATTCTTCTGGATAATGGATATTGTACTGAATGTGCTAATGTATTATTGAGATTTATAGGAGAGGTACTGAGAAAAACATAAAAAAATAATTCTCCAATAAATATAAATACCTTTGAATAAAAAAATCGGAGGTATTTATATTATGAAGGCATGTTGGGATAATTTAAATGAGTTACGATATAACAAAAAAACCGGCAAGTGGTATAAGGACAAGTATAGAAATGGTAAGAGATATACCATAACAACATATTCTTATAACGAAGATGGATGTGCTTTTTGTGGTAAACCATTTTTCTATAATCCTGATAATAAAGGTGTATGTTGTTCTCTTAATTGCAATGCTAAATTAAGAAACTCGATGTATAAGATGAGTGAGAAAACTAAGAGAAAGATAGGCAAAGCGAACTATAAGGGTGGATATTATAAAAAGAAGTTGGTGTATTATGACACATATGCATCTCAATTAGAATGGTGTGAGGAAGTAAAACGAAATAATCAAGATCCAAATATACTTGAAGTGAAATGTTTTAAGTGTGATAAGTGGTTTGTGCCATCACTTTCTGCTGTTGGGTCAAGAATTAAAGCATTGAAGGGCCAACTAGATGGGCATTGTAGACTCTATTGTTCAGATATATGTAAGAACATGTGTTCCGTGTTTAATAAATCAACAGACTTTGTAATGAAAAGAGATTCAATAAAATCTGGAAATATGTCATGGATGGATTTGGATAGGGAGATGCAACCAGAACTAAGACAGATAGTTCTTGAACGTGACGAATACCAGTGTGTCAAATGTGGGTCAGACGAGAATCTTCAATGTCACCATATCATACCAGTATCTATTGATCCAATTGAAAGTGCTGATGTTGACAATTGCATAACATTGTGTTATAATTGTCATAAGAAAGTTCATGAGAAAGATGGTTGTAGATATAGTCAATTGAAAATAGAGATATGTTAAAGGAGTATAGTATGGCAATTGTAGACAATTCAGATTGGGATTTATCTGATAAGGGTCAAAAGGATGCACAAAGACATCGTGAAAAAATTGATGATGCTATCCGTAGAAATGTGCGTGATGTGATTGCAGAAGAAAGTATTATAACAAAGAAACGTGGTAAGAAAGTCCGTATACCAGTAAAGGGCTTAAAAGACTATAGATTTATATATGGTGGTAATAAGAATTCTGGTGGAATTGGTCAAGGTGAAGGTAAGCCTGGTGATAGAGTAGGTAGTAAACCCAAACAAAAAGGTAAACAACCAGGCGAACCAGGCAATGAGCCAGGCGAAGATTATATGGAAACTGAGGTTGATATTGATTATCTTATCAATATCATGTTTGAACAACTTGGATTACCTTGGATTGATGAAAAGACAAAGATCCAAAAATTGATACCAAAGGGTTGGAAATTTGAAACCATTGCAAAGAAGGGTATTGTTCCAAGATTGCATAAGAAACGAACAATGTTGGAGGCTGTCAAACGAACTGCATCATTTGTTGGTGAAATAGTGAATGAGACTAACTGTTCTGAGGATGATGCAAATTGTGCTTTGATACAGGCTCATGGTGATATCAATGAAGCTATTGAAATTGTATTGAATGATAAAGTTGATAAATCCATAGTAGGTCAGATATATATAGAGGATGATGATCTAAGATTCAAACAGATTGAGAATGACACAGAACCACATTCAAATGCTGTCATTCTTGCTATGATGGATACAAGTGGAAGTATGACAACAGAGAAGAAATTCTTGGCACGATCAATGTTGTTCTGGCTTACTGAGTTCTTGAAGAAAACATATGATAATGTTGATATTCGATTCATTCAACATACTACTGAGGCAAGTGTGGTTGATGAAGATGTGTTCTTCAATAAGGGTGAGTCTGGTGGTACATATTGTTGGTCAGCATTTGATAAGGCTGATTATCTTATTGAGACAGAATATCCAGTAGCAGAATGGAATGTTTATTGTGTATATATTAGTGATGGTGAGGATTTTAATCCAAATAAAACAGTGAAGTATATGCAGAAGTTGATTGATAGGAAAATCAATATGTTGTCCTATAATGAGATTGATCTTGATGTTGATTCTGAGAGTTTTGGCGACCATCTAATACTCTAATCAAAGTGATATTGAATAATTGGAAGTTCAATATTACCAGAAATGAGAACACAAAGTTCTATAAGAATGAGGAATCGAGGTTACTATTGAGTGTAATAAAGAATCGTGACCACATATGGCCTTGTCTGAAACATATTTTGTTTACACCCGCTAACAAATAGGAGTATGAATATGAAAAAATCTGATCTACAAAGGCTTATAAAGTTAGAAGATAGGATCAAAGTGATTGCTACTGATATGGGCCTGGAATATGTTGATGTTGAATTTGATGTATGTTCACCACAGAAGATGTTAGAGATTATGTCATATAGATTACCAACCAATATCAGTTCATGGAAATATGGTAGAGATTATGAGAAGGCTCGGACCATATATGAGAGTATAGATGCTGGTCTTCCATATGAGGTTGTTATTCATTCTGATCCTGCAAGAGCATATCTTATGAATAACAATACTTTATCAATCCAATGTTTGGTAATTGCTCATGTATATGGTCATGTAAATTTCTTTACTGAAAACAAATATTTCAGAAACTCAAGAAGTGATATTATGGGGTTCATGGCAGAAGCAACTAAACGATTCAATTCATATGAAAAGAGATATGGGATTGAAGAAGTTGAAAGAATTGTGGATGCTGGTCATGCTATTCAACTTCACTCAAGTCCATTTCATACTGAGACAGAAGAAGAGAAGCGAGAACGGGTTTATAAACAATCAAAGAAGATACTTCATAGGAAAGAGAGTGATTCTGAATATGGCGACTTCTCATCAAGCAAAACAACCATAACAGAGAGTGATGTTGAATTGATGAATCAAAGACTTTGGAGGAAGTTGAAAACAACTACTCCTGTTGAACCCACAGAAGATTTACTCCGTTATATTATTGATAATTCTTCTGCACTTGAAGATTGGCAAAAAGATATTCTTGAGACATTGAGAATTGAAGGTCAATATTTCTGGCCTATTATGAAAACTAAACATATGAATGAAGGATGGGCCTGTGTGGTTGGGGATTCTCTTGTACACACAGAAAATGGGTTTGTTCCTATTGTACAAGCTGAAGAGTTTTGTGATAAAGTGGTTGGTATTAATAATAATCTAACTGAAATAGGTGAAAGGTTTATTACAAAAAACACAGACACTATAAAAATACAAACAAATACAGGGCTTGAACTTGAAGGTGCTGAATATCATAGAGTATTAAAAAAATCTGGTGATGATAAAGAGGATATATTTCTCAAAGATATATCTATTGGTGATGAAGTATATATGTCAGTTGGATGTGATATATGGCCAGGAGATAAAGTGTCTATAAATATAGATAGTTGTTTACAACGACAAATGTTTTCAAAAAGTCAATATGTAAATATACCAACTATTATAGATGAAGATATAGCATACTTCATGGGTTCTATAATAGCTGAAGGTCATATTTTCAATAGAGGTATTTCTTTTACTAATCAAAACACAAAGTATTTGAAAAAAATACAAGACATAGTGAAGAATGTTTTTGATAAGGATGTTATGATAAAGGATAAATCTGATAACAAAGGCACCAAAACTATATTTATATATTCAACAACAATACTTGACTTCATGGAACAATCTGGTATGAAATCTGTAAAAAGCGATGAAAAAGAAGTGCCATGGTCTATACTTCAAAGTCCAAAAAACATAGTATCACAATTTATTGCAGGTCTTTTTGATGGTGATGGATGTGTTTACCATAATGGCAAGAATGCTAGAAATCTAATATTCACAAGTAAGTCAGAAAAACTTATAAGACAGTTATCTATAATATTGTTAAATTATGGTATCATAGGATCTTTCAGGTTATCCAAAAAAGAAGGATATGATGATTGTTATCAGTTGGTTATTTCCAAGGGAAAGTGTTTAGAGATCTTTAATGATAATATACCAATATGTGATGAAAAGAAGATATCATTATTAAATGAATGTATAGAATCCATCAAATGGTGTATGCCTGTGAACGATACATGTAAGGTAATATCAATAACAAAAGGGTCGTCTGTATGTTATGATTGGAATATACCAGATGGCAACTATTATGTTGCTCAAGGTATCATAAATCATAATACAATGGTTCATGAGAAAATAATGACACAACTCTTTCAAGAGGAATTATTAGACTCTCAAGAACATGCTCAGTTCAACTATTCAAATTCACTGGTAAAAGCCAAACAACGTATGGGGTTGAATCCATATCTTGTTGGGTCTGCTATGTGGAGAGATATTGAAGATAGATGGAATAAAGGGCGTCATGGTAGAGAATGGAATGACTGTACTGATCATCATGAGAAAGAAGCATGGAATATTAATGAGGGTAAAGGATGGGAGAAATGCCTTGAAGTCATGAAATCTTATACTGATTGGTTCTTCATGCAAGACTTTCTAACTGTTGATTTGATTGATGAGTTAGATCTGTATTTATATCAACCATTTGAGACACCAATATCAATAGAGTACATACGAACTGACCATACAGCAGATCAAGTAAGGCAAATCATTATCAATAGTTTTGCTCATAGTGGTATTCCAAAGGTAGAAGTTGTAGATGGTAATATGAGAAATGCTGGTATGTTACATCTGAAACACAGTTGGGGTGGTTCCAATCTTGATAAGAAATATGCTCTTAATACCATAGCTCATATAAGAACTTTATGGGGCAGGCTTGTATTACTAGAAACCATGATAGATGAGAAAAAGATTGTATATCTGGCAAGGAATGAAGACGATGGTATGACGCCAGAGGAAATGGAAAGGATAGCAAAAAATATAGTTAAATAAAAATTCACAATCTCCATCTGAAAAACCCTATACTTGTATAAATACTTGTATAGGGTTTTTTTATGCAATAATGGAGTGAAGTATGCCAATAAGATATGATGATAAACGAGGAGTTAAAAGACCATTTGAAGAACATGAATATACTGCTGAAGAGATTCAAGAACTCAAGGCGTGTGCTACAGATGTTAATAATTTCATCAAACATG
>JGI11705J14877_10001904_pt1 | contig 11556 bp, 13 predicted proteins | sample Etolaghawater15m_FD_14877 | JGI IMG/M metagenome (IMG submission 14877) | reverse complement strand
CAATTCAACTTCTACTTGATTCTGCAGCTCGGCAACACTTTGTTGAACAAGATCTATGGCAGACTGCAATTCTTTAGCGCCAAACATTTTTGTAATGTTTTCGCCTAGCAGGCTGCTGGCAACTGCCCCCTCTATATATTCCCGGCTCCTAAAGGGCACGTCTCCAGGGCGGTCAAGCAGCGCTTGCATTCCCAGCCGAATCTTGCCTTGCCGACTTAGCTCCTCAGTAACTCTTTTTTCTTCCCGAAGGCTTGCTACCTTTTCATCAATCGCTCTAATCTGCAGCCTTGTTGCCGCTGCGCCACCAGCAGCCGCCTGATTACCCGCAAGAGTTACCCTTTGCAAATCTTGCTGTTCCGCCTTGACCTTGGCAATTTTTCCCTGAAGGCTTGCGATGTCGTTACCAAGCTCAACAAAAGCTTTGGACCCTAGCGCAGTTTGCTGCTGCAGAGTGCTTAAAGAGTTTGCAACACTTAGGAGCTGCGATCGAGTGGCTTTTGCTCCTCCAGCCGTTTCAAGTAAAGATTTACGTTGAGCGTCAATGGCGGAACTTGATCCATTTAGCCTGGCCTTCAGCTCCGTAATATCACTCGATAACTTACGGTATACTTCTCCGCCCATTGCGGCCTGCTCTCGCAAGCCCTCGAACGCCTTAATCTGGCCTTTTATTACAGCTTCACTGTTATTCGCGCTCTTCGCATAATCGTTAATGCTTTTGCGAGCATCATTAATAAGATTGTCTGTTATATTAACTGTTTTGCCTAGGTCTCGGAAAGAGCTTTTTAGCCCCGCAAGCTTTTCTGCGCCCTTTATGTTTAACGCAATACTAATCGGTTGTACTTTTTGTGCCATTACTTCCTCTCCTTATTCAATTCCGATAACGCCGCTGCCTCCATCACTTGGATTTCCTCAAGCAGCTCGCGTGGATTATCTACATCATACAAGGACATCAAGCCACCCGCACCAAGCAAAACCTCATACTTAAGCCCAACATATCCGCCCATAGTCACGCTCCATTGCGTCTGCAGCCGCAGAAACATCATTACAGCTTCCCAGTTTTCTTCCCACACTTCAAAATGCTCTTCTTCTACTGCCTTTTTAGGCGCTTTTGGCTTAAGACCGAAAGCAGCAGCGTCTAAAGCGCTATTGTCTAAAATTTTCTTGCCGCCATTTACCCAGTATTTAGCGGCGTCCTCTAGTTTCCCAACTTGGCGCCTTCAATGGTTTCAGTGTAAGCAGCGAGAACGCCACGAATCCAATAGGAATCATCGGCGAATTCTTTTAAGGCCGCCTGGGTAAATGGGATGGCTTTGTTGTCCTCGTCGAGAATGTCTTCCCACCCCACCAGAATGGCCTGGAGCATGTCGAGCTCGCCACGATCAGCAAGCTTTTCAAACTTGGATCGAGATACGCGCTTAAATACAGCAACAAACTCAGAGGACTCAAACACGCCACCGTCAGACGGTTCCTGGACTTTTACAGGCCATTTAAAAGTCTGAACCTTTTTCTTAATAAAGGCCATGCTGGGAAATTGATTCCTGCACACTATACAGCAATAAAAAAGGGGCTGCAACGCAGCCCCCGCAGCTCCTCCCTAGAGTCAAGTATAGATCAGGCTGAACTCGTCGTTGCCAGACGTTGATGGAATCGCGGTGTAAGGAATGTTAAGCATCGCGATGCCGTCCTGATCGCTATAAGAAACATCGCCAATGTCGATTCGGGTGGAAGCGAAGTCAACGATGTTGCCAGCAGTCGTACCATGCTGGAACGTCAGGTTGCCCAGAGTGCTATCCGTGAGCGCAGCGCTAAAGTAATCCTTTGTTGCGATCGTCACGGCCTCAAGGACCACGGTGCCGTTGGAAGCGCGGTCAGTCATCAACACCTCCTTGGTGCAGTTGATCAGCTCGCGATACACCACGGTGTTGCCCACATCAAACGTCACAGATTGCAGGCAGCCGGCATAAGACAGCAGCTCAAACGTATCGGTGTTGCCGTTCTTGAATACCAAAGGCGTAGCCTGGTTTGCGTAGGTCACGCTAGGCAGCGCTGAATCATCAGGCGCGTTGTAAATGCCAGTGAAGGTGAAGTCAATCGTTGGGATTTCACCAACATTGGCATTGAGCGTGAAAGTGCCACGGCAGCCAGTCACCTTATGGCGTACGCCATCAATGTTGTAATGGATGGTGACAGATCCAAACGATGAGCTAACCGGCGCGTAGGTCACGCTGGTGCCAGCAGCAACAGTTTCACTCAAACCGCACGCCTGAAGAGCCTTTCCGTACTGAGGAGCAGTGCCAGCAGTGCCAGAGCCAGCAAGCTCAACACTGAAAGTACACTCAACGCGAGTGTTGGCGAGAAGCTGCTCTGATGCTCCCAAGTAAGGGCGGATCAGGTCACGGCTGACAACATCACTCTGCTGCGGAGTAATGTTCAGATCCCTCACCAAAACCGCGTCCGCTCCATCGGGAGTCGGATCCGTTCCGTAGCTCGATTCCGTCTCGATCAGAATCAGTCGTTTCCGAAGAAGAAGTGCCATTGTCCTCAGGAGAGTTTGCGGGAAGAGTGCGCTGAATCAAAGTGCGCTTACCGGTTTCTGGGTCGAGGAGGTAAGACCCGCCCTGCCCTCGGTACTCGTCATTCATGTTAATACTTGCGCCTGCTTAAATATTAGCCGGCAGCCAAGTCACTTACTTCAGTGCGGTATAGAACATCGTATTCGTTAGAGATCACACCAGCCGGTTGATCTGCATCTAAAAATTGAAATTCAGTCAGCACTGGCTGAACATCAATCGCATATCCACCAAGCGTAAGATCAGCCATAATCTTTGAGTGCATTGACTCAATAACGGAATCTGCATCAGTATCTGGCGCTTGAGAACGCACTACAACTGTGACCCTTACGCGCATCCGCCAGTCTAGTTTTGGCAGTGACGTAAGCTGTCGCGCTGCATCAGTGATGGGCTCGACAATGATCATTGGTGACTCTGCTCTTGCTGCAGCAGTCACCCTTGACCGATAAACTCGACCGCTAACACCATCAGTGCTCGCAAGTGTTGTTGCGATCTGAGCCAGGATTTGTTCGCGTTTAGTGGTCATCAGTTACACATCACAGAGCCAGTGAAGCTTTCGCCTACGCCAATACTCGAAGCGGTTGCGCGAACATATCGAACCGGATGCGCAGCATAAAAATGCGCATCAACACCGCTTGTGTTGTGCGAATGGCTTTCTAAATCGAACCAGTCAGTACCGTTCAAAGAAGCTTGATGAATTACTGTAATGTTGCCGCCAACAATTTTGTCAACAAAGCAAAAGTCAGTGCCATTCACTTCTAGCGCAGGCGTACTGCCATCCGCCGTCAACGGATCCCATTCGTAGATATTTCCGGCATTGCCGGCCTCTAAGCCAATGATTGCGGCCATTGTGCTGCCTACGTTTTCTGCATCATAATCTCGCAGAACGCTCCATCATCAATCAATGAAACGTTTCTGACCGTATAAGCAACGCTATTGACGGTAATCGCATCGCCATGCACTAAAGATCCAAACTTCGACGCTTCGCACGTTACCTTGTAATCAGTAGTCAACACCACGCCATCTGCAATAATCTCAGACGGCATGTCCAGTATTCCTTGCCCTGACACTGCGCCAGCCACAACAGGTACTGAAAATTCATCAGCACTCAGAAATACACTCAAATCTTCAGCAAATGCCATGAGAAAAAGCGCCCGGCATCAACCGGGCGCACAGCACATCAGGATCAGGCGTACTTCTTCGCGCCTAGAGCGTTGATGCTATAGGTGTGAGTGGAACTGTCAGTGGTAGACACAGCTTTCACCCAACGCTTGGCAGCACCCTTAGGGAACACCAGATACTGCTTAGAAGCAGAGGTGCTCACTTGAGCGAAAGCCACAGCAGCAGATGCCTGCTCGGTGCCATCCAGATTGAATACGGAAGTCACGTCGCTATAGCTACCGCCTTCGGTATCGCTGGATTGCAGCTTCACATCAAGGGTGGAAGTGCCGCTCGCCTCAACATCGAGGATCACGACCACATCGCCCTCATACTCATTGATGTCAACGGCGGTGCCGTTGAGATTAGAAGTCCGCTGAGCAGTCGGAGCAAGGGCAAAATGAGAAAGCTTCTCAAGCCCGGTGGAAAGAATAGCCATCAGTCTTTGGTGGGAGAGGTGGAACGCCCGCGACGAGACACAGGCTTAACAGGTGGACACACAGGAGCCGGTTCAGGCTCAGGCTCAGGCGCAGCCGGTGCGAACACCGCCTTGCCCATTCCGATCAACAGCATCGCTGCAGCGTCTTCCAGTTCTACGAAGGAGCCCGCCTTGGCAGGCTCCCCGGAGATCATCACGCTGCGCTTGATCTCAACTCGCATCATGATCAGGTGGCCAAGCAGAACGCACCAGGCTGCTTGACCGCGAAGTCAACATCCTGAAGGGCGATCACGCGGACGGTGCCAGCAGTGGCGCCAGCATAAGGATCAACAGTCAGATCCAGGCCGGACCACATGCCCATCACCATCATTGAGAAGTCGCCAAACAGTGCATCGTTGCTCTGCAGCTGGTTGGAAACGATCACCGGATAACCGTTGATCTCGTCATCCATGAACACGAACTGGGCCGTGTTAGAAGCCTTCTCGGTAGACTTCAGCGCACCGCGAGCAGCAGCGTTGATGATGTAACGCAGGCTGCCAGCATCAGCGTTGGCAGAAGCCACATCGGTTTCCATTCCGATGTACTCAGCAAAAGTACCGTAGGTGCTGGTAAGGCTCTGGCTGCCGATGCCGGTCACATTGGTGAGACCTTGAGGCTGGTTGCTGGAGCCGGTGCCATAGATAGCAGCGCGGTCGATCTCCAGTGCAATCACACGGGCGAGATCGTTACGCACCATGCCTTCCACATCGATGCTGCTTTGGAGCAGCAGACGACGGCTGTAGTCCACATAAGCACCCACGGTCTTGGGCGTCATGTTGACTTGATCAACAGCTTGCTGGCTCTCGGTCGGAGCAGCGTTCTCACCAACCCAGTAAGCAGTGCTGGCGCTGGATTGACGGGGGATGCTAATGTTGCCCTGCAGGCCGGTCAGCATGGTCACGCCAGCTTGGGCGAATGCCAGACGGTTACGCAGAATCTCGATGAAGCTTCCAGCCAGAAGCACATCATCAACAAGGTTGCCGCCAGCAGTCGGGGTGCCAACCACCAGATCACGACGCAGCACTTCATTCGGCACCACGATGCCGTTAGAAGAACGCTCGTACTTCTCAGCAGCAGCGCGGCCAACTTCGATCTCGAATTCAGCTTCGCGGCGTGCTTGAGCATCGCCTTGGTTGGCCAGATAGTTCAGAGCTTTGACGAAGCTGAACTGACGGACCTCTTTTTCGTTCAAGCCAACATCGTTGGCGTCAATGCGGTGTTCCACTTTTTGGGTGCCGATTTTGTCGAGGAATGCAGCACGGGCTTCATCAACAGACTTGCAGCCGTCAATGAGTTCGCGTGCGAGTTCGGGGAGCTTGTGACGCTCGCCCATGCTGGAAATTGAAGCAATCCGGGTGCGCTCGGCCTCTACGGCCTCGGACCGGATCACCTCCAGGTCAGGAGTGTTGTCCATGACAGGTTCAGTCATAGTGTTTTCAGGAGATGCGGTTGAAGCCGCAGGCTCGAAATCAGCGCCCTCAAGAGAACGACCAATTCCGACAGTGGGATCGGCTGGAATAACAGCCAGTGATACTTCGTAAGGAGACCAATTGGTCGCTACGAAGTTATCTTCGCGCTCCTCCATTTTATCAACAGAGTAGCCGAAAGAAACGCCGCGAAGAATGCCATCGCGAACGTCTTGGAGCACTTCTTGCGCAAATTGATTGCGCGAGAAACGCACCTTGGCATAACCGCGTTTTTTCTCACCATCAATCCACGCACGTTCGACAACGCCGATCATGCGATCTGGATCATGGTTGTACAAAAGCGGTGCGCCATCATTGAGCCGCGAAAGATTCGCGGACTCCATCCCATGACTCAAAATCTCGTTGCCGAAATAACGAGACACGGGATACTCGGAGCTGAATGGAAACTCCATGCTCCGTTCATCAAGCATGTTGAAGCTCGTCGCTTCAACGCGCTTGAATTTAGAGCCTTCAATATCACGAACTTGATACTTTTCGGCAACGTCCTCGGATCGAACCTCGACCACATCTTCAACTGAACGCAATGGCTCGATCTTGGTCAACGTGCTAAATCGATGCCCAACACGAGTGTCAGTCTTTTCGTAGCTGCCACCTTCTCCAGTAGAGCGATACACGCAAATCAATGCAGCAGGATCATCTGCTGTGCCATTAACAGTGAACTCAGAGTCAGGCACATTGATGCTGCCGTCACGCTCAACCTTCTCGATCAAACCGCGAGCACGACCACCAGATGAATTCCAAGAAACGTAGTCGCCTACCTTCAACGCATCGGGCTCGGCCCTTTCTTGTTCCTGCTCCATCTCAAGTGACTCAAGCTTATTCGTTACAGAGTCTATAGACTCATCCGTTTTAATATCATCAGCCGCTCGGTCAATGCTTTTGCGGTGCTTGTCCGCCCAGCTTTTACCTGGATCACCGCCCCATGCAGCCCATGCGACACGGCCTGGTGATGGGTAGCCATCCTCTCCAGGGCTAAATCCATCCGCCTGCTTGTCCACCTCATGACGAGCAAACCAAGCACTCATCGTAACGATGGTGTCATCACTCAACTCATTACCAGAAAGAATCTGTGATGCGCGGCGGGATGCAACATCCGTACCACCCTTGCGCCCTTCTTTCTTCCACTCTCTGTATCGACGCGCTTCTTCGCGCATCCCTTCAGTTGGTGTTGCAGGCATTACTCGATAACCTCCACTGCAGGATCTCCTTCAATAATGTCACGGTCAAGCTCTACGTTAAGCTCTTCTGCTGCTTGCTGCTCACGCGACAGCTCCGAAAGGTTGTCGTAAAAATCACCACCAAGCTTCGCAACAATCTGCGCCTTGGTCATGTAACCCGCCTGCTCCATCTCGCGGTAAGCCTTCGCTTCCTTCAGCGGATCAACCCAATCCCATCCACGGGCAGTCCACCTTGGATTGTCATAACGCTCAGGACGCTGATCAAAATCATCAAACGGCAGATCACCTGAAAGTACCGAAAGACTCAGCCATTCCCTAAAAATACGAGTATGAAAATGCTCAATCATGTACCGCTGCACTACTTTCCAGTGCTCGCGATCTTCGAGCAAGCTCAACCGGCTGCTGCTGTAATTAGTATTGCTAAAATCACGACTTAAGGTTTCGTAGCTACATCCAAAGCCGCTTGCAAATCTGCGTACCTTATTGCGTACAAACATCTCATACTGCTGATCCGGTGAGTCAATATCAGGCACCGTCACATTCTGGCCTGGTTCCAGATACTTGAACATCCCAGGCTCAAACTCTGAAATGCGGCGTTCGCCTTCAACATCATCAGCATCAAGCTCGCCTTCAGGTGATGTCACGAATCCCATGATCGATGCACCTGCGCGGGCTCGAATCACAGCCGCCTCCTCATAACCCTGCAGCTGATGCGCATCAGCCATCACAGGATGGAACCACGGCACACCACGGTGCTGCTGCGGACGCTCAGGAATAAACAGATGAATTACATCCTCTGCCGGTAGGAAAACATGCTTTCCACCTTTCTCTTTTACATTCTGGAACCAATAATCTCCTGGATGCCTCGTCAGAAACGCATACCGCACCGGACGACCCCATTCGTTGATCTCGACACCCATCCGCCATTCGTTATCTCGTGCCAGCGTCGGTCCTTGGTATTCCTCATCCAATACATCAGATTCAAGCATCTCCAGCGCCAAGGGCACTCGGCTACCGCCAAACTGCCGACGAACAATCCGGAACAACGCCTCGCCGGATTCCGGTAATGCACCAACCGCCAACCATTCCATCATGTGGAAGTTATGGCGACCAGCAACATCACAATTCTCAGCGCGACACCAAGCATTCCACTTCTCCTCAATCAACCGATTCACTGAATCATTCAGCTTTCGACCCCGAAGCTGCTGCACCTGTGACTGCAGCTTGATGCCGCTGCCCACCACGTTGATCTGCGTCGTCCGCTTTGCCTGCTTTGCATACGGATTGTTCCGCACCATCTCGCGGCTGCGGTCACGCAACTTCCGCAAACTTGTGCGAATCTCAGCATCAGCACTCGCCTGCGATGACATCCAGTCACTCGTCAGGCGACTGATAATTGCACCGGCATAATTACGCCGACGACGGACCGGCGGCCCAGACCGAGGGATCGGCTGCAGACCAAATCTACGGAGTAGTCGAGTGCGGAGTCCCATCAGCCTTGATTAAACCGGACGTAAAGAGAATGTGGATTGCCAAGGTTGTTGGCAATCAGCTCGGCCTTTTTCTCGCGAGCAAGCTGTGCCTTCAGGCGAGATTCAAGCTCCATTAGCTCCGTAAGCTCAAATTTCTTGAGATTTCGGTTGCCGATACGATACTCGGCTACTGCGCCACCGCTAATAATCGTCCGAATTGCTGCTTGTACAGCATCAAGATCCTGCTGAAGCTGTGACCTGCCGTCATATGCTCCAGGCGTTCCGCTATACGACAGCGATGCTTCGACCGCAAAGCTGCCACGACCTAGCTCGATAATCGTGCTATCGCTCAGGTTCGTCGCAACAGCCTGGAAGTACCAGTCGCCAGCCACCATCGCTTCGGTTGTAGCCGCAGCCAGTGTCACCTTCCATCCATTGTTATACGCAACACCGCTGGCGGTAACGCCTTCTGCATTAGTGTTCCGACGTAAATAATACGTTAGACTATGAGTTGTATTATCTACTGCAGCGCCAAATACATCGACAGTTGCATCGTCGATCCATACAACAGTCGTGCCAGCAGCGATAGTTGCAGGAATCTTCACTTCCGGCTAAATGCCAACATTTCATCCAGTGTAACGCTCACCACTGGTTAATGAAACTTCTTCCCTTCGCTGATTTCGCTGCCGCACGCTTCTTCGGCGTCTCTGTTGCACCAGATTCAATCTGGTCCCACAGCGTTCGACGGTCTCTGATCTGATACACGCGATTTAAAGCCGCATACGCATACACCAATTCATCCAACGCTTCATTTCTTGCGCTGCTTTTCTTTACCCATATCCTTTCCGGAAAGCCGTTCTTAAATCTCATTACCTGCTTCTCTGCAGTCAACTCCTGGAAATATTCTGTTCCAACTGTTGGATAAAAATGCAAATACCCTGGCCCTGGATCATTGTGCTTCAACCGTCCAAATAACAATGATTTCACCGTGTCAGATCCAACCGGAAATACCTGCGCTCCCTTTTTCAGCGTCCTGCCCTTCGCATTTAAATCCACCTTGCTCGCCTTACCAATCGGCGGCTTGTTCTTCTGTGCCATACCTTTAATCGCAATCACGCCCATCCCTTGGCGCTCCCTCGCATACTGGTAAACCTCTGCCGTGTGGTGGCCGCCAGAGTCAATTGCTGTCACCATCACCTTCAGCTTTCGATCGCCCTCGCCCTCATACGGCGCTTGCAAAATCTCATCCAACTGTTTCCACACATCCGGTCGGCTTGGATCGCCATAAATCACAACGCGATCGATCAACCAACCCTGTTCCTCGCGGCCCCATCCCCACACACTCAACGACAAGCGATCATCCTGCACGTCGCAGCCAATCGTCAGCAACAAACAATCAGCCGGTGCAATGCCCTGCTGATACTCCTCGGTCGCTGCACGTTCGCTCAACGCATCCGCACCAACCTTCGACGCATACTCATCCTCCCACGTCTCACCTAGCACCGTATTGACAAACGTCTTTAATTGCTCTGCATCATTCTTTGCATCTAAAAATTCTTCGACCAGATTCGGCCATGTCGCGTTCGGGCTGTAGCTATATGCCGCCCAGACATGAAACGACACATGCTTCCCATTACCAGGCGCCGTAGCTCTCCACTCACCACGCTCCACCATCCATCGCTTCTTGGAATGCGGTATCAGCACACCGCAACCTTCACACGCATAGCTGGCAGTATCCGGATCATTGTTAATCCATCTGATGTTTGCCCACTTCAAATACTGCATGTGCTCACAATCCGGGCATGGCACAAAATATCGCCGCTGATCACCCTGCTGGAACATACGCTCCACACGGCTGAAGTCTTTTACTGTTGGCGTACTTCCCGCGACAATCTTACGGTTCCAGTAGTACTCGGTACGCCTGATACCAAGCTTGATCTGATCACCTTCCGTACCAGCTGATGCCGGGTAGCCGTCAATTTCATCAAACAGCACAACACGACGACTGACGCGCCGGAAGCCCCTGGGACTGTTAGCGCCGACCAAGCTCAGGCTTCCACCTGGAAACTGCTTCTGCAGAATCGTGTTCGCACCATCCTTAGCCTTGGCTTCGCTGACTAGCCCCTTAAGCACTGGAGTGTCACGCAACATCGGCGCAATCTCCTCCTTGGAATACCCTTGCGCGTCCTCAATCGTCGGCTGAACAATCATGATCGGGCATGGATCTTGATGTATATGAAATGCTGCAACGTGATTTAGAATCTTAGAGTAACCGACACGCGCACTTTTCATTACAGTAATCTGTTCTATTTTTGGATCTGTCACCGCATCCATAATCCCCTTCTGATACGGCAGCGTGTGCCATCGACCACCTTCCGCACTCGACTCTGAACTCAAGTAGGCATAAGAATCTGCCCACTCGCTTAAAGTCATCTTCTTTGGCGGCTTGAACGCTAAAAATGCTTTATTTCGTAATTTAATTGCGTTATTCATTGTTATTTGCCAAATCTTCTAGTGCTTCACGCACAATATCATCTAAAACACCTATCGCATCAGTGTCCAAATCAGGTATCCGCTGCTTTGCCTTGGTCGGTATGCCCAATAACTTAGTTCTAGCCATCGTGATAATTTCTATCCATTGATGCTCAACATCCTCCGCACGAACAAGTAACCCCTCCTTCTGTTGCCTGTCCAGCTCTAGCAACTCAGCCTTTAAGTGCTCAGTTCGCGCCCTTGACTCGTCATAGTCAGGAATCGACTCCTTTGTCTTGCCAATCCTTTCTTCCGGTGCTTTCATTCTCTCTTCTCTGCTTCTTAGCGGCTTCTTTTCTCGACCAGGCCCCGGAGGTTTTGGTCCCATACCAATTCTGGTCTGCGTATTTTTTGCCCATTCTTCGCGCATCGTCTCTGTATTGACTAACGGCTTACCGTCGCGTCCGTTCACAACTGACAATCGATTCGTCTTTACAGCGGCATATACGGCTTCGGCGCTAACGCCAAGCATCCTTGCTGCTTCCGCCCTGGTAACTAAAGCCATTGTGTAGATAGCATCAACTCAGTATACCAACAACAAATATTCGTGGTATAATGGTCGATTTTCGCAAATTCGATCGTTGGGATGGCTGTGATTATACATAATCGAAACAACTTTCGATGTAATTGCCTAGCCGAATGGAGCGATCCGAATATCCTAGATCGGAAGAGCACACGTCT
>JGI11705J14877_10001903_pt1 | contig 11557 bp, 7 predicted proteins | sample Etolaghawater15m_FD_14877 | JGI IMG/M metagenome (IMG submission 14877) | reverse complement strand
CATGGCGGCCTTATTTTCATAGACCTTCGTGATCATACCGGTATCTGCCAGCTCATCGTCAATCCAGAAGACGCCGAACTCTTCGCAGAGGCCGAAAAACTCCATACCGAATCCGTCATAGCCGTCGAAGGCCGGGTCGTGCCGCGTTCTCCCGAAACAGTCAACCCCCGCCTTGCCTCAGGCCGTATAGAAGTCGTACTCTCCTCCATCAGGGTCGAAAGCCAGGCAGTACCGCTGCCGTTCCCGGTAGCCGACGAGATCCAGACATCAGAGGAACTCCGGCTGACCTACCGTTTCCTCGACCTTCGCCGTGAGAAGATTCACCAGAACATCATCTTCCGCAGCCAGCTCACCAGCAAGGTGCGCCGCTACCTCGAAGAGAGAGGCTTCACCGAAATCCAGACCCCGATTCTGACTGCCAGTTCACCCGAAGGCGCGCGTGACTTTCTCGTCCCAAGCCGCCTCAATCCCGGCAAATTCTATGCACTGCCCCAGGCACCCCAGCAGTTCAAGCAGCTGCTCATGGTCTCAGGTTTTCCGCGTTACTTCCAGATCGCACCCTGCTTCCGTGACGAAGATGCCCGTGCCGACCGCAGCCCCGGTGAATTCTACCAGGTCGATATGGAGATGGCATTCATCGAACAGAACGACCTCTTCGAAATACTCGAAGGCATGTTCAAGCACCTTGTCGAGACCATGAGCAGCAAACGCATCACAGCGTTTCCGTTCCCCCGTATCAGCTACCGGGAGGTCATGGACCGTTACGGATCCGACAAGCCAGACCTTCGCATACCGCTTGAAATCGAAGACGTATCGGACCTGTTCCGTGACTCCTCCTTCAAGGTATTTGCCTCCAACGCAAAAGACGGCTGCGCCGTCAAGGCCATGGTACTCAAGGGCAGGGGAGGGGAGTCCCGCCAGTTCTACGACAAAGCAGAACGTCGTGCCAAAGAGCTCGGATCACCCGGTCTCGCCTACATCCAGTTCCGTGAAGAAGGCCCGAAAGGCCCGATCGTCAAGTTCCTCAAGGAAGAAGAACTGGCCGCCCTGCAGGATCGCCTCGGTCTCGAAACAGGAGACGTCGTCTTCTTCGGAGCAGGCAAGTGGGTAGCAACCTGCAAGATCATGGGAGGCATGCGCGAGTACTTCTCCGACCTCTTCGAACTCGATCGTGATGAACTCTCGTTCTGTTGGATCATCGACTTCCCGATGTTCGAATACGACGAAAAACTCAAGAAGATCGAATTCTCGCACAACCCGTTCTCCATGCCCCAGGGAGAAATGGAAGCACTCGACACCAAGGATCCGCTCGACATCCTCGCCTACCAGTACGACATTGTATGCAACGGCATCGAGCTCTCCAGCGGCGCAATCCGTAACCATCGTCCAGACATCATGTACAAAGCCTTCGAGATCGCAGGCTACCCTAAAGAAGAAGTCGACAAACGCTTTGGGCACATGATCGAAGCCTTCAAGATGGGAGCCCCACCGCATGGTGGCATCGCACCGGGCCTCGACCGCCTTGTCATGATTCTGCGTGACGAACAGAACATTCGCGAAGTCATAGCCTTCCCGATGAACCAGTCCGCCCAGGACCTCATGATGCACGCCCCATCCGAAGTCGCCCCCGAGCAACTCAGGGAACTCTCCCTCAAGCTGGATATAAGAGAAGAGTAAAACAACCCAACCAGTGCAACCAGTGAAAAGCCCGCAAGCGGGCTTTTCAAAAAGTAGGGGACGTTGTTCCGTACCCACAGTTGCTCCGAAGAAAAATCCGTTGAGGACTCATCATCTGCCTTTAAGCATATAACTTACGGCATTGGTTGTCACTCCTAGCTGCCTGGCTGTTTCTGCCTTTGATATACCATATTCGTATACGGCTTTCATTGCCAGTTTTTTCCTGATTGCAGGCAATGCGCAGCTTTTGCTTCCAGAGGAAAGTAATGACAACGAGACATTCGCTTGGTTGCACGCCTGTTCAATATCCCTGGAAAACTGGTGTATTCGTTCTTCTAACGTTACACGGCATGTATTGCTATCCTGAGCATCCTTCAGGATCTTTTTAACAAAAGCCTCATTGCCAAGGATTCGGTCATCTCCCTGCGGATTCTTTCCTGCTGTTCTCATAGACTGTACTTTTGACCATCCTCCATGAGAGCGGATAAGGCCACCACCAGAGAGTTCTTGTGTTCTATCCATTCCAAGCTCTTCTTTCATGAAATCCAGGTAAGCTTGCAGGGCTGTAGCTTCACTGTTTCCGAAAAACTCCAGCACATATCGACGCTCTACCCAATCATAGCCGGTGTTTTGCATCATCACTGCATGGCTGGTCCAGGGATAAGATGAGAGCTCATGAAGTGAATGGACCAGGTTAGCGCGCAATGGATTGAGATTGATATAGGCAACGAGCTTTGCAAAGTAGGCTTCTTCATCACAGATAATCGATTTATACCTGTTCTGAAAGAGGTGCCCAACTCGTTTATGGCGACGGTTGAAGTACTGTGCATACCCTGAAAGAAGTCTGCGCATGAAAGCGGGTAAGCCATATGGACCGCTCATGAGCAAAATATGAAGATGGTTAGGCATCAGGGCAAATGCAAAAATCCGTGTTTCAGTTGTTGCCGATACATAGCCGACACGGCGCAGCAGTTCTTTTCTGTCGGCAGTATCCTGGGCAATGGTTCTTTTTTCAATACCCCTGATCATGACATGATGGAGAGTTCCCGGGGCATCGAGTCGGGGTCCTCGTGGCATAAAAATTACTGTGTTGCGTTTGGGGAGCTGTCATTATGCACACAATATACAACTATTCCAGATATATGATTTATGTAGTAACGTCTGCTGCATTCGGTACTTCCGGATGCAGGACTTTCTGAACAACAGTTCCAGTCGATAGATATCGCCACCAGAAGCCGAAGCTGATGTTATGGGAAGGCAGGGAGGAACTGTGGGTACGGAACAACGTCCCCTAAAATTCCCCCGAGGGGCCTGGCTTACAAGTATATTTCCGGCTTCAGCTTGCTGGTGAAGCGGTTCATCATGATGTTGGCAAGCCATACCCAGTTGAGAGGCTTGCCCTGCATACGCTTCATAATAGCTCGTGGCTTGTAGACCTCCTGCTGCAGCTTGACGAAATTGCTAAGGAAGGTGTCGGTCGTTATCCCTTTGGGCTCGAACATGTAGTGGTACGTATCGTACTTGTCCCAATCGAAATGGCGCAGCCTTGGCTTCATTTCATCATAGTAGGGGGTGCCGGGGAAGGGCGTGACCAGAGAAAATACGGGGAACTCGATCCTGTTCTGAAGAATGAAGTCATAGGTGAGCTGGAAGCTTTCCTCGCTGTCATTGTCGAATCCGAACATGAAGTACCCTTGTATAGCTACCCCGTTATTGTGCAGGTTGGAGACCACCGTTTCGTAATTGTCAAGGCGGTTCGACCCCTTGTGCACGCTCTTGAGGGTTTCTGGGTTGAGTGATTCGAATCCTATGCTCATCAGGTCGCACCCGGACCGGCCTGCCAGTTCGGCAATTTCCGGCTTGTGCAGGAAGTTCATCGAAATGTTGGCATTCCAGCGCACATTAAGCTTTGCCATACCCTCGAGGAGTTCCGTGAAATACTTCGGCCTGAAACTGATGTTGTCGTCCATAAAGGAGAAATTCACCTTCTCCTTGCCCAGTCGTTCCTGGTGGTAGCGCATCTCGTCAAGCACGAAATCGATCTCCCTGTAACGGTAGTTCTTGCCGTAGATGGTAGGTGTTGTGCAGAAATTGCATCCAACCGGGCACCCCTTGGTCGCAAGGATCGGTATACGTGAACTGTAGCGCTTCGCATTTTTCGTCTGCATCGCGTACCCGAAATTCGGTCGACGCATCGAGGTCATCGGTTTCAGGGTAGATGCCCTGTAGACCGGTTTCATGTTTCCGAGGATAATATCTGTGGCGAGTTCGGTCCAGACCGATTCGATCTCTCCGTACACCACGCTTGTGGCATGTGCAGTGGCTTCATCGTGGAGCATGGTTGGATGGACTCCGCCGAGAAGCACGATTTTGCCCTGTGCTTTCGCCCTGTCGGCAATGGCATAGGCCTTTGTGGCATTCAGGGTCCTGGAGGTAATGGCCACCACGTCGTATGCCGAGAGGTCCTGCGGCACCCTGTCGCCCAGTCGTTCATCAATGAAGGTGATATCGAACAGTTCGCCTGCAAGTGTCGCAACCATGAGCAGGTTCAGCGGCATGCTTACAGTGCCGGAGTCCACCATCATGCTGGTGTTGCTTACCGGCTGCACCAGCAGCCATTTCTTACGGGATTTTTCTTCAGCAGCAAGTCTCTGCAACTGAAGTTCGCTATCGGTGGTGGTTTCTAACGGCATACCCTTACTGAATAGAGCCAAAGATGGTGGAAATCAGGAATTACAGTTTTACAAGTTATGAAAACTTTTCGATAAAACGAGTAAGAGGGAATCTTTTAGCGTTTCTTCAGCACAGCTACCGTGAAGCGGCTGACACAGACAAGCTTGCCTTCTTCATTCGTGATCCTGATATCCCAGACATGGGAAGTCCTGCCAAGGTGGAGCGGGGTTGCCCTGGCATACACAAACCCTTCACGTACCGAGCGTATATGGTTTGCGTTGATTTCCTGGCCTACGATGAACGAACTCTCCCTGTCGATGCAGTAGGAGGCAGCAATGCTGCCTACGGTTTCGGCAAGTGCGAGAGACGCACCGCCATGCAGGATGCCTATTCGCTGGATCGTTCGATGGTCAACTGGCATTTTCGCAGTCATGAAGTCCAGTCCGACCTCGACCATCTCGATGCCGAGGTGGCGAGCCATCTGGCCATCGACAATCTGTGTCGTGTTGATGTCTGCCGCAGTGACAGGTGTAGTGAAAATCGAAGAGGAGTTGGTCATCGTCATGGTAGGTTAAGCTGACCTGAAGAGCGGGTGACGAGACTCGAACTCGCGACAATTTGCTTGGGAAGCAAACACTCTACCAACTGAGTTACACCCGCTTCAAACTAGTGGTGAGGGAGGGATTTGAACCCTCGACCTCAGGGTTATGAATCCTGTGCTCTAACCAACTGAGCTACCTCACCAGGAAAACATATGCGAGCTTCTCGCAGGGTTTCAAATATACAAAGTGAAACGAGAAAACCAAATGAAAAAGTTACGCGTTACGCGCAACTGTCTTATAAATCGCCTCTCCGATTCCCAGGTCTTCAGGAGTGGTGATCTTGATATTGTGGTAGCCCATTTCGTAGATACGAATCTGCTGGTCAGGGAAGTAGCGTTCCACCAGGGCCGCATCGTCTGTCGCATAGCAGTTGTCTGCAACCGCCCTGTGATGGGCATCGACCAGCATCCCGGCAGAGAAACCCTGCGGGGTCTGCACCTGCAGGAGCATACTCCTCTGGAGCGTTTCGCCAAACACCTCGGGGTTGTCACGCGAAATGTACTTGATGGTATCCTTCGGCTTTGTTGCCGGTACGCAGGCACCGCAGCTTCTCGACAGTTCCTCTATCTGATCGACTTCCTCCGGCTGGATAAACGGCCGTGCTCCGTCATGCACCAGGATAGCTTCCGGCATGACAATGCTCCCCTTGGCAACATCGGCCTCTATGCGCTCTATGGCATTTCGGATCGAATCCTGGCGTTCCCTGCCGCCCTCGATAATCGCCCTGACCTTCCTGAAGCCAGCTGTATCACAGAGCTGTTCAAGCGTTTCGATGCTGTCCTGCTTGGTAGCCACATAGATCCCTGTAATCGAACGTGCACGTTCGAAAGCGCTCAGTGTATGGTGGATCACCGGGTAGCCTCCGATTTCCAGCATCTGCTTCGAGAGGCCGCCCCCGAGTTTCATCCGCTTGCCTAAACCGCCTGCGGCAATGATTGCTACTGACTGCATATGCGCTTCAATAAATGAACATTGCGTCCCCGTAAGCCAGGAAACGGTAGTTGTTTTTCAGTGCCGTCTTGTATGAGTCCATCAGGAAACGGTGGTCTGCAAAAGCGCTGACCATCATGAGCAGGGTCGTTTCAGGCTGCTGGAAGTTGGTGACGAGCGCATCGGTGACCTTGAACTGGTAAGGAGGGTAGATGAACTTGTCCGTCCATCCCTGTCCGAACTTGATCTTTCCGTCTACGGTTGCGTTTGCCTCTAGCACACGGCATGTCGTTGTTCCGACAGCGATCACCCGTCCAGACTTGTTGATTTTGGTTTCATTGATCTCCATCGCCGTCTGGTAGGGGATATTGAAGTACTCTGAATCCATCTTGTGTTTCGAAACATCCTCCACCTCGATCGCGTTGAACGAACTCAGGCTCGGGTGCAGGGTGATGGGAAGGATCTTGACCCCTTTTTTCCTGATCTCCTCCAGGAGCGGCATGGTAAAGTGCAGGCCCGACATCGGGGCAACGACGGCTCCCGTCTGGCTGGCATACACCGTCTGGTAATCCTGCCTGTCGGCATCATCCGGCTTCCGGCTGAAATACGGAGGCAGTGGAACCGTGCCAATTTTCTCGACCAGCTCGAACACATCTATCTCCGGGTTCAGAAAACGGATTGTCCTGCCTCTTGAAGTCGTATTGTCGACAACCTCGGCAACCACGTCATCCTGGAAATAGATCTTGTTGCCTACCCGCACTTTCCTTGCAGGGTCTACCAGTACATCCCACAGGCCTGCCTCCTTGTTGAGTTCCCTGAGCAGGAATACCTCGATTTTTGCATCAGTTTTCTCTTTCTGGCCGAAAATCTTTGCCGGGAAGACCCTGGTGTTGTTAAGGATCAGCAGGTCGCCCTTCTTGAAGAACGAGACAATATCCGAAAACACCTTATGCTCCACCTCCTTCTTGCGACGGTTAAGCACCATCATCTTGCAGGAATCACGTGGTGACGCGGGGCGGTCTGCAATTTTTGTTTTGGGGAGGGTGTAGCGGAAATTTGAAAGACGCATAACGTGGTGAAGAATAGATCGTCTGGAAATAGAAACCGGAAGCATCCCTGCATGGTTGGCAGACAGGAATGCCCCGATGCCCCGGAATATCTGTGAATTTATATATACCTATTCTTATGACGAGATACAAGTGACGAGTGACCGGTGATACGTGACTGGTCACTCGTCACTCTTTACGTGTCACTCGTAAGGCGTAACAGTCGCCTGGTCATGGTCGATACTGACCTCGTGCCACTCTCCGCGGAAGCAGGTTTTGAGCTTCAGTGACCGCCAGTGGGCTGGCAGGTTTGGTTCTACAGCAAGCTTCCCGTCCCGGTAGGAAATTCCAGCGAAGTAACGTGTTACCACGTCAAGAGTGCCAGCCATCACGCCACAGTGGATCCCCTCCTGTGTCGTGCCGCCCTGGGTATCCTGGATATCGCTCCTGAGGGATTCCAGGAACCAGTTCCAGGCAGTTTCCCTGCCGCCCTCGAGGTAGCTCGAGATAATTGCGTGCACAACCTTGCTCAGTGTCGAGCCGTGGCTTGTACGGGGTTCGTAGTAGTTGTAGTTCTCACGCACAAGCGCTACCGGGTCGGGCACATCGAGGCCATTTTTCATCAGCACTTCAGAAACCTGCTCTGGTGACAGCGCATAAAAGGTCATCAGCACGTCAGCCTGCTTGGCCACCTTGTAGTGGTCCGGGGAATCACCTTCAGCCTTGAGAATGCGGTCCATCCTGTGGATGTTCGGGTACTTCTCCCTGTAATGCTCCCAGTCAAGTTCATCGAGCCCCATGTAGCCTTCGAACTGCTCCAGGATGCCGTTCTGGTCAAGCCTGATATGCATCGATGACGAGATTTTTCTCCACTCCTCGATCTCATCGTAGCTAAGCTGTATGGAGCCGATCAGGCGGTCCATTACCTCCAGGTCGAGCTCACCAGCCATTTCCACGCTCTTTTCCATGAGCCAGGCGGCCATGATATTCGTGTAGGCATTGTCGCGCACCCCAGCTTTGGCGCTTCCGGGCAGTTCTTCATGGAACTCGTCAGGCCCCATGACGCCCTCGATATGGTACTGCCCGTCGCTCTCGCTTTTATGAGCGATGCTTGCCCAGAAACGGGCGATCTCGAACATCATTTCGGCACCATACTTTTCGAGGAACTCCTTGTCACCGGTTTCGTTCACATAGCGCCAGGTATTGTAGAACACGGCGATCGAAACATGGCGCTGGTTGCGGCTCAGGTCAGGTCCCCAGCTGTCGCTTTGCGGGTTGTAATGGACAATCTGGGTTTCCTCTGTGCCGTCGTCAGCAGTCTGCCATGGAAACATCGCGCCCTTGTAGCCGTTCTCCCGTGCGTAGTTTCTCGCTGCGCCAAGCCTGTTGTAGCGGTACATCAGGAGAGCCTTGGCCACTTCAGGGAAGTGCTGGTAGAAAAAGGGGAGAATGAAGATCTCATCCCAGAAAATATGGCCACGGTATGCTTCACCGTTCAGCCCGCGAGCAGGCATGCCCGCATCGATACCGGGATTGTGCGGTGACGCGGTCGAAACCAGGTGGTAGGTATGGAACCGCAGCGCCTTCTGGCTGAACCGGTCACCATCAATTTCCAGGTCCGCATTCTGCCAGATCGCCTGCCAGGCACTGCGGTGGGCTTCCTCAAGCTCTGCAAAACTTCCGCTGCCGGCAATTGCCTTTCGGCCAGCCTCCACAGGATTGTCGTGATCCTGGTCAAGCGAAGTGTGGTACGCGACGGTTTTTTCCAGGCGGCACTGCTCACCGGCCTTGAGCGATACCCTGAAACGCTGTGCAGTGTAACGCTCGGCATCTTCCAGGGGCTCCCGGGCAACAACCTCGCCTTCATCGGTAAAGAGGCGGTTACGGGCAGTCGTGACAATATCGTAGTCCGAGGCATTCGTCCGCACGTGCAGCCAGAATCCTTCCGGTCCGCTGCCGGTGCCCACATGTGCAAGGTGGTCTGAAGCCAGCGCACTGTAACGGGCTACATTTTTGTTTTCAACAGTTCCATCTATCCCCGACACGAGTTCGATATCCCCATCGTAGTTTTCCGGTGTCACCGAAAACTCCATGGCACAAAGGTGCGGGTTCTGCATACTCGCAAACCTGCGGCTCGAAATGCTCGTCTGCCGACCCTCCTCGTCTTCCACAAGGACGCTCCGTTCCATCACCGCGCCACGCATATCGAGGTTCTGGCGGTAATCGACAATGTTCATCGAAAACGGATCCACCGGTTTACCGCCATCTATCGAAAATTCGATCTGCAGCCAGTTCGGGCAGTTGACGAAATCGTTGTTGTAGATGGTCTCTCCATGCACCTCCGAAGGAAGCTTGTTGAAGATGCCAGCAATGTAGGTGCCAGGGTAGTGGTGTTCCGACGCTTTTGAGCCTTCCCAGGCGCCCCTGCTGCCGAGGTAGCCGTTGCCCACAGCCGTCAGTGTTTCGCGAAGTCGTTCCATCTCCGGTTCATAGCGATGGTAACCGAAATTCCAGCTATCTTCAGCCATGCCTTCCCGGAACCACTCCTCGACCTCGTCCACCGAAATCTCGCCAAGATCGCCAACAACGACATCAGCGCCTTCGCCAAGCAATGCCGAAGGTTCGATTTCTCGTGCAATGCCGAGTACGAGCCCGAAATTACCGGCAGAACCCGCCTGAACACCTGAAATCGCATCCTCCACAACAACGCAGTCATGGGGATGCAGCCCAAGGTTTTCAGCAGCAGTCGTGAAAATATCGGGATTTGGCTTACCTTTCAGTCCCAGTTCGATCGATACCTCGCCGTCGACCCTGGTTTCGAACAGATCCTCAAGGTCGGCAAGCTGCAGGATCAGCTGGCAGTTCCTGCTCGACGAAGCGATACCCGTGCGGATACCCCGCCTCCTGAGTTCCTTGATAAACTCTACCGAACTCTGGAACACTTCCGGCCCCTCTTTACGCAGAATCTCCGTAAAGTCCTTGTTTTTCAGGTTACCCAGACCGCAAATTGTCGACGTTTCGGGTGCATCGTCAAGTTCGCCGAACGGCAGCTCGATGTTGCGGGATTCGAGGAAACTTCTTACACCTTCCATCCTTGGCTTGCCGTCAACATACTTCAGGTAATCGGAAGCAGGGTCGAAAGGGACGAACGGTTCGCCACTCTCTTTGGCATGTTTTTCCAGGAAGGTGTTGAACATGGACTCCCAGGCAAGGCTGTGGATTTTTGCCGTTCCTGTGATCACGCCGTCCAGATCAAAAATAACACCTTTAAGCATAGTCTATTAGCTGGTTTTTCGTTAGAAAGAAAAAAGGGGTTGCCCTTAGAGTGAGAGCAGCCCCAGAATAGTTAAAAGAATATCGGGCGAAGGCACGATAAAACTGTTCGGGCATATACTTCGGACCTGCTCCTCGAGCTGTTTGTCCTTCGTTACGAATATGGCATAGATCTTCTCCTTGTCGTTGCACATATGCATAGCTTTCTGCAGCATCGAAATGTCAGAAGAAGTGTCGCCGCAGATCAGGTTCGGGCCCTGGTCAGGATCGATTTGGAGTTTCCGGCATATGAACTCCAGCCCATCCCCCTTGTCGAAATCCTTCAGCGCTCCTGCCTTATCGGCATCGATCGTCAGGATGATTTCGATATCAAGGCCTGTATCTTCGATTCTGAAGTTATGCCCTTCCGGATCGATATCATGGACCATGCTCTTGACCTTCTCGAGAAACGCCGTCGACTCTTCCGGGTGGATAGAATGGCTGATATCCTGCCGGGCTACCGTCGTCTGGCCAAACTTCAGCTGCAGGGCAGAGCCGATAAAGTTGAACTTCTCGAAGTTGGGATCCTGGAGCAGCTGCAGCAGCCGATCATTGAGAAGGCGGATCACTTTCTGCTTCTCCTGGTCGATCGGGAAACTGTTGAACTCATCGTTCAGGTCGATAAACTCCCTGCCCTTGGAACCGGCATAGACAAACGTCTTGCTCGGGTTGATCGACACGTTGAGTATACCGAAATCCTTCAGCGGGGCAGAGGTGATGAAAATCGAATGGTTGCAGCGGTTGCGGGCGAAACGCGACAGGAAAACCGAGTTGTAGATCGGCTGGATAGATGAACGGTAGCGTCCGCAGTAGTTGTTCGTCGTACCGTCACGGTCAGTGATGAACGCATTGAACTGCTTGTTCTCCAGCATACCGATGCCATCTGACACGTAACGGCGGAAATCCGGGATGAACTTCGCCAGGTAATCGATAAACCGGTCCTCACCGTATTCGAGGTAGTAGATATCCTTCTTCAGTTCCCTGATCTCGTATGTCAGGTCGACATCTATCTGCTTGCGGCTGTCGATAGACAGCTGCCGGTGGCCGGTATCGTCGTCGATATGTACTGTTTCGAGCGAGTACAGCGCATTTTTCAGCGATTCCACACACTCCTTACCGACAACCCGCTGCTTGATGATATTACGCACCACAGGCTCGCGAAGATCCCTGGTTTCCGATTTGAGCTGGTAGAGTTCCTTCAGTGTCCGAATATCCTGCAGCGTAATCGTATGTTCGCACGTGGCAAGTTTTCTCTCGTTCAGTATCCTGAAGCGCATTGAGTCATTCTCTGCTGGGGAGGGTTAGTAAAAGCTTAAA
>JGI11705J14877_10001898_pt1 | contig 11571 bp, 16 predicted proteins | sample Etolaghawater15m_FD_14877 | JGI IMG/M metagenome (IMG submission 14877) | reverse complement strand
GCCATGTCGCCAATTACGCCACTAGCGTTACTGAACCCCATAGCTTCGGTACCAAACACGAATAATGGGTATAAAAGCATACCGAAAAGAGCAAACCAAACCATTTTGCGTTGTTGGTCTCGTTTAGCATCTTCGTCCTCCATCTCACGGCGCTTAGACTCAAGATAAATCTCCATCTCTTGTTGTGAGATTTCGCCATCGCCGTTGAGGTCCATTTTTTCAAATTCAGTCATTTTAATTCGCCAGTGGGTTGTCTAGCGCCTTCTGGATTTTGTCTTCAAGCTCAGCCTTTGTATCGTCGACTTTAGCTTCAAACTTGTCCATTTTGCCTTCAAAGTAAACGACTTTGTCGTTCACACGTTTTTCAATGTCGTACGTCAACTGCTTGGCGTCACGCAAATTCTGTTCGATTGAGTCTAGCAGTTTTTCCTGCGTTTCAATCTTGTCGCTGGTCTGTTGCATTTGTTGCGCGTAACCAGCCAAGTCTAATGACGCTATTTCCTCGACTCGTTGGTACATAACGAAACCACCGTAAAGAGCGCCAACAACAGAACTAAGTAAGGCAAAAGCACCAACAAGCTGAGTAGGTGTAAACCGCAACCCGCCCACGCTGAGACGTTTGTCAGCCAAGCCTTCAATGTCGTCAAGTTTTTCACCGAGGTCTGCCATGTCTATGTTTTGCGGTCTATCTAAAATGTTCCAATAAGCGTACTGTTAACTCAGCGGTGTGGTGTTGCATTAGTTTACTTACCGTAAAACAAATCTTCTTATTGGCATGCTCGCACCACATCGCTAATTCTCAAACCCCGCGTTTTTCTGCAATCTGCGCAGGTTATCCAGCTCTTGCTGAAGCTTCTGCACCTCAATCCTTCTACGCTTTAATTCTAGCTGATACAAGGTGTTACAGTTAATTCTTTCTTTTGGCGCGTCTAGCGGTATCGTAATTCGCGCATACACGCCAATGTCCTTCGTCATAGGGTTGTGTGGGTCAGAAGAACTGAAAGGGCTAACAGCGTTATCGATGATCCCAGTAACACCCAACTCAAAGTTAGTAGCGCCACCGATGCTATTTTGGCAATCCAAATCGCCAGAACGAATAGAGTCTGAGCCATACGTTGTCCCTGCGTTGGGTAAAGCTAAATTCAGCGAACTGCTGTCAGCAAGAGCCGACGAGCACAAAAATATTAAAGCCCAGCGCTTCACTTGAACCTCGAACAGACGCGCGAAGCGACCATTGTTTTTTGTTCAGATATCAACCGAAGTTTGGACTTAGAACAGATGTATTCAGCTTTACCAACATCTGGCAGTGCGATGAACACATCAAACTTTACACGGCTCAAGTGCGGCATCTGAAATATCCTGTAACTAGTAACGAAGTTAACAGGCTGCCATTTCTCATCGAACACTCCAATTTCATACCACTCCACGTCCTTGCGTTTGTTGAACATCTCCATCGTGGTTTTGTATACGCCTTCAACATGCGAAGGCTCCCATTCAGGGTACGTTGGCGTCATCTCGTGCGCCGACACGTTCATGCACAACATAATTGTGCACAGAGCTATTACTTTGCGATGCACTCAGCCACCACAATCGAACGGTACGTGCCGCCCGGAAACGCTTTGTCTCCGCCATTAGTAGCAACTGATGAAGTCTTCAGCCAAACAGAACCTGCGACGGTCAAATCAAACTGCGTGCTGTTGCCAAATGTAGTTTTAGCAGCTTCGTAGCCAGACATGCCAGCATCACCAACCGCGCTAACTTCAGTTGAACCGGTAAATGTAACTGTGGCATTTGAGCTAGGCGCCGTGCTGAAGCTGTCAGGGTGGGTGACTTTTGCGTAATACGCATCAGCAAGGGTTACGTCAAATCGTGTAATTGGCTGCACACCACCATCAGCAGCTGCTGTGGTTAGCGTGTACGCGTTTGGGTTTCCGTAAACACCAGCGGTGTCAGTGTCAATTGTGCAGCGAGATTGCACTGTGCCTGTGATTGGCACGTCGGCTGCCGCAACGACACATGGAAGTAAAGCTAAGGTCGCAACTAAAAATTTCATGGTCATCTCCCGTATTGCTGGTTAACCATATCAGTGTGTAACTTTTGCTGCCCCAAACTGCGGAACGCACGTTTATTATCAGGTATATTTTTGTCTTTTAAAACAACACTTTCGCGGTAAACACCACCTTTTATCTGCGCGGCATAGTAGGAATTCAGGTTTGTCGCGGTGTTCATAGCTTGCAGAATCGACGCCTGAGTCAAGTTGCCTGCCATTGTTAGCGCATTTTCTTGCGCCGCTAAAGCCTTTTCAAGGCGTCCATCATCCTCTTCTTCTGAGTCAGATTTATTAAGCTCGTCGTCTTCGTACAGCTCGCGGTCTGTGGGTTCTAGCGATGCTGTGACGTAATTGTCACTAAGGGCGTCGTAAACAGAAACGGCTGGTATTTCAGGGAGTTCTTGCTGCTGCACGAGGCTAGGGTCATAACGATAAGAATAAAGAACAAGCGGCTCTTCGACACTGCCTACACCCACCTGTTCAATGCTTCCATCGCCCCAGTCTCCCAACGGCGAATATGGCACCGGTACGAATTTCTGGATTGTTCCACCACTTCCCCCTGTCCAATCATCTGTCTCCCTGAATATATATCCACTCGCATTGGCAGCTTCATTCTGGACACTGACGGTATAGGGGTCGTTTGGGGCTTTGACTGCGGTGTATCGATAGAAGACGCCGTTAATTTCTGTTGCCGAAATTGGGTATAAAGGAAAAAGAGAGCTAGACATGCCCCAAGAACTACCCCCAGCAGCAGCGTTATTAGAAGTTCCAAAGACATAATCAGAAGAACAAGGCTGCGCCAAAAACGCCGCCGATAATACTAAGAGCTTTGTTGCGTTTGTCTTCAGCGGTTGGCTCATCAGTTTCTCCTTCTACTGGTGTCTTGTCGGTGTGCGTTTCCCACGCCGCTTTAGCCTCATCTCCAATTAAACCGTCGTATGGGCAGGGTGTTCCTGCGTTCATCATGGCGTCAAAGACCTTTTTGTCTTGGCACATTACAGAAACAGCAGCGACCTTCATGCCCATGTCGTAAAGCGTTTTGGCGTTTTTCAGACGGATACAATTTTCTTCGGTAAAGGTCGAACCGATTGAGATGCCGAGGATTTGGGTTTGGACGGCTCCTGTAGCTCCGATTGTGCAAAGGTCTGAATTATTCCCTGCACTGAACTGCGGTGCGATAGCCGACGGTGGCGGTGACTTAACTGTCGTGGTCTGTGAGCCATTAGTAGTTACCGTGCTTGTAGATTCCGTGACGATGGGGTCTGCTGCCCACGCAATGTTAGCTAAGCTAGCTAAGAGCCCACCAAACAGAAGTGATACGAATAAAAAGTACAGGCGGGCGGCGGGGGTCATAGCTACTTCTCGGCTAGCATCTTCAGTAGCAGCAAAATAATTGTGCCGCTGGTTCCAATCATAATCGCCTCAAGGCGCTTGATGCGGGTAAAGACTTCTTTGAACTGGGTATCAACTTCTTTCTTTAGCACGGCAAGGTCCTTATCGATTCTATGTAGGTCGTCTTCCACAGCATCACCACTTAACCTTATCAGCCCAGTATGCAGCTGACATTTTGCCCTTGGCAATGTTCTTGCGGTGACGTGCTTTGAAGCTCTTACGCTTGGCTTTCATGCGAGCTGACTCACCTGCTTTAGGCTTACCAGCGGTGCTAGCGCCTTTCTCACCAAACGGAATGATCTTTTCTTTGCCGCCTTCGCACGCTTTAACTACGTGAGACTTGCCTTTGTGAGAAGACGTACGACGCGGCTTATTGCACGGCATTGAAGCCTTATCAACTCGACCACCTTTTGCGTAGTACCTGCGCATAGCTAAACCTTTTACTGGAATTTGTACTTGATAATAACAATGCCGGAGCCACCTGCGCCACCTGAACCGCCGTCACCACCTGAACCGCCGCCACCACCGCCGCCTCGGTTAGCTGGAGCGTTATCGCCGACAGTATTGCCATCGTCACGACCATTAGCACCGCCATAAGCTGTAGCGCCCAAACCGCGATAATGACCAAATGGAGCGTAGCCGCCTGAGCCACCGCCACCAGCGTACCCAACTGATGTTCCTGAAATACTACTGTTTACGCCAGCTCCGCCTGCGCCAGATTGAGTGCCACTAGCGTCTTGACCAGCAGCGGACGCACCGCCACCGCCGCCACCGCCATAGTCACTTGAGCGACCACCGCCGTCATAACCCTGACCAGATACACCAGCACCGCCAGAACCTGAACCAGTAACCTCGTTACCACCCGCACCGCCACCGGAGCCACCTGCGCTACCGTTACCAGAGTTATTTGCGCCGGAACCGCCGCCGGTTGCCACTATTAACGTGCCAATTGAGCTGTCATTACCGCCGCCAGCACCAACAGTAATTGTGTACGCCGTTGCTGAAACGCCCTGACCAGAAGCTGTCAGAAGACCGCCCGCACCGCCGCCACCGCCATAGTTTGCACCGCCGTTGCCGCCACCTGCGACCACTAAATACTCAATGTCGCCGGGGGCAGTAACAGTAAATGTGCCAGAGGTAGTGAAGGTGTGAATCTTATAATCGCCAGACGTTGTTATTGTGCCGCCAGTAGCAGCCATAAAATCTGATTGACCATAGAAGTCGCTGAACGATATTTCACCAGACGCTGGCAGTGTGCCTTTACTGTAAAACTCGCTTATTGAGTGTGGCGCTGAACCACCGAATTCAGCTACGAAATCAGATAATGATACGGCGCCTGACCCTTGTATAGCCATCGTTCAGCCCCCGATTAGATCGTTCCATAGCCAGTGATGTCGTCTAGCACTGTTAAAGCGCCACCAGAAGTCAGTTCAAATGTATCTGTGCCGTCGTATTGAAACTTTAGTGAAGTTCCGTCTTGCACGATTGTCCAGTTACCTAAGTCCAATGAGCTAGGGGTTTCCCAAGACGCATTGGTTCCGTCAGTAGTAAGGACTTTACCTTCGTTGCTAGTTTGATCTGGAAGCACATCATCAATGTCGCCAGCATCCCAACGACTGTTGCTGTCGTCCCAATACAATAGCGCACGTGCTGCCGTAACCAAGCTGGTGTAAACGTCACCAAGATCAGGTAAGTTTTCTACTGCTGTGGAAGACGCTGAGACAACATTAGCTGAAGCACCTGCGCCATCACAGAAAACCGCACCGATTTTACCGGCTTCAATGTCTACTGTTGAGCCAGAACCCTGAGACATCGTAACTGTTTGGTCAGAAGTGTTGCGAATAAAGTACAACTTCTGCATGTCGTTTGGGCTGACAGTTACAACGCATGTAGCACCGGGCGAGCCAGTAAACGTAATTACTGCGTGGCGACCATTAGAAGTAACGCCATCAGTGGTGGTAAGGGTGTAAGTTGCTGCTGTCAGGGCAATAGACACGCCACCAGTAGCTAGTTCTTCCATCAACTCCCAGTTGGTGTTGGTGGTATCGCCCCACGTAGTAGCCTGTTCGCCGTCCCCGATAAGCTCAATGCCCGCTGGTGTGTACGTACTTGCCATAATTTAGTCCTTACCATTTACCCATTGGGCATTTGCTATCTCTAATGGATGTTTTACCCAAAATAAAACAACCACATTTTGTACATCTTACGCCTTTTCTATGCTCACAATCGCTACAAATTGCTCGGCGATCATTACGCACTTGTTTAGAAGCGATAGGTCTTAGCATCAGTCTTGCTTTGCCATCTGCACCCAAGAAGTTAAGTCTTCATTCCAATTGTAAACGTTGCCGTCGTCTGGATATAAAACTGGAGCTTCCCACAAATACGTGTTTGTATTTAGCGTCCAGCTTGGATGCGGCTGCGGTGAAAAAAACCCGGTGCCGTCGTAGCTCCACCCAATACAAGCAAAGTTCTTTCGCTCACGAGCTTCATCGCCAACAACAATTGACTGATCAGCCAATGGCTCGCCCGTAACTGAATCATAATAAACGCCGCCTTTCATGTTGTACGACGTCTTAACCCATAAGTTTGAGTCTTCTAATGTTTCAATAAAATCTGGCTCCGCGACAATTACTTGAGTCACTGTGCCGTCAACAACTTTCGCGAAATGTCCCATTTACACCCCAACCAATCAACAATCAGTACATTCTTGGATTGGCTCAGGTGGAGTAGGCCAAGAAATATTTTCTGAATCACCAACTGGATTTTCTAGCTCCGCGTTGTCGATTATGTTTTGGAGTTCTAAACGATACGCGTCCCATTCTGCGATGCCTGACTGATCTTCAGTTTTTAGCATTAATAACTTTGCGCGACCTGCAACGTAAAACCAAGGGTTTACACGTTCTAACTCTGGTACGTCAGTTATCTCCCATTTGCGGTACGGAACGCCGCCATCGCCAAGAACAACACCGTGGTCAATTAAAGTTTGTTCGTATGGATCATATATTGGCTGTTCCATGTCAACTAAATGGTACAGATCAGCCTGATCCTGCGGAACTTGCTCAGCCAAAACTGGATAATCAACTAACTCGCCATTTTCAACTTTTTGATAAAACATTAGTTACTTCCTATCAAACGTCAGCAGTTCCGGTGCTTGGGTACGCTCTACCCGGACCCCAGATAATACGTACCGCACCGCCCGCGGCTGAACCGCCGCCACCGCCGCCACCACCGCCGTATGCGCCGCCCGGTGTTCTTGCGCCGTTTGAGCCGCCTGAGCCACCTCGACCACCTTGACCACAACATCCAATACTTGAGCCGCTTGTGCCTTGACCCAAGATGCCGACACCGCCGCCACCACCTGCGTTAGTTGAGTATGCACCAGAACCACCACCTGCGCCGCCACCAGCACCTGCTTCACCCGGACCACCGTCAACAACACCGTCAGCACCACGACCACCTAACCCGCCGTTGCCTGAATAACCACCTGCACCGCCGCCGCCTGAGCGACCGCCGTAGCCATAAGGGCTTGCCGAGTTGCCGCCTGAACCGCCGCCAGTACCACCTGAACCGCCGCCACCAGATGAGCCTGATCCACCGTTCGCAGTGATGCCAAATACAGTTGAGTTGCCGCCCGCCCCACCAACAACTACTGTGTAGCCAGTTCCGGGGGTTACAGAATAACTTGCAACGTAGCGTAGACCGCCGCCACCGCCACCTTGGTTGCCACTTGCGTTTGCGCCACCACCAACTGCAACAGCAGATACTGATGTTACGCCATCAGGGGCCGTCCAAGTGTAGGTTCCTGCTGAAGTATAAGCAGATTGACCAGCGGGAATTTCAGAGCCGTAAAAGTCAGACATCTTAATTTCGCCTGACGACGGCAATCCAGTACCTGCACCATAGTATTCACTCAATGCGTGTGGAGCGGAGCCACCGAATTCACCGACAATGTCAGTGTTAACCGACAGCTCGCCTGTTGCCTTGATAGCCATTACTTAGCTCCTTTCAGAACCTCAATTTCAGCCTTCAGCTCTTTAATTGCTTCGATCAAGATTGAAGTTAACGCTCCGTAGTTTACAGTCAGATGATCTTCGCCGTTCATGCCAGTCACCTGCTTTACAGCTTCCGGTAAAACTTCTTGAACGTCTTGCGCGATTACACCTGCGCTTGCTGCGCCATCACGCTTCCAATCAAATGTTACGCCACGTAGCGCCATACATTTATCAACCGCGCCTTCTACAACCTGAATGTTCTCTTTCAAACGCTCGTCAGAAGCAGTGGTAGTTGAGTATGCGATTACGTCGCCATCAGCATGGAAGTCACCGTCAGCTTCAAAACGGAATTCGTTTGAGGCGTTAATGTAAATATCTAACTGGGTGTCTGCGGTAAACTTCAGGTAGTCGCCAGAGTCCCCACCGAAGTTGTTAGCGCCAAAGTAAACAGCACCTGTAAACGTCTGACCAGCAATAGCAGCTTTAGCGTCCAACGCAGTTTGTAAGCCATCTACGTTAGATATAACGTGATTGTGCGAGTCGTCAGCAACTGTAGCTGTCAGCGTGATGTTGCCAGTACCGTCGATTGTGCTTGAAGTACCTGAAACGTCACCGCTCAAAGTCAACGTGCGACCAGTAGCCCAAGCTGTAGCAGTTGCCGCGTTGCCAGAACAAGACGATGAAGTAGAAGCGTTACCACTCAATGCCGCTGTAATTGTGCCAGCTGAGAAGTTACCTGACGCATCGCGAGCTACGATTGTTGAAGCTGTGTTTGCGTTAGTCGCGTTAGAGGTAACAGTAAAGGTTACGTTATCCGAATCATTCGCTGTGAACGACGCGCTACCTGACAAACCTGTGCCAGATGTAGCTAGAGTCAACGTGCCGTCGTTAATAACAGCTGTAGCCGAAGTCAATGCTGTGACGTGACCGAACCCGTCAAGAGTTACATCCTGAATGAAGGTATTACCTGAGTTGTTAACTGAAGCCTGAGATGAGGTATCAGTGTGGCTAAATACAGTGCCATTAAGGTCGAGACCTGAACCTGCTGAGTAAATTGCAGCTGAAGCGATCTGAGTAAATGTAATGTTTGTAGTACCAAAGGTGATTGTACCTTCAGTGTTCATCACATATAGCTCACCTGCGCCGTTGCCTTCTTGTACGAAGAATGCGTCACCTGTGCCTAAAGCATCAGGATCAGATGCACCGGCAGAGTCAGCGTCGGTAGCACGGGTAAGAACCCAAGGAGTAGAACCGTCGCCAACAGTAGTAACTGTGTACACGCCGTTTTCAGTTTGATCAGTTTGCGAATATATAAGAACGCGCTCAGTGGTAGACCAGTCTGAGATACCGCCGTAGTTAAACGCTGCATTCGCACCTGCGTTAGTCAGGGTAGCGCCAACACCTGCTGTGCCATTGTTGTACGTAGCGTTTAGGTTGCCTTCAGAATCAGACACCTCACCGCGAACTGGGTCATGGTAGTGAATACCTGCTGAAGTCTGCGTATCAACATATTGCTTAGTTGCCGCGTGCAACGCTGAGCTTGGGTCCGCTGATAGCGTCAGCAGTCCAGTCATTGTGTCGCCAGCTTTTTCAACCATTGCGTCAAGCTGAGTTTGGATTGAGCTTGTTACGCCGTCGACGTAGTTCAGCTCGGTAGCTGAAGCTGTCAAAGAAGTGCCGCCCAACTGAAGTGTTGTAGCGTTTACTTCGCCTGAAGCACCATAAACAACTGTTTTGCTGTTGGCGATAGTGCCAGCTGAAGCGCCGTCATTAAGGTTAAGCTCGTTAACGTCCGCGGTAATGCCATCAAGTGTATTTAACTCAGCCGCTGAAGCAGTTACACCTAGCTCAGCCAAAGTAGTAGCGTCAAAACCGCTTGAGATGTCAGTAACGGCTGCACCTGCACCTGCGCCATCGCAGTAAACGATTTTAGTTTTGCTTGCCGCTACATTTACGTTAGCGCCTGAGCCTTGAGATAAAGTTACAGTTTCATCTGAGTTGTTAACGATGAAGTAAACTTTCTGCATGTCGTTAGGTGACACTGTAACGGTACAAGTTCCGCCCGGTGAACCGGTGAAAACGATTACAGCATGGCGACCATCTGATGATGCGCCGTCAGAAGTTGTTAGGGTTTCGCTAGTAGTTGTGAGCGCGACAGAAACAACGCCGCCGATCATCTCTTCAACCAAAGCCCAGTTGGTGTTAGTGGTATCACCCCAAGCACCCGCCTGTTCGCCTTGTGCGATTAGCTCGATGCCAGCTGCTGTGTATGTACTTGCCATAATGTCGCTCCGTTAAGCGGCTACTGTTGTCCAGAAATCTGGGTCGTATGCAGGTGGTAGACCGCTGCCGCCGCCCCACATTGTTACTGTTGGTGAATTGGTTGTACCAACAACACCTGTTGGTGTCACTACCGCCGTGCTGACAGTGACTATTTTTGATCTTGCAGCTAATGTAGCCGTAATTTGTAAGCCTGTCTCTACTACGACAGCCCCACCAGTTGCTTCATCGTCAGCATTATCGCCCAAAGCTGATGTTCCGGAAACACCCGTAGGTAGAACATTAGCATCAGCAACGTTGACGACGCTTCCTACTGCGCTTGTGCCAGCTAAGCCAGTCTCAACAACTACTGCATCGCCTATTACTTCTTCATCAGAAGCGCCTAAATCTGCTGTAGCCGACAAGCCAGTTACTGAAACATCAGCGCTTGCTTGCGCGTCTTCGTTTCCGAGAGCCGCAGTTGATGAAACACCAGTAAGAGATACATTGGCTAAACAAGTTAATGTAACCGTGCCAATGCTAGTAGTTGCTTCTACTGCCTGTAGCCCGCGCTCGTCGGTAATTAATTGACCGATACGGAATGTAATGTTGCCGCCGAAGCTAGACTCACCAAATCCATCAGCGCCCCAAGTAGCACCTGCTCCTGAGTTACCTTCTACACCTGTTACAGCAACAACAGCGTCAGCTATTGTGCCGTCATCACCAAGGGCAGCAGCTAGCTGTAGTCCGCTCTGCTCAATGAGCGAATTAGCAGTTACAACTTCATCACCGACAGCGGCGGTGCCCGCTACGCCAGTGACAGGAAATACGTTAGCGGTTTGAGTGGTTAGAGTGCCAGTAGCGCCCGTGCCTTCTACACCAGTTACACCAAGCGTCTGGACTTCTTCGCCACCCCAACCGGTGCCGGTACCAAATGCTAGTTCACCCCACGTAAAAGACACGACCGCCCCCTAGTTCTCAGCCGCTTAAGCGATGCGAATAATCGCGTTAGATGCGTCAGCTGTTGGGAACTGAATGGTGAAGTCACCATTTGTAGAAGTCTTATCGCCACCAAACGCCAATACAGCTACAGCCGCATCAGAAGCGTGGTCATCGTTGTAGATCAATGCGCCGTTAGCGGTAATTGTCGCTGAAGACCAAGTAGTATCAGCAAAGTCAGTGAACGCTGTGGTTCCTGAAGTTGTTGGGGTTACGTTGGTCAAAGTGTTACCGGTAGCTGTATAGCCAGTTCCAGATACTTCGTTGGTAGCAGAGTACGCAGTGGTAGTCGCGTCTAAAGTCGCTGAGCTGGTGTACAGCGCGATCTTAAAAGTATCGCCAGTTGAGTTAGTAAAATTGTGCTCGCCAGTAAGAAGCTCCGATTTGAAGCTTGTGCACATTGCTTGAGAAATAGCCATTGTCAGAGTCTCCTGATCATTTCAGATAGCTTGGGTTGACCTGCCGCATCTAATGCTGCGCAGACCGTGGTTCTATCGCTTCGTGCCGCTTGCTTCAAATAATGAACCAAAACGCTACGAATACGATTTTGAAAGGCACGGGCTTGCTCCCGCACTATCGGGTCAGCGTGGTCAGACACTGACACAATCTTTTCTAAAGCCTGCTCAGCAAGCTCTTCTGGGGTAAAACCACGGTTATTCGTAGTTGTTACCTTTACATCAAAAGCATTGGCGTTGCCTTCAACACTAAACATTAATCTTTACTCCGGCGGTAGAAGTCTAAACCTTCAGCAGATTGCGCAAACACATTTAGTCTAGCTAAATTACGTTGGAATGACTGCTCGTACTGCTGAATCATATCAGGCTCACCCTTCATAAAGGTATAGGCTTCTACCAACGAGCCGTACAAAAGCGCAGGACC
>JGI11705J14877_10001896_pt1 | contig 11572 bp, 14 predicted proteins | sample Etolaghawater15m_FD_14877 | JGI IMG/M metagenome (IMG submission 14877) | reverse complement strand
ATGCCCTGAGAGCTGCAAAAGAGCGTGCATCAAAAAGCTTCTGCGAAAAAGACAGCCTTGCCGATGCCGCATTATCCATGCTGATAGCATATTCAGTGATAGGCCCGACACCAGCCGTTCCGAATGAAGGAAAATACACGACGGTCGGCTCAATATGCCGCGTGTACTCGAAACGTGCATCAGCCTGGGGAAGGAGCGCAGACCATGCCTTTCGGACCTGCTCCGATGCCCGATCCCGTTCCATACGCCCCAGGGCGAGATCACGGTTACCTGCCATGCCAAGCTGGATAGCATCATTGACACCAAGGCGAAACACCTCAGAGGCATGGGCACTTATGCCCTGTATGGGTATTGACCCACAAAGCAGGAACAGAATAACGATAAACCTAAACGGTCTGTGCATCATGCAGCAAAGGTTATCTGGTTAATAGCGCCTTTTCCACAACTCCTCGAGACGCTCACGAATGAACTTCTCTCGACCCTGCGTCGTAGGCTTGTAGAAAACCTGGCCTTTAAGGATATCGGGAGCATATTGCTGCGCTGTAAAATGGCCCGGAAAATCATGAGGGTAGCGATAGCCCTCGCCATATCCTGACGCCTTCATCAACTTGGTGGGAGCATTACGCAGGTGCATGGGAACCGGCGCAAGCGAAAGTTCCGCAGAAGCCTTTTGCGCAAGCTTTATCCCCAGATAGCTCGCATTGGATTTCGGGCATCCGGCAAGGTAGGTAACCCCCTGAGCCAGGTTGATTCTCGCTTCTGGAAGCCCGATAACCTCTACCGCACTGAACACCGACATGGCGAGCGTCAGGGCATAGGGGTCGGCATTGCCAACATCTTCACTGGCAAAAATCACCAGGCGCCGCGCAATGAATCGGGGATCCTCCCCACCCTCCAGCATTCTCGCAAGCCAGAACAGCGCCGCATCGGGATCAGACCCCCGGAGTGACTTGATGAAAGCTGAAATGATATCGTAATGGTACTCCCCTTTCCTGTCGTAAACCGGTTGACGCTGCTGCACCGCCTCAGCCAGGTGGCTGCCGCTCAGCGTTTTCTGTCCCGGTGCCCCACCTGTCATTGCCGCCGTTGCCTCGAGGGCGTTCAACGCCTTGCGCGCATCACCGGCAGCATAATGCAAGAGGAACTCCCAGGCATCATCGGCAAGAAAAACATCCTGCATAGCATCATCACATCCAAGAGCCCGCTCGATGACAATCCTGAGCTCCTCCTCCTCGAGAGGTTTGAGCGCATAGACCTGCATTCGGCTCAGCAGCGCAGCATTGACTTCAAAAGAAGGGTTCTCGGTAGTGGCACCAATCAGGATCACCACACCCTGTTCGATCGCATGCAGGAGTGAATCCTGCTGGGCTTTGTTGAAACGGTGGATCTCATCGATAAAGAGCAACGTCCGGCGTCCCTCCACACTACGAGCCTGGGCTGCCCGCTCGAGTGCCTGGCGTACATCTCGAACACCGGCATCTATGGCCGAAAGCTGTTCGAACCTGAAATCGAGGGACCGTGCAAAAATCTCTGCAAGGGTGGTTTTCCCGGAACCAGGAGGTCCCCAGAAAAGCATGGAAGGAAGCTGACCCTCCTCTATAAAACGACGAAGCGGCGCCTTTGGACCGACAAGGTGTTGCTGGCCGGCGATATCGTCGAGCGATCGAGGGCGCACCCTTTCAGCCAAAGGCATGGTGCTTTCAGGAACACCGAACAGCCCCTGTTGCGACTGCTCAACGCGAGCCATCAGTAACCCAGCCCCCTGAGCCAGCTTTCGCTTATCGCCGAAGGACTGCCTGCAGACTCTTCGAGTGAGCGTTGCCGCGCAATGTATTTACCGAGGATATCAAACTCGAGATTGACCCGCTGCCCTGCTGCAAGGGTGCTGATAGTCGTATTCCCGAAAGTATAAGGTATGATCGCCACAGCAAGGGAATGCTGCCCTGTTTTGGCAACCGTCAGGCTCACGCCATCTATGGCAATTGAACCAATGGGAACCACAAGAGCATCGAAATGCTCGGGGAAGGAGATCCAGATTTCCCTGCTTTCACCATGATCATGCATTGCCTGAACAACGCCAACACAATCCACATGCCCCTGCACAAAATGACCACCAAGCCTGTCTATCGGGCGCACTGCCCGTTCCAGGTTGACCGGTTCACCCGGCCGAAGTGAACCAAGCGTTGTCTTTTCCAGGGTTTCCTGGATCGTATCCACCTCAAACGTTCTGTCACTGACAGCGACAACTGTCTGGCATGCACCGTTAATAGCAACGCTTTCGTCTATAGCAAGGTCACCGAACTCATCCGGGTTTGAAAACCTTACCGAGAGCCGTACTCCGCCCCCCCGTTTCCTGGTGCTTTCAACGGCACCCACATCTTTCACGATTCCCGTAAACATCTTCCCCACACTCTTCTGAAAAAACTTTCAACCTGCGGTAATATAGCCCAATCCTGAAACCGGTGCAACGAGGGAGCAGCGGCAGGAAACAATCATACCATCGCCCGAAGAGCAGCCTCATAATCTGGTTCCGAAGTAATTTCCGGCACCTGCTCGGTATAGAGAACTTTCCCTTCCTTGTCGACAATGACAACCGCACGGGAAAGTATACCCTTGAGTGGACCGTCAGTCATGACAACGCCATAGTCATTACCGAATTCAGGAGAGCGGAACACCGAAAGCGACACAACGTTTTCTATGCCTTCAACCTCGCAAAAACGCTTGTGGGCAAAGGGAAGGTCTGCAGAAATACAGAGGACTACCGTACCAGGCATGCTGGCGGCCTCCAGGTTGAAACGACGCACCGAAGCCGCACACACCGGAGTGTCGAGGCTGGGAAAAATATTGAGCACGATGGTTTTGCCGTGGAAATCTCCGAGAGATGCCTCGCTGAGATCGTTGCGAACAAGTGTAAAACCAGGAGCTTCTGACCCGGCTGAAGGAAGTGAACCAGCTGTATGTACTGTATTGCCTTTGAGAGTAACCTGTGACATTGCTCTATCTCCTTATGGAAAAGGTTGTAAGTATGTATACCCGGCTACGCAGGCATACCTGTAATGAGCTATCAATCCCATAATCCCCGTCCTCCCGACATACTGTAGCGACCTGCCCCGAGGAAAAAGAGTGCCAGCGAACCAAAAAGGTAGAGGAACTGCAGCTCGAGGGCATAGCCACCGTGCGTATCGAGCGACAGCAGCTCACCAGGATGCACCAGGATAACAGCCATGACCATCACAATAACCTGCAGCAAGGCAGCAGGACGCGTAAAATAACCAAACAGTAGCAGCAAAGGGGCAAGCACCTCGCCAACATAAATACCGTAACCAAGCCACTGGGGAAGGTTGGCCCCTGCCACAGCCTGCTGTATAAACCCGATGCCATGCATCACTTTATGGACACCATGAAACAGCATCAGTCCGCCAAGTGACAGGCGAAGAAGCAGTTTGGCTATATCGGGGTTGTCGATCATTCGTTTAAAAAACATATCGGCAGCTCCTGTTGCTATAGTAAATAGTGGGAGTTCAGCTGAAACCTACAATAAAAGCCTCAATCATCAAAACAAAACCAGAAGACTATGCCTGGTCACCCCAGACAAACCTGCCCTCAACACAAAGATCCGGCCCAAACATCCTCGGCTCGGAAAAGTTCAGACCAACAGCATCACCGGGCGAAGTCACACCCAATGCCCCGAACGACGGTAAACCGTCACCTCCGAACAGTTTTGGCGCAATAAAACAGAGCAGGCGGTCCACCAGGCGCTGCCGCACCAGTTCACCAGCAAGAACACCGCCACACTCCACCATGACCGACAACACCGAATACCTGTCGTGCAGCATTGAAAATACCTGCCGTACATCGAGCCCAGCACCAGCCAGACCGACTCCTTCGAGCATAACGCCCTTGTCCTTAAACACGGCTGCCCGTGGAGTACCAAGCATAGCATGGGAAGTAACGATCAGGGTCGAAGCTTCAGCCCCGCACAGGGCATGGTCGGGCGACAGGCTCAGGCGCCTGTCAAGCACAACACGCATAGGATTTCGTCCTTCGCACAGCCTCACGGTCAGAGCTGCATTGTCGGCAATAGCTGTCCTGGATGTGGTAAGCACGGCATCCGTCACAGCCCTCAGCCGGTGCACCTCCCTGCGTGATTCTTCGGAAGTGATCCATCTCGACTCCCCCGATGCCACCGCAGTCCTGCCATCGAGTGTCTGTGCAATCTTCAGGGTCACGAAAGGCTGTTGCAAGGTATGACTCTTGATAAACGCCTCATTCAGTTCCATGGATTCCGCCTCCATCACTCCCGTCACCACATCGATGCCGGCAGCTCGCATCCTGGCAATCCCCTTGCCGGCAACCTTTTCATGAGGATCGAGGCAGCCCACAACAACTCGCGGTATTCCCATTCGCACAATCAGGTCACTGCATGGTGGCGTCTTACCGTAATGCGAACAGGGCTCGAGGTTCACGTACAATGTAGCATCCTTCAGGAGTTCCGGATCACCCACCGAACGGATAGCATTGACTTCGGCATGGGGCTCCCCGTACCTTTCATGGTACCCGTTCCCTATAAGTTCACCGTTACGAACAATCACCGATCCAACCATAGGGTTGGGACTTACAGAACCAGCCCCTTTCCGGGCCAGCTCTATACACCTTGCCATCCAGCGCCTGTGCTCCTGCATCTCCATCAGATGTTCTGCACCTCTACCTGCACCATGCAGATACCCGAAAGCCGGAGAAGTTCACTGATATGTTCGATCTTGTAAGGCTTGTCGTAATAGATAGTCTTGATCCCCACGTTGATCAGCACCTTCAGGCAGTGGATACAGGGACTCGCCGTGATGTAGATATCAGCATCCTTGATCGACACCCCATGCTTGGCTGCCTGGGCAATGGCGTTTATTTCCGCATGGATGGTATTGACGCAGTTTTCCTCTACGGTACCATCCGGATGCTCACTGCGATATATCTTGCAGTTGGTCTCGTTGCAGTGCGGCAGGCCGGATGGGGCACCGTTGTAGCCAGTCGAAAGAATATTGTTATCACGCACGATCACTGCGCCGATATGCCCCCTCATACAGGTGGCACGTTTCGAAATCAGGTGAGCGACACTCATGAAATATTCATGCCAGCCAAGGCGCTGCTCCCCACAGCCATCGCTGCCCCGCTCCGGGCTGCAGCATGAAGTATGCAGATCTTCAGACATAGAAAGGATTTTGATACATTACAAGTTATTGAAATACTGCCTAAAATACAGAAAAACAGACTCCCCATCCAACCAGGGCCAAGATGCACCGCAATTACTTCACCCTCTACCATGCTGCCAGGGAACTCGATACCTTACTTGCAGGAGGGTACCTTTTCGAAGTCTTTTCCCAGGAAAAAAATGAAGTCCGTATATCGTGCATCAGTCAAAACGGTGCACACCTGCAACTGCTGGTCATGACAGGTATGCCGGAACTCTCGATCTCCCTCAGGGAAGGACTCGACAGGAAAGGCAGAAATACCGCCCCCCTGATGACAGTCATAGAAGAAAAGGAGATCCTCGGAGTCGAAATGGATCCCTGCGACAGAATCATCAGCATACGCCTCGAAGGCGGCTACCTGCTCGAACTGCGCCTCTTTACCGCAATGTCGAACGTCGTACTGCTGCACAACGGCAATGACATCGAAGCATTCAAGAAACACACAGGAACACCGGCCACCATGTTCCGACAGAACATTCTGAAGGAACTCGAACAGCTTGCCCTGCACTGCACTACACTGCAAAAAGAAGACATCCCCCGAAAGCTTCCCGGTTTCGACAAGTCCCTGTGCAGGGAACTCTTCAGGCGAGCAGGTGCATCTGCCGATCCGGCACATCTGCACACAACATTCGCCACGCTCTTTTTCGAACTGCTCGACCCATGCCCTGCAGTCATTTTCGAACCGGGAGAACGCCCCCGGTTCACTATTCTCCAGACAGATAACGAGCTCGCCGAACCATACCAGAGCGTCCTCGACGGCCTGGAGCTCTACTCCAGGAAAGTCTGGCAGACCAGGCACGTCCACGCAGCAACAAAACAGCTCAGGCACACCCTCGAAAAGCAGGTCCACTCACTCGACGCAATGCAGCAAGGCATGGATCACGAACAGCTGATTGCCATGGCAGACCTTTACGAAAAACAGGGCCACCTGCTCATGGCCAACCTCTATGCCACAACCAGGGAGCCTGAACACATCATGGTGCAGGACATCTTCTCCGAACACACCCCTGAAACCGTCATACGACTCCAGCCCGGGCTTGATCTGCACGCCAACGCCGAACGCTATTTCCATAAAGCAACCAAGGCCAGGGAAAAACAACGCTACCTTACACACAAAGCCAAAGAGCATACCGAAAAGAAAGCCATCTTCCAGCGTATGCTTACCGACCTGGAATCCTGTTCTACACCTCGCGAACTGCGTGAGTTCAGGGATGCATATGCACAGGAACTCCAGGCAGTGGAAGGCAGCGGAAAAAACAGGAAAGGCTCATCCCCCTCTTTCAGGAGCTACCAGATATCCAGCAGGGCCACCCTCTATGTCGGCCGAAACCCGAAAAACAATGACCAGCTCACCTTCGGCTTTGCCAAGCCCAACGATATCTGGCTGCATGCACGAGGCGCTGCCGGATCACATGGCATTCTCAGGGGCAGCGCAATGCAGAACCGGAGCGAAATCGAAGAAGCCGCATCGATTGTCGCCTATCATTCAAGTGCAAAAAATTCCGAACTTGTACCGGTCACCTACACCGAAAAAAAATATATTCGAAGAAACAGGCACCTTCCTCCCGGCCAGGTACTTATAGATCGGGAGAAAACCGTGCTGGTCAAGCCAAGAGAAAACTAAACACCAGACTACCCATGGAAAATTACAAACTCGTCCTGCCGGAACACCTCAACCATTATGGATTCCTGTTCGGTGGCAATCTCCTCAAGTGGGTCGATGAAGTCAGCTACATAGCAGTATCACTCGACTACCCTGGCGGTAACTTCGTTACCGTCGCCATGGACAAGGTGGTATTCCAGGAAAGCATCAGAAAAGGAACGATTCTCTGTTTCGAAACGAAGAAAAACCGCGAAGGCAGAACCTCTGTAGAGTACCTGGTCAACGTCTATAAAGACTCCATCTCAACCGGGGAAAAAAAACAGGTCTTTTCAACCTCGATCACCTTTGTCTGCCTCGATGAGCACGGAAAAAAGAAACCACTGAACTCGATCTAGCGATGACCGCCGCCCACCCTGCCGGCAACCCTCAGGAGGGCGGCCATACCAATACAGAGCATGACCGTATTCCCCATCCACATAGCGATACCCGGATGGAGGATATTGTTCTCCGCCAGGTTCTCCCCCACCATCAAGAGCGACCAGTAGAGCACGAAAAACGCAAGAGAAAGCCCGGCCCCGATCCCGAACCCCCCTCTCCTGGCAAGGATACCCAGGGGAGCACCAACCAGGACAAACACGACACACGCAAATGAGAGCGCATATTTTTTGTGGAATTCCACCATATAGCGGTTATACATTTTCTGGTCAGCATGCCTGCGGTCCAGGGAAGCATCCACCTTTGCAAGCATGACCTCAATCCGCTCCAGGGCAGCATTCCTTCTCACCTCCTCTGCTATGTCGCCAGCTGCCGAAGCATCGGCATACGCATCCTGAGGAACCGCCCGAATCATCTCCTCCAGCTCACGCCGAAGGTCCGCCACGGCATCCCGGGAATGCGACACAATACCAGCCCTGAACTCCCTGCCCATATCAAGAAGCTGACTGGCGCTGAGTTCACGGTCCCCCCTCCGGACATCCCGGCCATCAGTACGCTCAAAACCGAATCCCGTCGACGCAAACACAAACCTGTGGCGTTCGAATTCCATACGACGGTACTCCTCCCTCCCGTTATCGAGGAGTTCGTGCATCTCGCCATCGTAGAGCGTCATAATCAGGTAATGGGCATCGGGTGAAAAGGAAATAGTCCCCGATTTCGCAGTCACCACACTCCCATACTCCTCTTCAGTTCCCTCGTAAATCGTCACGTCCTGCAACTCGCCACTCTTGCGTTCGATATTACGCACAAGGATCGAGTAGCCCTGTATGAGGGTTGAAAAAGCATTCTCTGTCAACCCGAAACTTGGCTTTGCCTTGGTGATATCCCGCAACAGCATCTTGGACTTGTAGTTTGCCTCAGGCAACACAACATTGTTGAACCGCTCGACAAAAAGACCGATAATCGCCCCAGCTACCAGCACAGGCGCAATAAGCCGGTAGACCGAAATCCCGCCTGCCCGCATGACAGTCATCTCGGAATTGTTGGTAAACGTCCCGAAGGTAATCAGCGTCGCCACCAGCACAGCCATGGGAACAGCCAGCACCACCATCCAGGCAATCTGCAGCACGATCAGCTCTGCAACAACCGGAAAGTCGAGCCCCTTGCCAACAAAGCGGTCGATAAACAGAGTCAGGAACTGGAGCGTGAAGACAAAAATGATCGTCAGGAACGCAAAAAGAAACGGCGCAGCATGCGCCTTGAGAATGTAACGGTCAAGCAGTTTCATGAAAGCCAATATACGTGCCTTTTGGGTATTTTTCACCACAATGGCATCTGATAGACTACGACAGCAGCATTACTCCTGCAGTGCCCTCAACCTGCCAATCATCTCCCGATAGCGCTCGTCGAGCTCGGCATCCAGCTCATGGGGAAGCGCAACAAGCCCTGCCACAACCCGAAGCATCCGTTCATCAAAATGCAGAGATATATCCAGAATATGCTGCAGGTCATGCTGCAGTTCGTGACGAATGAATTTTTCAGCCTTATGCTTTTTCATCCTGCCGAGAATCTCCGCCACCATCGAATGGCGAATATGCAGGGAAACCTGGCTGAAATACTCCAGCGGAAGGTCGTTAGCATACCCGGTTGCCTGGTCCACCCCCATTTTCTCACAGACCCCAGCAGAAATCTGCGGCGTAATGTGGTCAACCATAAGCGGAATCACCACAAAATGAGGGATATAGCGCACAATCATGCTGATAGCATGATACAGCTCATCAAGCCCCTCCGTCCTTGCATCAACTACATGCTTAAGATACTCAACCACCTTCCCCTGCTGAACAGGATCCAGCTCGTAGAGCACCTCTGGTACAGGCTCGCGGGTCCATGCAAGTGCACGTTCAAGTTCGTTCATGTAGTTCATTGCTATTCGTTAAGATTTCCTGCGTTTCCACCGGCGTTTTCACCGGCATTTTCACCGGCATTTTCACCGGCGTTTTCACCGGCATTTTCACCGGCATTTTTTGCTTATCCACCTCAATTAGATTTTCCGCAAAAGGTGACGCTACACCATCACCTTGAACAGTCAAGCCTCCTGGTTGTCTAATAAGCAATAAAGCTCAACGCCCCATTGTGTTTCACAGACCCTCAACCGAGAGTCGAGGCCGAAGGTCAAGAGCATGCACATGAATACGTATCCCCCCCACTTTGCACGAATGCCCAATTCTCGCATCAAACGGGCAGTCCGAGGGCGGCTGCACTGAAAGCCCCTCTTCTGTAACGCATTGGCAATCCTGGGACTCCCATAGGTTTCGAGGCTCTCTTTATGGATTTCCCTGATAGCCGTCATGATCTTCCGTTTCTCTTGCTTTCTGTTGCTTTCCGGACGCTGTGTCCACGCATAATAGCTGCTGACAGAGACACCGAGCACTCGGCACATCGTCCTGACAGCAAACAGCTTCTTATGATCACTGATAAAGCGATACATCAGTGATTTTCCTTCGCGAACACAGCACAGGCCTTTTTTAATATTTCGCGCTCTTCAGTTACTAACCGTAGCTCCCGTTCGAGTTGCCGTATTTTATCGGCCTCAGCATCCTTTGGATTACCGGTTCCAGGAAAAGCTTTTTCCTTTGATGCCAGGTACTTGAGCCTCCAACGGTACAGCACATTTGGGCTGATCCCGAGGGCATCAGCAATATCCCTTGCGGTTTTATCGCCTTTAAGCGTGAGCTCGACGGCATCGATTTTAAACTGTTTGTCGTATTGACGGCGTGTTTGTTGATTCGCCATAATTCATACCTCCTTTTGGTTGGTAAGGTATGGCTTCTTTAACTGTCTATCAAAATATAGCATGTCCAACCTGCTTTGCTACTGTTTTCAGGCTTACTGAAGAAGACATTCAGGATCAGCGCAAAGATGTTCCAGTCGATATATGTATCCAGTTTTACCAATGGATCTTTGAGCTTGGTGAGCCGTTCCAGCAGAAAATGTTCGTCGAAAAGGCCAAGAGGATTGATGTTTTTCATGATAGCAGAGGATGAATGAAGAAATCTGCTGAAATATACGGATTTTCTGCCTTTTTATGAACGCTAAGTTGTTATTATCATGAAAGATATATCATTTAAGAATAAATAGAGCTCCCCTTAATCCGAAACGATATCGAGATGATTCCCGCGCTGGTTCCTTCGATGAACACGTTTTCCGTTCACCTTTGCACTCGTCATTTACCACTCTCTCTTACCTTGTCCTCGCGTATTTCGCTTGAATTACATTGAATCATTTTGATACATTTAAGGTAACAAAACCCGTCAAGGCTATGTGCGCAAGCACCCTCAAACTGGCGAGTTACTTTTTTTCTGCTGAATTATATGGCATCCCCCTTCACAATGCCGCCCAAAACCTAGGAAAAACAAAAAGGCTCCAGAGAGAGCCCAAAGCAGCTCGATGTACATGTATCGCCACGGTGTTCTTCACCCGGGGGATCATCACCGTGAAGCATGCCCCCAACAAAATCGCTTGTTCGGAATTACCGAACAACTCCACTGCATTTAAAGCCCCCGGACAGCCTTTTGTCTGCAGATCTTCTTGCAGAACCCGTGACAGCCGGTCGGGCACGGGCGCACGCATGCCCAACCACATGACGACTGCACCTGCATAACCGAGAAAACAGGTTATGATCGGGCAACACATCGGTCATGAAGACGTTCCTGTACCCGCTATGGTATATCCATACTACTGGAAAAAAATGAAGCCAGCGGCTCCCCAACCTCTGGCTTCTATCCCCGTAATCCCCTCGTAGACGGTCACTGATAAGGTGGGGTGACCTGAGGGAACTGCGCTGTATATGAAGTAAATGTAACGTATATAATATAGAATTGCAAGCAAGAAGTCAGAACCGGACAACATCAACCTGCACCCTGTTGATGCTGCCATAAAATCAGAAACAGAGAACGCGCCAGTTAACTGATATAGCGATTTACTGATTCACTAATACAGTACATTAATAAATCAGTACAAGAGCATGCACCCCGAAAGGGATTGCAGCCGCAAGGTCGAGATCACCGCCAACGGCGGAAGCTCGATCCCGAAGGGACAAAAGCCCGTCCCCGTGCCCGGCAGGGACAGGGGTGAGCAGAAAAAAAATGAAACCAAAGGCGGGAGGAAAAGGAATGCCTGCTCCCGCATAAAAATCCAGAGTTCCAGATATCAGATGTCCAGATGCTCAGGAAGAGGACTGGGGCGAACAACTCGAAAACCAACGCTGCCGCTCCTGAACTGCGGATTG
>JGI11705J14877_10001895_pt1 | contig 11575 bp, 19 predicted proteins | sample Etolaghawater15m_FD_14877 | JGI IMG/M metagenome (IMG submission 14877) | reverse complement strand
CGTCTCGGTATGCCGACGCTTCCCGGCCTGGACGAGCCGCTTACGCCTGTAAACACGACGCCGGCGGCGCCGGATCAGGAAGCAGACGATGCCGACGCTTGAAATCCGTCGCGGTCTCCGCGTCGATACGGAAGGTCGCACGCTCTCCGGATACGCAAGCGTCTTCGATCGGCCGAGTCTGCCGCTTACCGATGGCCGCGGCCGTCGGTTTACCGAGTTCGTCGAACGTGGCGCGTTCGCGGAAAGCATCCGCGCCGGCGGTGCCTGGGCGCTATGGAACCACGACGCCGGCGAGGTGTTGGCACGGCACCCGGACACGCTGAGTCTGCGCGAAGACGACATCGGCTTGCGGTTCAGTTTTGAACTTCCAGACACGCAGCGCGGGAACGACATTCGGGAACTGATGTCGCGCGGCGTGTTGTCCGGCGAAATGTCGTTCGGGTTTCGCGTGATCGAGGACAAGTGGACCGAACGATCCAACGGCCTGGTTCGCAATCTGCGAAAGGTCGACCTCGCGGAAATCAGCGTTACGCCGGAAGCGGCGTACCCCCAGACCAATTCGGCGATCCGCAACCGTCGCGGCGTCGCTTTTCTCCGTCGCCGGCTTCGGCTGGCACTAAGGGCCAAAGTATGACCCCGACCAAGAACCTTCTTGAAGAGCGAGGTAGGCTCGTTCGAGAGGCGGAAGCACTGCTCAACGTGACCGAGACCGAGTCGCGCGACCTTTCCGCCGAGGAAGAACAGAAGTTCGACCGCCTGATGGGCGACGCGGACAAGATCGACGCCCAGATTCGAGCCTCGCAGCGCCGCGAACGTGTCGCTACCGCCGCCGCGGATCTGGCTAAGCCGGTTCAGCATGTCGCAATGGCCTACGCAAAGGCCACCGAATCCGCCGATATTCGCGGTTCGGAGGACTACCAAAAGGCTTTCCGGCATTACCTCAAGACCGCAGACGGTTCCGAAATGCGAGCGATGTCGGTCGCGACCGATGCGAATGGCGGTTACACCGTTCCGGAAACTGTCGAAAACCGCATCGTCGAGAAGTTGCGACAGTCAAGCGTTATTCGCGGCATTGCCCGCGTGACCCAGACGCCCGACGACCGCAAGATTCCGATTCAAAACGCGATTCCAACCGCCGCCATCATTGGCGAAGGCGTTCAGATCACGGCAAGCGACGCGACGTTTACGCAACTGTCGATCGGTGCGTGGAAGTACGGCGTTCGAGTCGTCGCCTCGCGCGAACTCCTGGCGGACTCTGGAATCAACCTGGAGGAATACGTCATTCGGACCGGATCCGAGGCAATCGCCCGAGCGCAAGACGCCCACTTTTGGGACGGCACCGGTTCGAGCCAGCCTCGCGGCGTCATCAACGGCGCCGGCACCGCAATTACGGCGGTTACGCTCCCTACCGGCAACGCGACCGCGATCGCCAGCACGAACGCCACCATCGACAAGATCGTCGAGTGGGTCTACACGCTGCCGGTGCAGTACCGGATGAGCGCGGCCATCGTCACCTCCGACGAGGTGCTGATGAACCTTCGCAAGTTGAAGGACGGAAACGGGAACTACATTTGGGTTCCGAACCCGATCGAGCAGATGATGGCGTCCGGCTCGCCTGGCACGATCCTCGGAAAGCCGTACTACATTTCCGAGTACGTCGACGCCTTGGCCGCTAGCAAGCATGTTGCCGTTTACGGAAACTTCAACTACTACGAAATCTACGATCGTGGACCGACCGAGATCGTGGTAGATCCGTACACGCTTTCGGATAAGTGGCAGATCCAAATGATGGTCGTCCGACGCACCGACGCAACGCGAACCCTCGACGAAGCGTTCGTCACGCTGAAGACTTCCGCGTCCTGAGTCAGCCTCCAACGCCACCTCGCCGGTAGCACGGCCGCGCCGGCGAGGTGGATTTCTTCGATGCCGATCGTCACTCTTCACCTTCTCAAGTCGATTCTCCGCGTTGACTTCGCGGAGGACGACGCCGTGTTGGCCCTTTATGTCGACGCCGCGGAAGAGTTCATCGAGAGGCATACGCGGCGAGCGCTGTCGACTAAAACGAAGGTCAAGCACCTACGCGAGTTCCCGACGACCGAGGTGACCTTGCCGTACCCGCCGTTTCAGTCGATTACGGCGGTGACGTATCGCGACGTCGACGGCGTTATCCAGTCGTTGCCGGCGGCGAACTACACGCTCGAAGAAAGCGGAGCTCTACATCGCGTGCGGTTCATCGGCGATCTACCAGATCTCGACCCGGACGCGCCGAAAGTCTCGATCACCTGGAGCGCCGGATACACGGCCGGAAACATCCCGGCCGATCTTCAATTGGCCGTCGCTCGCCTTGCCGGTTCGTACTACATGAATCCGGAAGCGTCCTCGATGCTTTCGCTTTCGGAAGTGCCATACGGCATCCGAACCGTGATCGAAAATCGCTCCGTCCCAACTCTTGACGGGGAGGGACCGGATTGAGCATCGTAAGCGCCGGCCAACTTCGCCACCGCGTCCAGGTGCTGACAGCCAGCACCTCCGTCGACAGTTACGGCCAGCGGTCGCAGACGATGACCGACGGCCCGACCGTATACGCGGAGGTCAGAGCCACCGGCGCGTCCGAAATGACGCACGGCGGCGGCGCGGCGATGCGCACGACCTACCAGGTCCGGATGCGGTGGCAGACCGGCGTCTCCGCCGGCGTCTCGGCAACCAGCGTTCTGGAGTACCGCGGCGAGCGGATGGAGGTTACCGGCTTCGTCCGGGAGCGAGAAGAGGAAGACGTGATGTTGATCGACGCGGTGGCGGTGCTGTGACGGCCGAAGGTGCCATCTTCGAGTTGCTTACCGCGAACGCAGGCGTCGACGCAATCGCCGGCGATCGCATCTCGCCGCACAACCGGCTCCAAGGAAGCGAACTCCCGGCCGTGGTGTACGCCGTGGAATCGTTTGAACCGGTTCGCGTGCTGGCCGGTACGGCAGACCTCACAATGGCCACCGTCTCAATCGCTGCCATTGCCGAAACCTACGCGCAGGCGAAGACGCTTGCCGCTTCGACGATTGCCGCGCTCAACGGCGTGTCTGGCGTCTATGACGGTACGAACATTTTCAGTTTGGTCTATGCCGGTCAGAGCGCCGCCGACGCCGGCATTGGCGAAGGCGAGGAAGATCTACCGTTTGAGATCATCACCGAGTATCGAATGCATTACGAAGGGCTCTAACTATGGCCGCAGCATCTGGCAACCTTGCCAAGTTCTACTATCGGGCCGCAGGCGGCGCAATCACCGCGAGCGATCTTGTCGGTGATGTCGCCGGAATTTCCGATGTGTCGATCAGTGGCGCGATCATTGACGTCTCGACGATCGGAGCGAATGCGTTCCGGGAGTTCATTGGCGGCAAGTACGCCATGACGTTTACGATCGAGGTCGTCTGGAGTTTCGCAGAACACACCGCGATTATGGCGGATCTTCTCGACCGAACGACCGGGACATTCGAGATCGACTTCCAGAACGGCCAGGTGACCGGAACGGCGCTTGTGACGAATGCCCAGATTTCGGCACAGCAAGACGACGCCGTTAGGTCGACGCTCAGTTTCCAGACGACTGGCGCCGTGACCATCGCAGCAACCGCCGCCGGTCCGTAATCATGTCCCGAACAAGCCTCTTCCCCTCGCGCGATCCGCAACCGCTCGACCTGCCGCAAATCGGGCGGTTGTGGATCCGCGTTCCCACCGCCGGCGACGCGGTGGAAAGCGATGGAAAGGGCCTGGGCTGGTCTCTCGTTCGTTTTCTATGCAACGAAGACGGAAGCCCGATGTTCCGCGAGGACGAGGAGGACATGGCGCTTCGGATCCCAGCTTGGGCATCGACGCGAATCATGGAGGAGGTCGCGGCATTGATGCGTCCCCCTCTTGACGCCGGCGAGGCGCGTTTTGATGCGTCTCGCCGAGCGGCACGGGTGGACGTTGCAGACGACGGCGAATCTGACTGCCACCGAGTTGCTCGCTTGGTTGGCTCTGGATAGGCCGGAAGCGAAACCGCCGCCGACCCGCATCGAAGACTTTTTCGGACTCCTCTAATGCCGCAAAACAGACGCAGACCGCGAGGGATGACGTTTCGCGGCACGCCGTTTACGCACTGGCACGAGGCCACCGAATCTGCAATGGGTGCCGGTTGGTGGCGAGATCGCGCCAAGCGTATCGCGGTCGCACGACATGAGGCATCGTTGCGAGGACCGCGGTTTTCCTCCGCGGTTCGGACCGGCAAGATCGGCGTAAAGATTCATGTAAAGGCGGATCAACTCGACCGACGCCTAAAGCGTCTTCCGCAAAAACTCGCACTCAGCATTCAACGCAAGGCCATTCGGAAGGGTCTTCTTCTGTGGCGATCCACGCTTCGCGGTCTGTTTGGGCAGCACCGCACCGATTACGCGCGGCCTCACTTGGCAGACCATGTCGCCGTCGTAAGCCGTGTGTATCGCCGCGGGAAGCATCGTCTCGCGTGGGGAGCCGTCGGAATCCGGAAAGGAACCGCCACCGGTAAGCAAATGGAGCGAGCGGTAAAATCGACAGTTGCCCAGGGCGTCGACGCTCGCGGAACCTACCGAAACGCCTTTACGCGGAAATACTTCCGCGAGCTGCCCGGCTGGCGTCTCCACTTCCTCGAATCCGGGACGTACAGCAATCGCCGAAACGGGGTTCTCTACTTCGTAAAGGTGATGAACGCTCAGGGGCCGGCCGTCGAAAGAGCAATCGCGAACGAAATTCGTTTGAGGGTTGCGGAGGTGACGCGATGACCAAAGTCGCGTCGATGAAGGTCCAGGTATCCGCGGATACCTCGCGGTTTGACGCTGCGATGCATCGCGTTCGCGGCCAACTTCGAGAAACCGCCGGAGCGAGTTCCGTTGCCGGTGCCGCGGTGGGAGGCCCGACCGCCGGCCGACTTGCCGCCGGCCTGCAAATTGCCGCGTTGTCTGGCCCGATGCTGGCTATGGCCGGCGCTGCTGCGGCCTTGTCTGCGGCGGTGTCCGAGGTTCAACGCGACCGCGATCGAGGAAGACAGAACCTCGACGACCTTGGCGCCGGCCTCGGTGTGCAGGAACAAGCGCGATTCCAGCGCGTCGCCAACATCGCAGGCAGCGGCACGGCGTCGGATGTCTCAAAACTGTTGCAGGCATTCCGCGGTGACGACTGGCGAAAGCAGAACGCGCTCGGCGAGGCTGGCGTCATGCCGGACAAGCTCGCCAGCATTGCCGCGGCGTCGGATACCGAAGCGCTTCGAATGCTCGTCGAACTGGCAAAGTCTCCGAACGGCGCCAAGATCGCCGAGGCTCTCGGGGGCGGTGCTGGCAATGTGTTCCGGGGACTCGGCCGCGTCTTGGATGTCGGCGTGGTCGATCGAGCGATGGCATCTGCAACATCTGGAACCCTTGTTCGGCAGGCGGCGTTAGACGAACTGGCCCGGCAGGATCAAGCGTCGCAAGAAGATCCGAACCAACCCGGTTCGTTGTCGTCGCTGTTCAATCGCATTACTAGCCAATCCCCGTCGAACGTCTTTCTGGACTATGAGCGATCAAGGCGGGGAATTTCTGCCGACAACGCCGAACGTCTGTTGCGAGAGATCGCAGACAAATCAGGGGGGCCGGAATGACTTGGGTCGTAAAATTGGTCGATCTCCAGCACTCTCGCGAGATCACCAACAACACGCTAGATCTGACGTTGTCCGTTCAACAGGTCGACGAATTCGGCGCGCCCGTGCTGTGGAATCCGTGGAGCCACTACAAAGAGGTTCGGGAGGACGCCAAGATTCCCGTTCCTGGCGACCGCGCGGCATGGGCCAGCCCCTACGCCTGGGCTACCGACCTCGGCACGTTCCCCGACTGGAAGTTCGACTACCGAGTTCGGAAGGTGCGATGGACGCAGGACCGGAGCGGCCGCTGCGTCTATCTGTGCGACATCCACTACACCAGCCACGTTGCATATTGCCCGGAGCCCAACGTCGTCCGATCGGACGTCGTCGCGGCCAGGGCCGCAGACCGCTACCGGGACGAGGTTCCGACCTCCAGTACGCAACACGGCGCGGCTATCACCGGAACGAACTTCGTCGACGTAGTCGACAAGCCGCAACGGTTTACAGTTCCGCAAATCCAAATCGAACTCGTCTTGCCCTGGCGAACCGACGAAGCCGCCTACGCCGACGGTTGGCCGGATATGGAGGCGCTCTTTGCCGACAAGGTGAACAAGGTCAATGCCGCGGCGTTTCTCGGTTTTCCGGTGCGGTCGGTCATGTTTGAGGGTGCTTACGCAAGACCGCGCCGCGACGAGTCGATCGACGTAGTCATGTCGTTTCGTTGGGATCAGTGGTACCACTTTTCGCAGGAACCAGGCAGAGACCGACAGGGGAACGTCGTGACGGCATTACTGGGAACGCCGCCGGCGCAACATGTAAAGGATGTCACCTGGTCGGATGCGTCGGTTGGAGCGGTCGACTTCACGACGATGTTTTCGACGGATGAACTCGGCTGGGCCGAGTCGGGCTGGCAATACTGGTCGTCGGCGTGCAGCGGCGTCGAATCGGCTGCCTCGTATGTGCCGACTGAGGTCAAGCCGCTTACAACCATCAGGACGCCGGCGCCATGATCCACGCTCCCCGATTGCGAAAGGGCGTCGGGCGCCTGCACGGTTCGACGCTGAACAGCGTCACCGAAGCAGCGCGATTCCTCAACGATCGCGCGCCCGAGGTTGCGGAGGTTGCCGACCGTGTAACACGATACCGGCCCCAACTGCCTTACATCCTCGCTCGCGTCGACGCCGCGACCATCATTCCCGGCCAGATCAACCGATGGTCCTACGACTGGACCGAGGTGGAATTGACTACCACCGGCGCCCAGAACAAGGCAGACGGTTTTACGTCAGCCAACGAAGGCGCTGCGTTCAATCTAACCGAACTCAGCAACGACGGCGGCTCGGTGTCCGACAAACTGGAGGGACCGGGTTGGAACGTCTACGACGCTCCGACCGGATTCGACATTCGGCCCATTGCCGGTGGTCCCGTTGTGCAATTGTGGACCTCCGTCGATTCCGACAGTGATCGGCGGTGGTTCTTTTCGCTCGCTAACGTCCTCGATGGAATTTGCGCGTGAACCGGCCAAAGCGCTACGACCATACCTATTACCGCGGCACCTCCGACCTTTTCACGGCGACATGGAAGCCCGGCGGCGTAGTTGCAAACCTCACCGGTTACACGGTGTCGATGCATGTCAAAGACCAGGCTGGAACCGTGTTGGCATCCACAGACGCCGGCGAGGGGATCTCCGCCACGATTGCCGATCCAACGAACGGCGAAATTTCGTTCACGATCAGCGATTCGGTCGGCCGAGCGATGGCGACCGGCCTTCATCAGTACGACGTTTGGGCCATCAGCGGCGGCGGCAGCGACTATCCATTGCTGAAGGGGTCTTTTACCGTCGTCGAGGAAATCCGAAATGTCTGATCAAATCATTATCAGTAATAGCGGCCCCCAGGGCGCGACCGGTCCCGCTGGCAGCGGCGGGGGCGGCTCAATCTCCGATGGCGACAAGGGCGACATCGTCGTATCTGGATCCGGCTCCACCTGGACCGTCGACGCCGGCGCTATCGGGACGACGAAACTAGGCGGCGACATCACCGCCGCCGGCAAGGCGCTCTTGGACGACGCGGACGCCGCGGCGCAGCGAACGACGCTCGGCATTGGAACCGCGGCTCTGGAAGCGGCGGGGTACTTTGCTACCGCGACGCACTCCCATACCGCCGGCGACATCGGCACGTTCCCAACTGATTCGTTGGTCGGCCGATCGGACGCCGGCGCTGGGGTGTGCCGGGATATTGCGATTGGTTCCGGTCTGACGATCGACACCGGCGTAGATCCGCCGCAACTCAAGACGACCACGGTCTTGAGCCAGTACGTTCAAACCACGCGAACCCTGACCGCTGGGACCGGTTTGACTGGTGGCGGTGATCTTGCCTCCGATCGCTCGTTCGCGGTTTCATACGGAACAAGCGCGGGCACGGCCTGCGTGGGCAACGACGCCCGGCTCAGTGATGCCAGGACGCCCACCGCCCACACTCACGCCCTAAGCGACATTCAGCAGGGCGGGGCGGTCACCGGTGAGGTGCTGAAGTGGAACGGCAGTGCCTGGGCACCCGGCACCGACCTGACCGGCAGCGGAAACACCGGCGCTCCGACCAGTGCTCAGTACTTCACGTTGACTGCGGACGCAACGCTCAGCGATGAGCGTGTGCTGACGTTCGGCACCGGCCTGACCGCCACAGACGGCGGTGCGGGTGCTCAGTACGACGTGGAGGTGGACTACGGCACCACGCAGAACACGGCGTGCGAAGGCAACGACGCCCGGCTCAGTGATGCCAGGACGCCCACCGCACACACCCACGACTTCGTGGACTCTTACGTTGGGCACATCGAGGCGCCTGCGGTGGGAACGTACTACATCGACACCTACGCGGCAACGGCTCGCACGGTGACCGGAATCCACATCGTGACCGGCAGCGGCACCGTGGACTACACCCTAAACAGAGTGGTTTCAGGCGTCACCGGTGCCATCTACACGGCGGACGGACAGGGGAGCACCCAGTCGAACATCACCAGCGGGCTGAGCAGCCCGACACTGAGCGCGGGAAACCAGCTCCAGCTGCAGATTGACGCAACTTCGAGCGGTGCAGACCTGCGGTTCACGCTCGTCTACACCAGAACCACGGGAGCCATTACTTGACGCCGCCCCCGACTGTTCTTCACTGGCCTGCAACGGGGGCGTGGACTCCGGCGGATTTATCGACTGCGCCACTGTTATGGCTAGACGCTCAGTCGATCATCGGGCTGTCGGATGGAGACACGGTGTCATCGTGGAGCGCACAAGCAGGATCGAATCCGACCATGAATGGCACTTGCACATACGAAACGGCAGAGATCGGTAGCAGCCCCGGAGTGATGATCGGTGGAAACGCCGGAGATTTCTTGGGACTAAACGGCGTTTCGATCAGCACCGGCGACAGCGTGAGCATGTATCAGGTCGCGAAGATGTTTGTCTTCAGCAGCGTTCCCGGCGGATTCTGGCGATACAGCGACCATTTCAACGTTGTGCTAGGCAATAGGCCGTTCTTCCGAACGACAGGGGGCGGCGACAACTTTGCCCCGGCCTCTGGATACACCATTCCCGTAAACAGCAGCGGCACGGCGAGTCCTGTAATGTTGGGATGGGTGAATCGGAACGCTGCGGGCTATGACTTCTACGCAAACGGCTCGCTCGAACACACGGCGAGCCATGCAGCGACAGTGCCGTCAGGTTCAATCTCGTACTATGGCTACCAAAACGCCCCGGGCTTCATGATCAAACATGCCATAGGCGAGTTGTTGTTCTTCAACTACGAGTTGACGCAAGCCGACCGTGAAAAGTTGGAAGGCTACCTCGCCCACAAGTGGGGACTGACCGCCAACCTTCCATCCTCGCACCCTTACAAGAGCAGCGCACCATGAGTACCAACCAGTCAGCAGACGCCTTCGTCCACATCAATCGCGATCTGGCCTCCATCAAGAGCCGAGTCTCGAATCTTGCCTTCCAGTTCAAGGAGGTGGCGCCGCGAAGCCAACGGGACGAAACGTTCATTGGATTGTTCTTGGAGGACGCCACGGCGCTGGCAGCTGCGGCCCAGGCACTTCTGACCATTGCCTACGACCCAACCCCCGCTGAGCCCGAGTCGCCGTGACCACGCAGAGCGGCATCCGAGTCCACCTCAGCTTCTCCGACTGGCTCCGGCTGATCGGCTTGGTGTCTGTTTTGGTGGGATCGCTGGTGGGCGTGTTCTGGCGTCAAAACGAACTCATCCGAGAGGTTGCCACCGAACAAGTCTTGCTCAAACAGCGAGTGGAAAGGCTGGAACAGCGATGAGGCTTGCGGCGGCTTGTGTCGCGTTGGGTGGTTGCGCGAGTCGGCCGGCGCAGATCGCATCGGAAGCGGCAGCAATTCGCGACCTTGCGGAAAGCAGCCGAGCGCGATTCGTATCGCACCAGGACACCGCCGGCGAGGCGGAACAAGTCGAAATCGCTGAACGCGCGTCGGTGGTGTCGGTGATGGCGGCAGAAGTTCAGGAGATCGAGCCGCCCATTCTTGGCACCATTGAAACCGTCGGGATTGGGGTGGTTGCGGTCGCTGTTGTTGTCCTGGTCTGGCAACTAGGCGTGGGGGTCATGTTCCGGCGTCTCGTCGGCTGGATCCCGGAACGGGAACGCTCCGCTGCCAAGCTGCTCAGGGAATCGGTCGCAGGAACGACCGACGTACGGGAGGCCGTCGCAATGTTGCGCGCCTCTGATCCCCTTTTGGATTCCGCATATAGGAAGCCGTAACATGGAAAGTTTTCTCGGTTCGATCTGGTTCGCGTTGATGCTCGGTCTCGCTGGCTACATCGCTGGCATGTTCTTCCCGCTCAAGAAGCGGCGCGGGATGTGAGTCTGCATCGCTGTTGCAACGAGTGCGACGACTCGGGGTGTTGCCAGGTGGGCAACGACCCGCCGCTATGGCTAAATCGCTATTGCTTCCAGATGAGCGGATTCCACTACCTCTATAGGCGGTGCGAATGCCGGGATCCGGTCGACGGCTGCCAGCCATGCCCGGAAAATCAAGCGTGTTCGGGGTGCGTCGAATGCTGCCGGGAAAAGGAACTCACTTTGTGCGCATACGGCGCACTCTTCCGAAGCCCGAAATCGCTGCCGCTGTGCCAGTCGACCGCTGATTCGCCCGAGGATATCTGGAACGCTCAACCAACGTCCATATGCAACAGCGGCGCCTACGTTCCGCCCAACATCGACTCGTCGGTTGGCGGTGTGACTTCTTTCTACACGTCGCCGCCGTGCGATTGCTCGCTAGCACAGAACGACCGGCTAACCTGGATAGGGAGAACGCGGAACGAAGACGTAAACGGATGTTGCGGCGAGGACGATTACGACGAGCCGATCAACTGCGTTTCCGGCCGAGCGACCATTGAATGCGTCGAAGACGCTTGCGATACCGTCGGCTATCCGTGTTGCGATCTCGATCCGGCCTTGACCCGAACGCACTACCTCACCCTCACGTTCGATAATGCCGGGTGGGGGTCTTGCAGTTGTCCCGACACGGTGCCGGCGATCGAGTTCAAGTTTGCCGCGGAACTTGGACCCCGGATTGGGCCGCATATGGCAACCTGGCGGCTTATCGGGGTTTCGGGGCCGTACGACTGCCTGTACCCCACCGGTTTTCTTCCCTGCACAGTTCCGGAATGCTGCGATCCAGCGAACCCGGACGCTTGTTGCGTTCAGGATTGCACCGACTTTGTTTGTGAACTGTGCAACCCGCAAGTTGGACGTTGCACGATCTGCCACGATCTCGGCTATACGTTTCCGACAATCCAGTTATTCCCATATCAGAATTGCACCGCTCCGACCTGCTAGCTAATGGGCTGCAACTGCAACAAAAACACGGCGACAAAAGCGGCCAAAGGGGCGGTAAAACTTGTCGCCGCCGAACTCGGTATCGGCTTGGCGTCGGCGGATCGCATCGAG
>JGI11705J14877_10001893_pt1 | contig 11583 bp, 13 predicted proteins | sample Etolaghawater15m_FD_14877 | JGI IMG/M metagenome (IMG submission 14877) | reverse complement strand
TGGTGACCCCGAGGAGAATTGAACTCCTGTAACATGGATGAAAACCATGGATCCTAACCGCTAGACGACGGGGCCACTTTAAATGTGTGATCTTATTTGTAACTAGGTCGGAATTATATAGATTTTATTCTTAAAAAATAATAAAATCTATAGGATGTTTTTATGAATATTTATTCGTAAAAATCGCGAAGGGCTCTGATTATAACAGCATTCTTAGAAATACTTTCTGCTTTTGCATTTGAATTTACTGTTTCATAAATATCTAAAGGAAGAGAAATAGAGAATGTCTTAGTCTCAACTTTTTTCTTTTTACTAATCATTGTAACAATACTTGTTAAAAGTTCTATAATTTTTTTAGTATCTATAGGCTTTTGAATAAAACTATTTACACCGACTTCTATAGATTGAGAAATTTTTTCTATATCATTGCTTGCAGAAATAACAATAATTATTTGAGAGGGGTTGTGTTGACGAATCTGACGAGAAAGCTCAATACCATCCATTCCTGACATAACTATATCTACAAAAACAACATCTGGAACATTCTTTTCATACATAGCAAGCGCTTCTTCACCATCAAAACACGAAGAGACATTAGAAAAAAAGTTTTTAAATGTTGAGCTTAAAAGCTCGTTCGTTACTTTTTCATCTTCTACAACCATTGCTGTAAGTTTTTTAGTTTCCTCAGTGAGTTGTACTAAATCAATATTTCCCATTATTTAATCCTATTCTTAATATTTTACTGAGCGTATTATACTCTACTATTCTTTAATTTACACAACATAAACAAACAATAACCACAATTTGGTTAAGTTTTAAACTGTTTTAACCATTCTAAATCAGATTCCTTAGCAGCTTCTTTTTGATCAAGAAGGGAGCTAATAATACTAAGAAGGGTCTCTCTGTCCATAAAATCGAGCATATCAGTGCTGATATGAGTTTTACGAACGCCTTCATAAGTATTTAAAAGATCTTGTATGTCATTGATTAGTTCTGTTTTTGTACTCATTCCTAAATATCCCTGTTTTCATAAAATGGCTCTAAAGTGAATCATACTATATAATATTACATATAATACAACTCAAAAAGAAACCCAATAAAACTATATAGAAAAAGAGATAACACATTGTTAAGAGCTTGTAATTTTAATATCTAAATTGCAATAAAAAGTACTATAAAATTATAATTGGTTAACATAATGTAAATTCTATTTAAAATAAATAGCGTATATAATAGTAATTAATAGGATGTCTAAAGAAGCTAGGTACAACTATAAGCCGAGTTTTGTCTAAATAGCATTAATCTACTGTACTCTTTACATAGTACCTCTAGCGAAACAATAGCATTGTAAGACGCTAACCATCTGTTTCTTGCTGCCATGTTGGGTTTACAAGCTCTCTATATTACTATAGAGACTGGTGGTCTCTTACACGCACCTTTTCACCTTTACTGCATAAAATGCAGAAGTCTAATTTCTGTTGCACTTTCCCTCATATTACTATGGCCATTCGTTAAATGGAACACTGTCTTACAGCAGCTCGGACTTTCCTCTTGATTCTAATCAAGTAACTATATGTTGTACCTATGAAATTGTACTATTTTAATCTTTTAAACCGCTTTTTGACTATGAGAACAGTTGTTCATTTTTACATCTCTCTATATGAACAACTGTTCTTTTTATATAAGCTTAAATTAACAACTGTTCATATATAATACTTTAAAAATTAACAAGTGTTCATATTATACAAGGAAGGATTAAATGCCTACTACAACGTCATTTACTAAACGCAGCGGAACTAAAGAAAAGATACTAAAAATATCAACTACTCTATTTTCTGAGCTTGGATACAAGGGTGCAAGTGTAAGAAAAATAGCTTCTGCAGTTGGAATTAGAGAGAGTGCAATCTATAATCACTATAAAAACAAAGAAGAGATATTTTTAGAAGTTGCAAAGGGAATTTTTTCTTCACCCTTCTCTATAAACGCAGAAGAGATTAAAGATTTAGCTTTAAGAGGAAAGCCTTTTTTGCAAAAATTTACAATGCAATATAAGATGCTTACATTTGATAAGAACAACGAAAATATGTTTCGCTTACTCATGATAGAGCTACTACAAAACAGAGAGCTTAGAGAGCAATTTATGAGTGATTTTCATGATAAGAATATAAAAATATTGTCGGAAGGCTTCTTTATAATGATGCAGAATTCATTAATACGCTCTGCTGACCCATTAATGATTTCATATGAGTTTCTATCCACCCTATTCTATATAAGACTTCAGGTTACTCTTATGAGATTCGATTCATTATCAACAAATTCATTATCAACTCAATTTGAAAAACATGTAGATTTTTTCTGGGAAAGTATTAAACAATAGTATTTATAGATGTAATATTGTTTAATATTAATGGATTGCTTAAAAAAAAGACAGCCAACTATAGACTGTCTTAAAATAAAGCTAATTAAGCCATAGCTTCTTTAGCATACTTTTCACCAAGTTCATATGCTTTTTTATTAACATCGTGAACTTTAGCAGGTACTTTTGACAACATCGTATCTATTAATACTGTTTTGTCAATTGCATTCATCATAGTATTTGCGATAGCTAAGGCTACAACAGATTGAGTAATAACATTACCAACCTCTTCTTTTGCTATTGTAATAATTGGAATCTCATAAATTTTCCATTTTTTTCTATCTTCATCAGTCGGGTGAACAAGATTTGGATCAACAACAATAGTTCCTCCTGGTCTAACACCATCTTTAAATAGTTTATAACTCATTTGAGCAACTGAAAGCATAAAACCTATTTCTCCATCATTTGCATATGGATAATAAATCTCTTCATCATCAAGCTGAATATCAACTACCGTTGGTCCACCACGAACCTGTGATGTGTATGTTGCAGTCTTCAGACCATGCCCGCCAGTTTTTATTTTTGCAGCTGCAAAAATTTCACCAGCAAGAAGAACACCTTGACCACCAACACCAGTAAATCTCATTAATGTTTTAGTATCACTCATTGTGTCTCCTTATATTTTTTTAGCAAAGTCATCTTGAGAAATTACTTTTCTCAGACCTTGTTGTACTTTTTGAATCTCTGCATACATGTCACAATACTCATCTGCTTCAGTATCTTCTTTTAAAATACCTGTAGGTAGTAAGTTTAACCGCTCTTCTGGAGTCAACGCATCATATTTCTTCTTAGGAATCGTAATACTATCAATCCATTCAAGATTTTCCATAGCAGAAACCATTTTATTTTTTCTACCAAGATTAATATGGCAGTTTGAAAGTGTATCTATAAAAGAAAAGCCTTTGTGTTCCATTGCTTTTATAAAGATTTTTTCAAGTTTTTTAGGATCAAGCATGGTTTCACGAGCAACAAAGGAAGCCCCAGCAGCTATAGCTAAATCACAAGCATCAAAAGTTGGATCGATATTACCAGCTTTTTGAGAAACTGTCCACATACCTTTTGGGGTAGTTGGAGATGTTTGTGAATTTGTAAGACCATAAATAAAGTTATTTATAACGATAAAAGTCATATCAATGTTTCTTCTACACGCATGAATGGTATGGTTACCACCAATTGCCAATGCATCACCATCACCACCAACACAAACCACAAGTTTATCTGGACGAGAAAGTTTAATACCAGTAGCATACGCAACCGTACGACCATGAGTTGTATGAACAGTGTTGAAGTCTACGTAAGAAGAAAATCTTCCTGAACAGCCAATTCCTGAAACAACACAAACATCATCTTGAGAAATACCCATTTTTTCAATCGCTCTTACGAATGCTTTAAGGATAACACCATCACCACAACCCCAACACCATAGTGTTGGCATTTTTTCTAATCTTAAATATTTATCATAATTAAATGCCATTGTTATAACTCCTTTACTTTAGTTACAATCTCATGAGGAGAAAGTGCTCTACCATTAACTTTAAATAGACCATCAATGTCAAGTCTTGCAGCTGCACGCTGTACTTCACCATGATACTGACCAATATTAAGCTCTACAACTAAAACTTTTTCAATTTTATCAGTATGCTCTTTTATTTTTTTAGCTGGTGAGGGCCAAATCGTAATTGGACGAAATAAACCAGCTTTAATACCTTCTTTTCTTAAATGACGAATCGATTCTTTAGCTGCAAGAGACACAGAGCCATATGCAACAATCATTATTTCAGCATCATCCATCATAAATTCTTCATAAGATTCAACCTCGTCTTCATGCATAGCAACCTTATCTTCTAAACGTTGAATAAGCTTACGACATGTTTCGATCTCCTCTGTTGGAAAGCCATTTTTATCATGGTGTAGGCCTGTAAAGTGATATCTATAACCCGTAAACATTGGGTTAAGTGTAGCTGGTTCTGTTGGACCACAGTCATATGGAAAATACTCATTAGCTGGACCATCAAATGTTTTGCGAGGCACGACTCCAGCTTTAACCTCTTCTATAGTTGGGATATCCGCTTTTCCGTGCATGTGACCAATTGTTTCATCTAGTAAAACAATCACCGGTTGCATAAATCTATCAGCAAGATTAAATGCTCTTACTGTTTCAGTATAACATTCAGCCAATGAGCCAGCACATAAAGTGATTGATTTATAGTCACCATGAGATGGGTTTTTAGCCTGAAGGACATCTCCTTGAGATACACGAGTTGGAAGGCCTGTCGATGGACCACCACGCATAACATTTATACATACTAATGGAACTTCTGCCATTTGAGCAAGACCTAAATTTTCTGCCTTAAGAGACATACCTGGACCAGACGTAGCTGTAAGAGCACGATCACCTGCCATAGCAGCACCGATTACACAGCAGATGCCACCAATCTCATCTTCCATTTGAATAGCAACACCACCAACCTTTGGTAAAAGGTCAGAGATTTCATGCATAACTTCACTTGATGGTGTTAATGGATAACCACCAAAAAATCTACACCCAGCATCAACAGCTGCAATAGCAGCTAATTCATTACCAGTTGATATTACTTCTCTAGTAGCCATTATTTTACTCCTTGTTCACTAAGTGACATATAATTATTTGCAACGATTGCTGCTTGTCTTTCTTTTGCATCGTCTGTTAGTTTAGCAAAGCTAAAACCTGCTCCCTTGTACTCTTTTGAATCTGCTACATAAATAGCAAAATCTGGACATGTAAGTTCACACTCATTACATCCAATACACGCTTCTGGATGGTCAATAGAAATCATTGCACCAAGAGTTGATGTAGATTCGTATTTCATTCCAAGAACACCCGAAGGACATACCGAAACACATATGTCACACGCTTTACAATTATCTGTATTCACCCATACTGGTTGATTACCTGGATTTACCATTGGACTGGCTGCCATATTTTCTCCTATTATTAAAGTGTAAATTAATTCACACGATTACTCTTTGTAAATAAAGAGTATCTAAGTTTTTATAAGTTTATTCTAAAATGTGTTACTAGCACCTCATACTGAAAGTAAATGTTTCATTATGAGGCTCGCACTCCTATAAACTATTTACCTAAAATTTCTGCTATTGCTTTACCTATTTCAGCGGGTGAAATAACAACTCTAACTCCAGCTGCTTCAAGGGCTTCCATTTTTTCTTTTGCTGTTCCAGCAGAACCGGAAACAATTGCCCCAGCGTGACCCATTGTTTTGCCTTTAGGAGCAGTTTGGCCTGCAATAAACGCAACAACGGGTTTAGTGATTTTTTCTTTAATGAGTTTAGCAGCTTGAATTTCAAGATCACCACCAATTTCACCTATCATAACGATAGCATGTGTTTCTGGATCTGCTTCAAACATCGGCAGTAATTGATTGTATGAAAGACCAATTATTGGATCTCCTCCAATTCCAACTGCTGTAGTGATACCATATCCCTCGTTACATACCTGGTTAGCACCTTCATAAGTCAATGTACCAGATTTAGAAATCAAACCTACGTTACCTTTTTTGAAAATTGATCCAGGCATAATTCCGATTTTACACTCTTGTGCAGTAATAATACCAGGACAATTTGGTCCGATAGTCATCATTCCATGTTTTGTTGCATGTGCTTTTGCAGCCTGCATATCTTTAACTGGGGCACCTTCAGTAATAATAACTGCAAGTTCAATTCCAGCCTCAGCAGCTTCCATAACAGCGTCACCAACGAATGCAGGTGGAACAAAAATCATAGAAACTGTTGCTCCTGTACTACTTACAGCATCAGAAACTGTATTGAAAACAGGCTTACCTAAATGACTTTGGCCACCTTTATTTGGTGTAACGCCTCCAACAATATTCGTGCCGTAGGCCATACATTGTTCTGCATGAAAAGATCCTTCTTTTCCTGTAAAGCCTTGAACGATTACTTTTGTATCTTTATTTACTAAAATTGACATTAACTATTCTCCTTTTGCTGCAGCTACAGCTTTTGCTGCACCGTCACCTAAATCATTACCAACAATAATATTTTTAATATTAGCATTCTTGAGAATTTCTGCCGCTTCTGGAGCATTTGTTCCATCAAGACGAACAATAACAGGAACGTTAACATCTGTAATTTTCGTTGCCTCTAATATACCATTAGCAATACGATCACAACGAACAATTCCACCGAAAATATTCACAAATATTGCTTTTACTTTTGGATTTTTTAGAATAATTTCAAAACCCTTCGCAACAGTCTCTGCATTTGCGCTTCCACCAACATCAAGAAAGTTTGCAGGTGTTCCACCCATGTAGTTAATTGTATCCATTGTGCCCATTGCAAGACCAGCACCATTAACCATACATCCAATTTCACCATCAAGCGCTACATAAGAGAGTCCATATTTAGCCGCTTCAAGTTCATCTGAATCTTCTTCAGTATAATCTCTCATATCAGCAATCTCGGGGTGGCGTCCTAAAGCTGAATTATCAAACCCCATTTTGCCATCTAATGCAATAAACTCACCTTTAGCTGTTTTAACAAGTGGATTAATTTCAATCATTTCTGCATCATTTTCCATATATAGTTTGAAAAGTTTATACGCAAATTTGATAATATTTTTTTGCTCATCTTTGTCTGTAAGTCCTAGTCCAAAAGCTAGTTTACGACCATGGAAACTTTGAAAGCCTATAGCTGGATCAACAGGAACTGTAATTATTTTTTCAGGAGTATTTTCTGCAACATCTTCAATATTCATTCCACCTTCAGTGGAAGCCATAATTAAAGGCATTTCAAGTTTTCGATCAAGAACAACTGATAGATATAACTCTTCTTGAATGTCAACACCATCTTCAATATAAAGCTTTTGAACTAACTTACCTTCTGGAGTTGTTTGGTGAGTCACCAAAGTCATACCAAGGATTTCACTAGCCAATTTTTCAACTTCTTCAAGAGACTTGGCCAGTTTAACACCACCACCAAGACCACGACCACCAGCATGTATCTGAGCTTTTACAACCCATACTGGCCCACCAAGTTGCTCTGCAGCTTTAATGGCATCTTTAACACTCTCAACCATTATACCTTTTGGTGTTGGAACGCCATATTTTTTGAAAATCTGTTTCGCTTGATATTCATGTATATTCATCTCTACTCCTTAAAATTTATTGTTTTTATTATAGCTACTTATTATCTACTTAGTTATTTAAGTTTACAAAACTCACAAAGCATTTTAATTTATTGCTACTATTTGTAGCATTGATTTCATTTGACTTCGTACTGTTCCCTACCCATTTGATATAAATCGTTACCAAAAGTATCATTTATGACTGTTACTGGAAAATCTTTGACCGTGATTTTACGTATGGCTTCGGGTCCAAGTTCTGGATATGCTATGACTTCAGCTTGAGTAATTTGTTTTCCAAGAAGAGCACCTGCACCACCTGTTGCACCAAAATAAATGCCACCATACTCTTTGCAGGCATCCTTTACTTCTTGGTTGCGTTTACCTTTACCAATCATTCCTTTTGAACCGTGCTTTAACATAGTTGGAGAGTAACTATCCATTCTGTAGCTTGTTGTAGGACCGGCACTTCCAATTGGATCACCTGGTTTTGGTGGCGTTGGCCCAACAAAATAGATAATGCTTCCCTCCAATTCAAACGGTAACTCTTCTCCAGCTTCGATTAAATCGACTAGTCTTTTGTGCGCCGCATCCCTCGCCGTAAATACTGTACCGCTTAAATAAACAATATCACCAGCTTTTAGGATTCTTGTCTGCTCCTCAGTTAGAGGAGTTGTTAAATTGTAAGTTTTTGACATTTATGATCTTCCTTATATCGTTATATGAGTATGTCTTGAACTATGGCACTGCACATTAACCGAAACTGGTAAAGATGCAATATGACAAGGGTTAGATTCTATATGAACAGCAAGAGCTGTTTTAGTGCCGCCCATACCCATAGCGCCTATTCCTAGATTATTTATCTCTATCATCATTCTCTCTTCAAGCTCTTTCATCTCTGGGTCATCATTTACACTCCCGATATTGCGAAATAGTGCATGCTTAGAACTGATGCAAGCTTTCTCGAAAGTGCCTCCTATTCCAACACCTACTGTAATTGGTGGACATGGATTTGGGCCAGCATCACTGATAACTTCTTTTACATACGCTACAATTCCATCTTTTCCTGCAGCTGGTGGAAATACTTTAGCACGAGAAACATTTTCACTGCCTCCACCTTTAGCAGCGTATTCTATATCTATCTTATCCCCTGCTACTAAATCAAAGTGAATAATAGCTGGTAGATTGTAACCTATGGTATCTTTTAAATTTGCACGAGAAAACGGCTCACAGGTACTTGCTCTAAGATAAGCATCCGTATAGCCCTGCTCTGTTCCTTTGTTGATAGCATCTCTTAAAAGCCCACCCTTAATTTTTACATCTTCACCAACATTTACAAAAAAGACAGCAAGACCAGTATCCTGGCACAGTGGCCTTTTCTCATCTTTTGCGATATCTGCATTTTCTAATATTTGTCTGATTACCTCTTGGCTTACCGGTGATTTTTCATTTTCCATAGCAGTTTTTAAAGCATCATAAGCATCTTGTGGTAAATCAGTTCCACAATGAACTATAATATCTCTTACAGCTTTAACTATGACATCAAATTGGACTTCTCTCATTTAAAAGCCTCCCTATAATTATTTTTTATAGTCTAGCAACTTTTGAATAAAAAAAGGCTTGAATGTTACTTTTTTACCATGAAGTATTTTTAAGTGAGAAGGAGAGATGCCTGGAGTAGATGTCCAGACTTTCTCTTTTATTTATGATTTTAGAAAACCATTTTCATGAAGTATTTTTATGCCATCTTGAATCGAATGAATAGAAGTTTCAAATTTAGCTTTTGTTTCCTCGTCTAAAGCAAGTTCAATGATATTTTCAACTCCTTTAGCACCAAGAACAACAGGTACACCAACACAAATATCTTTGTATCCATATTCACCATCTAGTAATACTGAAGATGGCATAATAATTCTACTATCATCTAAAATAGCCTCAACCATGATAGAGATAGCGCGACCAGGAGCATAATAGGCAGAAGTTCCAAGATGTTTGACAATCTCCGCCCCTCCATCTTTAGTTCTTGCAATAACTGCTTGCATCTGCTCTTTTGAAATCAATTGATTTAATGGAACACCACCAACTGCTGAAATTTCAGGCATTGGAATCATATGCTGTCCATGATCACCAATCAACATGGCTCTAATTTGTCCTGAGCCACAACCAATAATTTTATTAATTTGGTACGCCATTCTTGCTCCATCAAGTGCTCCCGCCATACCTACAATTCTTCTTCTGTCCCATCCGGTCATTTTATGAATAACATAGGTCATAATATCTAAAGGATTAGAAACACAAATGATAATTGCATTAGGGGAATATTTCATAATATTTTCCACAACATCTTTTATAATTTTTGCATTTGTTATGAGAAGATCGGCTCTAGTCATGTTCCCTTTTCTGGGAACACCAGCTGTAATTACAACAACATCACAATCTTTTAAACCGCTAGCATCTTCTGCAGCACTAACAATAGTTCCTCGCGGTGAATAACTTGTTGATTGCCCAATATCTATTGCCTTACCTTTGGCAATAGCGCTGTCAATATCATACAAAATTACTTCGTGACAATTTCCTGTCATTGTTAATGTATATGCAGCAGTAGCCCCAACATGACCTGCTCCAACTATACCTACTTTTCTACCTACCATTTTACTTTCCTATTGTTGTTTGACTTCTAATCCAAATGTTAATCCATATAAACTATAAAATTAATTAATTAGAAGTAAAGGGTAACAAAGATTTAGTTAAAGCGAAATTTCAGAGGAAATATATGAGAAAAAGAGCTTTTATTGATGTAACTTAATGAAACAAAATATTAAGTATTTAAAAATTTGATAAAAAAAGAAAAATATTTACTTTATTTTTCTTTAACTATAAAATGAAAAAAGAACTATTTAGTCTCTTTTAAATCGTCAAAAAAACCATTTGTATAGAGTGATTCAACCATCTCTTTCACTGAAGCAACAGAATTTTTAAATCTTGTTTTTTGTAATGTTTTTAGAGTCATTTCTATAATTTGTTCAGCACCTTCTGCGCCTATCATTACAGGAACGCCGCTGACCATGTCTTGATAGCCATATTCACCTTTTAACATTACAGCACACGAATGAATCTGTTTAGTATCTTTCAAAATGGCATCAACCATGACAGCCGTAGATTTAGCAGGAGCATAATAAGCAGAACCATCTCCAAGAAGATTAACAATCTGAGCGCCACCATTTCTAGTTTTTTTAACTATTTCACCTATCTCTTCTGAATCTAATAAATCATCAATTGGAACTCCGGCGACAGTTGTAAACTTAGGCAGAGGTACCATAGTGTCACCATGTCCACCCATAACTGTAGCACGAATTTGTCCAGCACCATAACCTAATTTTTCATAGATAAAATGTGCCATTCTTGCAGCATCTAAAACACCTGCCATACCAAGGACTCTCTCTCTTTGAAACCCAGTATATTTTAATGCAACATATGTCATTACATCTAAAGGGTTACTTACAACAACGACAATTGCGTTTGGAGCATATTTTTTAATTTCCAAGGAGTATGATTTTACTATTTTAGCATTTTTTACAAGTAGATCATCTCTACTCATCCCAGGTGTTCTTGGTGCACCAGCAGTAATAACTACGATTTTACTATCTTTCATATCTTCAGGGCCGTTGGCTGCTCTTACAACTGTGTGTTCTCTTGCAGCATTCGCAGCTTGTGACATATCAAGAGCCTTGCCTTTGGCTATGTCGATATTTCTACCAAGCAGTACAACTTCATGACAAGCCCCACGCATAGCTAATATGAATGCTACAGTTGATCCAAAATTACCCGTTCCAATGACTGTTACTTTATTTGCCATCAATCTCCCTTTGAGTTATATTTAACTTTTGATTTTTAGCTAAAAGGATAATATATTTAGCTAAAAACAAAAAGTTATAAACCTGCGTTTAAGTAAACGCAGGTAAGCAATTATATATTATTAATAATTGCGTTTAATGTAGCAGATGGTCTCATCGCAGCTTCAGCTTTCGCA
>JGI11705J14877_10001892_pt1 | contig 11584 bp, 12 predicted proteins | sample Etolaghawater15m_FD_14877 | JGI IMG/M metagenome (IMG submission 14877) | reverse complement strand
CTTAATTGAGTCTTCCCTGGCCGCTGTTTTCAGCGGCCTTTTTTATGGGCGGTTTATCGCCAGGCTGTCATCGCGAGCCGCAAATCGCTTAAGACATCTTGCTTTAGCTTTCGTCTCAATTCGAATTTCATCAGAGGACAGGGCACGGCCATTGCTTCTCGACAAGGGGGGCGGTTCAAAACAACTTGTCGAACACCGCGTCCATCACCTTGTCTGCCGCCTTGCGCTTGGCGGCATCCAGTAAAACATCGCCCATACCCTGTTGCAAGCCTGCACCGGATGGCGAGGCCGAGCGCTGCTGAATGGCAAACTGCGTATTCTTGACATCGTTACGCAATGAGTCGATCTGCGCCTGCTGTTTGGCCTGCTGCTCTTCCATGAACTGTCTCTGCTTGGCGAGTGCGATACGCTGTTTGTAAACGGCGTCCACCCGCTTGCCGCGATAGAACTTGCACTCCTCGGGTTCGCCCTCGTGAAAACAGATACCGGCGCCATCGGGCCGTCCGTTCTTGACGGGTCCATCGTACATCTCGATACCACTGGCGAAGATCAGGCCCTTGATACGCACGCCCTGGCTGAATTCACCAACGAACCTCAGATCGGAAGTCAGATGCACGGCTTCCCCGGTGCCGTGGGCCAGCCCATTGTTGCAGGCGCTGCTCTGGTAAACCCACATCTCTTCAACCAGCGCGCAAGCCTGACCTGCCTTGCGCCCGGCGATATATCGTTGCTTGCGCGACTGGGCCTGCGCGGAATATTTGGCCGGCAAATCCAGCGGCTGAATGCGCTCGTCGAAGTTCGCCAGATCAGCCAGGTAGGCATCGAACAACTCGTCGTAGGAGTTCTTTTCCACCATGCCGGGGCCTGGTCGGTAACTATCCGGCCGAATCGAGGGGATGAGGTCAAGATCGAGTACCTGGCCGGCACGTCCGACGCGCATCGTCACCCGGCTGCCGTAGGTGGTCGCCTGAACCGCCCTTAAAAACTGCATCTTGTCAGACATGGCTTCACCGGCGTACTGCAGTATCCTGTCCCCTGCCTGAACCCCGGCCAGGTGTGCTGGCGCGTTGGCGACCAGACGAACCACGTCCAGCCCACCGGATTCTTCATTTTGCTGAAACTCCATGCCCAGAATCGGTCGCTTGCCATGCACGGCGTAGGCCTTTTCATAGTTCGCCACTTGCATGTGGGCCTGCAGGTCACCACCGCTCTCGGACTTGACCACAACCCAGTTGCTGTAGCTGCGAATCGACTCCAGACCGTTAATGGCCTGTTTTAGCGTAGTCTTGCCATTGACAAAATTTCCCGTCTCCACATCGCCGTTGGCATAGGTTCGGGTTCCCTGCATTTCGCGTCCGCTACCCCACAAGCCCTTGAACCGGTAACCGTTCGCTGCAACCAGTTCACCCTCGCCATGCTGACGCCCGGCCGACACACCGCCCGTATACTGCCAGGTCACGCCGTCAGAGAAGGTCCCGAACAAGCGGTTTACCGGCGCGCTGACACTACTTGCCAGACTCGATTCAGCGGCGGGCGGGACCTCCGATTTACAACCGGCAAACAATAGGGACATGGGTATGAACAAGGCACAAACGACAAGCTGCGTTAGACGACGCATTGAAACTCTCCGATGAAGGCAGTGGGTTTATTCGGCAGACAGACGGCTGGCCCACCTATATAGCACAACCACATTTTGAAACAACCCATGTCCATCATCCGGGGCGAGGGAATATCAATCACGAGATCGTCGATTCCGGCAACAGCCTATCGTGCCCAACGTCATATCGGCACACACCGAATAAAGAACATACATTGCTGACCTGACAACAGCGGGTAGGATTGGAGCGAATTCAGCCTTTTCGCTGACCCAAGTGGCCGGACAACTCATCTGCAATCATTCGTCGGCTTGCAGCGAGCTGACGGATTCAGGGAATGACGTACAACAATACCGAGAAAAAGTGAAACGCACTGCCGGCCAGCACGAACACGTGCCAGATCGCGTGGTGATAGGCCATACTTTTGCGCACATAGAAAACGACCCCGAGCGAATAGAAAAGTCCACCGATCAATAACAGCACCAGGCCGCCCGGTTCGACCTGGCTGAGCATCGGTTTGATGGCGATCACCACGACCCAGCCCATGCCCAGATACAGCCACAGTGACAGCTTCTTGAAGCGGCGGTGATCGATGAACTCCAGCGCGATTCCAACGAATGCCAGCGCCCAGATCAGGGCGAACATCGGCCAGCCCCATGCGCCGCGCAGGCTAACCAGCAAAAAAGGCGTATAGGTGCCCGCAATGAGCAGGTAGATCGCGGCATGATCGAGGCGTTGCAGAAAGGCCTTGGCCCGTGGATGAGGAATGCCGTGGTATAGCGAGGATGCACTATACAGAATCACCAGCGTCGCGCCATAGATACTGCAACTGACGATATGCCAGGTGTCACCATGCACACTGGCATTGGATACCAGCACGGCCAGACCGGCAATGCTCAGCAGGACACCTATGCCATGGGTAATGGTATGCGCGATTTCCTCACCGGGGGTATACCGACTGATCATGGATTGCTGCATGGACGGGTCTGCGACTAATGGAATCAAGGCCCCAATAGTCTCAAATTGAAACTAATTAATCAATCAACGGCTTCACTTATCCGACAAAACCCATGGAAAGCGCTCCAACGGGCCCTCGTCTGCATCACTCAGGCCCGGGTTTGCTGGTGCATCGCCGTTGATCGATGCGGCAAACTCGGGGGCTGGCCGGCTTGTCTTCCCACTGCCCCACGACAGTCGCATCACGCGTCTTTTATCGCTCAAGTTTCGGGGTTCAAAACTCAGGAATTCCTCACCCCACCGCAGCACGCACTCCAAAACTTGAGCTATCCATGCAGCATATCGGTGAGACGAGTGGAAAAGCCGCACCTCAGTAGCGTCCGTGATTTCGGCTCACGTAGTTGCTCATCTCGATGAACTGCATGTTCATGCGGCGCAGAATGGCATGCACGGTGCGCATGATTGCCCGCATCACCTGATACACCAGCCTGGGGTCATCGTTCAGCAGTTTTTCCAGATCGCCACGAGCCAGGCTGAACACCTCGGTATATCCCAGCGCACGAATACCGGCGCTATGTTCCAGCCCATCGATAAAGCCGAGCTCACCGGCCATGTCGCCGGGACGCAGCACCTGCAGGGTAATCCACTCACCGGCGCCGGTGGCCTTGACCACCTCCAGTTCGCCCGAGGTAATGACGTAGATGGATTCATCCTTGTGGCCTTCTTCAAGCAGAAACACGCCTTTTTCCAGACAGCTTGCCGTGACCAGCGCAGCCAGCTTATCGCATTGCGCGGGGGTGAGTTCATGACCCAACGGTGAATTCAGAATGACCGGGGCATCAACGACGAATTCCGATTTTTGGGTGGTCATGGCAGGCTCCTTGGTTGGTCTGTGTCGCGAGTATAGGGGTGGTGATTTTTACCCGCAAAGACACAGGTCAACAAAGCCTGCAAAGGGCACAACGCAGCGTCACAAGCGGATGAAAGTCTCGCGGTAATACTTCATTTCGTCGATGGATTCACGGATATCGTCCAAAGCCAGGTGCGCGCCTTTTTTCTCGAAACCGTCGAGCAACTCCGGTTTCCATAACCGCGCCAGCTCCTTCAACGTGCTGACATCCAGATTGCGATAGTGAAAGAACGCCTCCAGTTCGGGCATCAGGCGGGCCATGAAACGGCGGTCCTGACAGATGCTGTTGCCGGCCATGGGTGACTTGCCCGCCTCCAGGTAGCGGCGCAGAAAATCCAGCGTGGCCAATTCGGCTTCACGCATCGAGAACTGGCTGTCACGCACCCGCTGGATCAGCCCCGATTCGCCATGGTGGCGGGTATTCCACTCATCCATGCCATCGATTACCGCGTCAGGCTGGTGGATGGCGATGACCGGCCCTTGTTCAAGAATATTCAGATCCTTGTCGGTCACGATGGTAGCGATCTCGATGATCTGATCCTGCTGGGGTTCCAGGCCGGTCATTTCGAGGTCGACCCAGATCAAATTGGAATTATTGATAGTCATTGCTTGTCTCAATCAACGGCGGCGGTGGGACAACCCCTCCACGACCAGTGTTATTATTAAACGCGAAATCCTTTAAACTATATCAATCGAAAACCTCATTACAACTTGATTTACCGGGCATGCATACCTTTACCCTGATCTTTCTAACCGTCCTCGCCGCATCCATAGCCACCCGCCTGTGGCTGTCGCAGCGCCAGGCCAGCCACATCATGGCGCACCGCGACAGGGTCCCCGAGGCCTTCGCCGAAAAAATACCTTTGGCTGACCACCAGAAAGCCGCAGATTATTCCACCACCAAGATTCGTTTCGGCCGCATCAGCCTGGCCTGGGAGTCGGCCTGGCTACTGATATGGACCCTGGGCGGCGGCCTGGCCCTGATCGATGCCCAGTGGCAGACTCTCGAGCTGTCGCCATTGTGGACAGGTATAGCCGTCATTCTCAGTGTCATGATCATCATGAGCCTGCTTGAAATTCCATTTTCGCTGTATTCCACCTTCGTCATCGAAGAGCGCTTCGGATTCAACAAGACCACGCTGAGAATCTGGTTCAGCGATATGCTCAAGTCAGCCATGCTGATGGCGATTATCGGCATACCGCTGATCGCGGTCATCCTGTGGCTGATGAATCAGGCCGGCGAGTTCTGGTGGTTATACGCCTGGGGCGTGTGGACCGGCTTCACCCTGTTCATGATCTGGGCCTACCCAGCCTTCATTGCACCGCTATTCAATAAATTCAGCGCGCTCGAAGACGAATCGCTGAAGGCGCGTATCGATGCGCTATTGCAGCGCTGCGGTTTCAAGAGCAAGGGCGTGTTCGTGGTCGATGGCTCACGCCGTTCGGCACATGGCAACGCCTACTTCACCGGTTTTGGCAGCAACAAGCGCATCGTGTTCTATGACACCCTGCTCGAATCACTGGACGAAAACGAGGTCGAGGCGGTACTCGCGCATGAACTGGGTCATTTCAAGCGCAACCACATCAAGAAATCGATGCTACTGTCCATCCTCATGACGCTGGCCGGTTTTGCCCTGCTGGCGTGGCTGATGAAATCGCCCTGGTTTTATTCCGCCATGGGCGTCGAAAACATGACCACCTACAATGCCCTGCTGCTGTTCATGTTCGTTTTGCCCGTGTTCACCTATTTCATCAGCCCGTTGTTTTCCGCGCTATCGCGCAAGCACGAGTTCGAGGCCGATGATTTCGCAAAGGAGCAGGCCGACTACCGCGCGCTGGTATCGGCGCTGGTCAACATGTATCGTGAGAACGCCAGCACGCTAACCCCGGACCCGATCCATTCGATGTTCTATGATTCGCATCCGCCGGCATCCATTCGCATCAATCACCTAGAGGCAAACTGAGGAAACAATCATGAGAACCATACTCGCTGTATCATCACTGAGCCTGCTGCTGTCTGCCGGTGTTCAGGCCGCGGATCTTAAACGTGGCGAGGAACTGCATAACGAACGTTGCATGCGCTGCCACGACAACGAGGTCTATACACGCAGCGACCGGCGCATCAAATCGCTCGACAAGCTCGCGGCACAGGTTCGCTTCTGCAAAAACCAGACCGGCGCAATATGGTTCGACGACGAGGTCGATGACGTAATCCAGTATCTCAACCAGAGCTTCTACAAATTTTGATCACAGACCCTGAGCACCGCGCCACCTGGCGCGCCTGAGCATGTCGCGCAGACGACTGAGCCACCAGCAGACCCGACGCATTCAAAAAGCGCAGAATGCCGTCGACCTCGATGATATTCACAACCATCGCGGTCTGGTCATTTCACACCGCGGCGGCGAGGTGGAAGTGGAGGCCGCCGATGGCGGGTCGGTGTTCTGCCATATACGCGCCAATCTTGGCGCCATCGTCAGCGGCGATCGCGTGGTCTATCGCGTACAGGACGACAGCCCGGCCATCATCGCCATTCAGGCTCGCGACAACCTGCTGCAACGCCAGGACGGCTTCGGCCAGATCAAGAATGTCGCCGCCAATGTCAGTCAATTACTGATCTGTCTCGCGATCGAACCCGACCCCAATCGTTTTCTCCTCGACCAGTACCTGCTGTCAGCCGAGCAACAGAACATCCACGCGCTGATCATCCTCAACAAAACCGACCTGCTAGACAGCATCGACTCCGACCCGTTTGCGCTAAAGGCCATCTATGAACCGCTGGGTTACGAGGTGCTGCATACCAGTATTAAACACAATCAGAACATACAACGCCTGCAACAGGCCTGCATCGACCACGTCAATGTCATCAGCGGCGTTTCCGGTGTTGGCAAATCATCACTGACCAAGGCCATCCTGCCCGCTATCGACATCTCCATCGGCGAGATTTCAGAGATCAGTCGCGAGGGCCGTCACACCACCCGCACCAGCCGCCTGTACCACCTGCCGCTGGGCGGTGACCTGATCGACACGCCCGGCGTGCGTGGCTTTAACCCGGTCATCGATGCCAGCAGGAACATTGCCGACGGATTCGTCGAAATCCATAAAAAGGCACACGAGTGTAAATTCAGTAACTGCCGGCATCAGCATGAGCCCAAATGCGCCGTCATCGACGCCGTCGAACAGGGCGAAATCGACAGCGGGCGTTATGATAGCTACCTGAAGCTGATGGCGGGTGAGGCCTCATAAATTTCTTCTGAACCGATACCCACTCGGCTGGCCGGGTTAGCGATTAACCCGGGCTGTCACGCCGCCGTGATTTGCCTATCCTGGCATCTACTCAACCAGCGCTGCAGATTTGACCTGAATCCACACTGTCTTGTTTATATCGAGCCCCAACGATTGCATCGAGCGGGCCGAAATGCGCGACAACAAGACCGACTCACCAACCTCCAACTTCACCAGCCTGATGGCTGGATGATCGCCCTCGGTGACCCCGGCGACACTGGCCGGCAATACATTGAGAATGCTGCTATCGGCCGGCGGCTTCAGGGCGATACTCACGTCACGCGCCGACACCCAAAGACGCACCGACGTACCGCAGGGCTTACCCATATCCCGTGCCCACAGGCTACCGCCGGCAAAATCCGCGCGCGCCAGATGAAACAGCTCGTCACGCTCGGCGATGCTGGCATTGATGATGACCCCTGCGTCCTCACCCATATTCAAGGCCAGATCGAGCCGCGACAGCACGGCGTTTACCGGTCCACTGGATACGACCCGCCCCTGCTCCAGCACCACGACATGATCGGCCAGGCTCGCCATTTCCTGCGAGGCATGCGTGATATATAAAACCGGAATATCCAGCTCATCGTGCAGGCGTTGCAGGTAGGGCAGAATTTCGCGCTTGCGCGCCTCGTCCAGCGCCGCCAGGGGTTCATCCATCAATAAAATGCGCGGGTTCATGGCGAGCGCCTGGGCAATCGCCACACGCTGCCGTTCACCGCCAGACAGGCGTGCAGGTCGGCGATTCATCAGGTGACCAATGCCCAGCAATTCGATGCTGCGTTCGATTTGCGCATCGTTCACCGCCTGTTTCAGGCGTTTGACGCCGTACATCAGGTTGCCCCGCACCGACAGGTGTGCAAACAGCCCGGCTTCCTGGAACACATAGCCCAGCGGCCGTTTATGCGGTGCAACGAAATAACGTCCATCCTGCCAGGCCTCGCCGCGCACGATGACCCTCCCGTCGGCCCGCTCCAGCCCGGCGATACAACGCAACAAGGTGGTCTTGCCCGAACCCGACTGACCGAACAATACGGTGACGCCCCGGCCGGAGAGTTTCAGATCGACATCCAGGCTGAACCCCGCGTAATCGATCTTGAGCGCGACCTCGACGCCGACGTCGTTCATGCGCGCCTGCGTGTTTGCGCCGGCCTGAAGCTGTACAGCAACCACAAGATGACGAAAGAGAACGCCAGCATCAGCAACGACAGCGCGTGGGCATCGGCATAATCCAGCGCTTCAACATGGTCGTAAATCTGCACCGAGATAACCCGCGTCACCCCCGGTATGTTGCCGCCGATCATCAATACCACGCCAAATTCGCCCAGCGTGTGCGCGAAACCGAGGATGCCTCCGGTCAGAAAGCCGGGGAGCGCCAGCGGCAGGGCCACGCTAAAGAAACGATCCCAGGGACCGGCGCGCAACATCGCCGCCATCTCGAGCGGACGTTCTCCGATGGCCTCGAAGGCGTTCTGTATCGGTTGCACGACGAATGGCAGTGAATACACCACCGAGGCGATCACCAGCCCGCCAAAGGTGAACGGCAGGGTGCCTATGCCCAGCGCCTCGGTAAACACGCCGATGGGTCCATTCGGCCCCATGGCCAGCAGCATGTAAAAGCCGATCACCGAGGGCGGCAGCACGATCGGCAAGGCCACCAACGCACTCACCGGACCGCGCAGCCACGACCGCGTGCGGCTTAACCACCAGGCCAGCGGGGTACCGATCAACAGCAACAGCACGGTCACCAGTGCCGCCAGTCTCAGCGTCAGCAGAATCGCAGTGAGATTGGCATCGCTAAACATGATGGACCGCTTGCGCCATACGGATAAATCTTACAGACGGTAACCGTGCGAACGAATCAGGCTGACCGCCTTGTCGGAACGCAGGTAATCGAGTAGCGCCATGGCGCCGCGGTTATCGCGCCCCTTCTCCAGCAGCACGGCGTCCTGCTGGATCGGCGCATGCAGTTGTGGCGGAACAATCCAGGCCGAGCCCGACTGCAACCGCCCCGCTTCAATGGCTTGTGACAGCGCAATAAATCCCACATCGGCATTACCTGTGGACACGAACTGAAAAGTCTGGGCGATATTTTCACCCATCACCAGCTTGTCTTTGACCTGCGCCCAGACCTTGATATTTTCCAGTACCTCGCGCGCCGCCAGGCCGTAGGGGGCGAGGCGCTCGTTGGCGATGGCCAGGCGTTTGAATTGCCCGCTTACCAGCAACGTATCGGTCTCATCGATCAAACCCGGGCGTGCCGACCACAACACCAGTGCGCCTTGCGCATAGGTGAAGCGGCTGCCAGTCAGCGCACGCCCTTCTTTTTCCAGTCGTGCGGGCTTGCTACTGTCTGCCGACAGAAAGACCTGAAACGGCGCGCCATTGACGATCTGTGCATACAGCTTGCCGGACGAACCGAAGATGAGTTCGATGCGGTGACCGGTATCCTTTTCGAATTCGCTGGCAATCGATTTCATCGGCGCCGAGAAATTACTGGCCACGGCGACACGAACAACCTCGGCCTGCGCCGTCAACACGACGGCAAACAGGAATTTAAAGGCAATGAGTTTGAGTAAGTGTTTCATGTTGTTGCTCCTTGATGCTCATAATGAAATTCAGTCAACCACTGGCTACCGACAATACCTTGTCACCTTTTACGACCTCCTCATCAACCAGACAACTCTGGGCATTGCTGATCGTCGGCATATCGAACATCACGCGCCTGAGCAGGCCCTCCATAACGCCGCGCAGCCCGCGCGCGCCAGTACCGCGTTGAATAGCCTGCTGCGCAATTACGACCAGCGCCTCGTCGGTGAAATCCAGACGCACACCTTCGAACTCGAAAAGCCGCTGGTATTGCCGAACCAATGCGTTCTTCGGCCCGGTCAGAATCTGCACCAGCGCGCCTTCATCCAGATCGTGTAGTGCTGTAATGACGGGAAAGCGCCCGATGAACTCGGGGATCAGGCCGAACTGGCGCAAGTCTTCCGGTTGTACCTCTTCCATCAGGCGTAACTGGTCATAGGCCTTTTGCGGTTCAGACAGATCGACGTGAAAACCAATGCCACGGTTGCCCTGCGTGCCGAGACGTTTTTGCAGCGTTTTTTCCAGACCGGCAAATGCCCCTCCCGCGATGAACAGGATATTTCGCGTATCCATCAGCGCATCACCTTGCGAGTCCTTGCGGCCCTTGCCACCGAGTTTGATCTTCGCCCCTTCGACCAGCTTGAGCAGGGCCTGCTGCACGCCTTCGCCCGATACGTCACGAGTGCCATGCGACGATTCACCGGCGCGCGCCAGCTTGTCGATCTCATCGATATACACAATGCCCCATTCGGCCAGCTCCCGGTTGCCCTCGGCGGCATCCATCAAACGGGTCAGAATGCTCTCGACATCCTCACCGACATAACCGGCCTGGGTCAACGTGGTGGCATCGGCAATGACAAAAGGCACGCCCACGATGCGCGCCAGGGTACTGGCCAGCAAGGTCTTGCCGGTGCCGGAAGGACCCAGCAGCAGAATATTCGACTTATCGATCTCGACATCGTTGTTGCCAACCTTCATCCTCGGGTTGTCGTTCTCGATACGCAGACGTTTGTAGTGGTTGTAGACCGCAACCGACAGGGTTTCCTTGGCCAGATCCTGGCCGATCACATAGTCGTCGAGCCGGGCCTTCATCTCGACCGGTTTGAGCAGGTTCTGTAGCGGTTTGGAGGCTGCACGTTTGCGCCCCCAGCTCGACACTACCTGCGAGGCCAGGCGCACGCATTCCTCGCAGATATGGCCTTCCTCGCCTGCGATCAATGGAATCTCCGGCCCCTGCTGCTGACCGCAAAACGAACAATGTGCTCGGGGATTATTCATCGCCCCGCTCCCAGCCTGTGGCTGACTGCCTGAGCTCGGTCAGCCAGTATTTCTGGCAGTTGCGGCGGCGCCGTTCCAGCAATATCTGATCGATCTGAGCTCGCGCCTGCGAGAACGCAATCCGTTTCGACGGTTGTATTTTTTCACACCACAACAGGTGATAACCCACTTCAGATTCAACCACCGGGCCAATCTCGCCCTGGCTCAGCTCAAACAGCTGGGCATCCAGCTCGGGAAACAGTTTGCCACGTGTGATCTCGCCGAGTTCACCGCCTTCCATCGCGGTCGGACATTCGGAATACTGGCGTGCAAAGCGGGCAAAACGATGACCGCGCTGGCCCAGTTTCTGGGCGATGCTCTGGATGCGCGCCAGCGCCTGTGGCCGCGTATTTTCGGCAAATTCGTCATTGATGGTGATCAGGATATGGCGCGCGCGACGGGTTTCCGGTCGTGTGAAACGCTCGTGATGCATCTCGTAGAATATCTGCGCATCCAGCTCGTTGACCTCGACCGCGCGTGAACCCACCCGTTGCATTACGCCGTCGAATACCAGTTCGCGGTATAACGCATCTCGTAGCGTGGTTTCGTCGAGGCCATTGCTTTTCAGGTCAGCATGGTACTCGCAGTCGCTTTGGTAACGCTCGCGGATACTGGCCAGCGCAGCATCGAGCTGACGCGAAGAGATGACCAGGGACTGTGCCTCGTCCGATTCGAGTACCAGTGATTCCAGTTCGAAGCTTCGCTGCGCGCTGAGGTAAACCTCCTGGTATTCATTCGCTTGCAACTGGGCCAGGTTGCGGCTGAAACGGTTCAGGGCATTGCGTAAAAGATGGTAATTGAATTCGGGCCTGTCGCTGCCGACTGTCATCGCAAGAGTGTTCATGCCTGCTCCGGGTTTAGGAATTCGAGCGCCGTTTCCGGCACCAGCAGGGTTCGCCCGCCAAACCGAGCATGGTAGGCGGGACCATTGGCTTG
>JGI11705J14877_10001891_pt1 | contig 11584 bp, 11 predicted proteins | sample Etolaghawater15m_FD_14877 | JGI IMG/M metagenome (IMG submission 14877) | reverse complement strand
TCATCAAAGCCATGTAAACAGAAACGCTGAGGAAGCTGTTTTTTACCAATACCATCATTGAATAACCAGTACAAACGCTGCTTTGACAACAAAGCATCATCTTGCCAACCTTTGGTTTCTAAGCGTTTTAGGTAGAGCTGTAAAACCTCTTTAAATAAGCGTGTTTCGTCAGAAACAATGCTGTCATTCTGCCAATCTTCTGGCAACCATTCGGCACTAAGTAACCAGGCCTGGTAGAGTTGTTTAGCCGTGGTGTGAATATTTAATAAGGCAATGGATTGGGCTTTAATCAAATCATCATGTTCAGCGTCACTAGAATCGGCTGCTAAGCGTTTATCGAGGACTTCCTGTAGTAGTTGTTCCCATAGCCATTGCGCTTCAAAACCATTCAACACTTTCTTTGGCAGAACATCCGCAGCCAACTCGCCCGATAATAATGCGCTGGTTTGCCATAATTGCCACCACTGCCCTAAGGTCATAACAACCGGTGTCTCTATCACACGGTTACCGGATGACAGCAGTGCACGTTGTTTAATGGCTGCACTTAAACGACTGTTGGCAGTGATATGAATGGTTTTCATAGTATTAAATACTCTTTAGAAAAAACTATTTGTTAACAACGACGACACCGGCAATCATGTCATGCAAACCTTGTTTCTTTTCGGTAAAAGCAATCATGATAAAGCCGATAAAAAATAGTAGTAGAGAGAGAATTTTGCTGAAAAATCGTGCGCTGGCTCTTAAAAATGAGATTGGCTCACCGTTTAAGCGAGTAACCTTCATGCCTAATGCTAATTTACCAAAAGTAGCTTGTTTGGATGAACTTTCCATTCCTGCATAATATAGCCAAGCGATTGCAAAAGTGAGTAAATCCACTCCTAATGTTAGGCCAAATAAGGCGGTCTCATTACCTTCTTCAAAAAGCTGAGCACCAAATACACTGCCAAAGGCTACACTAAATACAAACAGTACGATTAAGCTAATAATTGTTAGCAAAATCCAATCGAGAATATAAGCAGCTACACGCTTCCAAAAACCACCGTAACTTACCGGCGTTTGCACGGTATTATCAACTTGTTCCATTGTAAACATCCTATGTTATCAAAACTGTAGAAAATCAATCCAGTTGCGACCATGTTGTTTCATCACTTGCTTTGCCTGTTTAGTTTTAGGGTAATGAAATGCCACTAAATCCCAAAACTCCTTTGAATGATTGGCGTGCACTAGATGAGCAAGTTCGTGAACAACGACATAATCAATCACCCATTTTGGCGCTTGCATTAAGCGCCAGTTAAATTGAATGCGGCCATCTGAGTAACAACTGCCCCAACGTGATTTATAACCTTTTACAGTCAGAGACTTATAAGACACTCCCATCTGTTCAGCATACAAATCTAGCTTTGGCTTTAAATAGTCTTGCGCCGTTTTTTTAAACAATTGTTCTAATGATTGACAGCAATACTGGCGGCATTCAACTTCTTGTCGGTAAACGGGAAAATGAAAAAGGACATTATTAAGTGTTTCATCTATATGGAATTTATTTTGTTCAACATGCTCTGAAAATTGCCAAGAAACAGTCTTTTCCTCACCAAAAAGTTCAAAGGTCCCACCTTCTTCACCCCTAAATTTGGGCAGAGTATTTTCAACTAACCGAGTTATGCGCTTTAGCAACCAGTTATGATTCTGCATCAAAACAGACTGTAATTGTTTAGCCGAAATTTTATGCGGGACTTCTAAAACAAAATTGCCTTTACGCTGTTTGATGGCAATGGATTTTCTGCGTGCTGAAAGCACAACAGGTAAGGTGTGTTCGCCTACCTGATAGTTTTTAGGCAAGGCTTCTTTAGCCTTAAAAGAAGGGAGTGTCATATCAAACATAATTCGCACTCTGCTATAGTAGGCTTAAACAAAAAACGCCCTGATGTAACATCAGAGCGTTATTCATGTGATTTAGGCTATCTGGCATGTTTAAGCGGCTTCAAGGCCTGCCATTGTTTTATAAGCCCAAGAGTTCGCACTCATAAAGGCAGAAGAAACCATCATAATATCGATGCCACTGCCACCCATATTGGCATTTCCTTGTTCTAAAGAACGCACAACAAATAACGCTTTACCCATATCGCCCGACTGGTCAACTAATGCTTCTTTAACTTCTTTAGAAAGTGGTAACTGATCAACAATATCAATCATTGAGGCTTTTAAGAAAGCATTTAAGGTTGAGAACATACCTGTCATGAAATAGCGATCTGTATCAGCTGTTTTACCTTGTTTTTCAGCCAAGGCTTCCATAAATTTGGCACGTACTAAAGCCGTTGTTAACAACTCTTTAGGCACATCCGTCACTTCTGAAAGCATCATCATATTAACCCAAAACTTTAAGCGCTTTAATCCCATAAAGTTAACTGCGTCTCTTAAGGTTTCTATCACTTGTGGAATGTTATTACTAGGGTGATTAATTGCACTTAACAGCTTATGCGTTAAGCCCACATCTGAACCAACGGTTGCAACAATTTTATCAAACTCAACATCAGGATCATTCACTTCTGCTAGAAGCTTAAGCATCGCTAACTTGTTACCAGACAGCTCTTTTTCACCTGAAATAATCGGGTTGGTAAAGAAGTAACCTTGGTAGTAAGAAGCGCCTGATTTAGCATAGTCTGCAAACTGTTCTTCAGTTTCAATCCCTGAAATCACAGATTCAACTTGCTGTAATTTTAACGCGCTAACAGCCACCTTTGCTTCATCTGCTGAAAATGACTTTGCGTCTAACTTTACAATCTTAGCGATACTGAGTAATTTTTTATAAGCGTCTGAGTTTTCATAACCCAGTAGAGAAACTTTTGCGCCAGTTTTAATAATCTCTTTTAAAGATTCTAAAGCCGCTTTATTTTTTAAAACGGATAAATCTACTTCAACCGTTAGTGTTGATAAATCTTCGACCTTAGGTAACCAGTCTACCGATAACACTTCAATCGGCGCTCTATAAAAAATGGGTTTTTGCGCGGTTAAAGCACTCATACCATCTTGTTCTTCAATCTCTTTGCAGAACACCTTCATAACACTTTCCCAATCAACCGTAGAGGGGGCAACATCATTTACTAACTCTAATGAAAGGTGATAACCATAAAGAGTTTGATTAGAATCTAGTACAGGTTGTTTATTTAAGAAAAGTTGAGCTTGCATTGAGATTTCCTTGATCAGGGTCTTAAAACGTCATCAGCGAGTCATTTTACTCGCAATTCGTTAAAAAAAACCAGGCCTTCTTCGTATATGTATTTATCAATAATTATTCACCATTATAGGAATATAATTCAAAAGAAAAAGAGCCAATTCTAGAAATTACTTATAATCGAGCCATAATTTTTTTTATGACCATTAAAAATCAACAACATAGCTTTTAAATCATTTTTAAGTGAGCAACTTTTTTCTCATTTATACTAAAACTATGAATCAAGAAATATCCACAGAACAAACAATAAGCAACAATGATGCTCAACCAAAGGTAGGTAATTGCCAGCCTTCCATCTCTCAGCATTTTCATCTTGAAGGCCAAGGTGACAAAACGGCATTAGATTTACTTGCGGACAAAACTGACCTAAGCAAGCAATTATTGAAAAACTACGCTCAAAAAGGGGCTGTGTGGATTCAACGCAATACAACCAACAAGCAAGCCAGTAAACCTGAGCGTTTGCGACGCTTAAAGAAAGTGCTACCTGAGCAAGATAGATTGGATTTTTACTATAATCCACAACTACTCAATCAAGTGCCAGCAGCTCCTACACTAGTGGCAGACTTTAAAGATTACTCTGTGTGGATCAAACCTAGAGGGATGTTGTCTCAAGGCTCTAAATGGGCTGACCATACTGCTCTATATCGCTGGATTGAGATGAATTACCAGCCAAATGGGCAGATTCGCCAGGCCTGGATAGTACACCGTTTAGATAGAGCCACTCACGGTTTGATGCTTATTGCGCATAGCAAAAAAACAGCTGCAGCTTTAAGCCGTGCGTTTGAAGAGAATCAAGTTCATAAAACTTACCAGGCTTTAGTCTGGGGACAATACCCTGTTAAAACTCAAACCATTCAAATTCCTATTGGTGAAAAACATGCCACCAGCCATGTGCGACTATTAAATTATGATGCGCAAAAAAACCGTTCATTAGTAGAAATCGACATTGAAACGGGGCGTAAACACCAAATTCGTCGTCATCTTTCAGAGACTGGCTTTCCAATTATCGGCGATAGAATGTATGGTGATTCGAAACTGGATGAGCAACTCGAGCAAATTCCTGACTTGCAACTTACTGCTTATAAACTTTGTTTACAGTGCCCTATTACCCAAACAGAGAGATGTTTTACCTTAACAACAGGGCAACTTGATTTGTTAAATATTGTGTAAAGCTCTAATTGAGACCATTGAACGTAAACCGAGAATGAATAATTATGAAAAGATGCATTCAATTCCCTGTTAAAGGCACTTATTACTATTCGGCAGATATGTCGATGGACTTGTCGTTACTTTGTGCAGATGAACCACTCAAGTTTCAACTAGAACCTGACAATATTTTTGATAAAAATGCGGTGCAAATTTGGTTACCCAAAAGTATTCAGGCTTGCTTTGAAAATAATGAAAGAAATGAAGATACGCTTATTTCGCATGGATTGCTTCTAGGCTATGTGCCAAGAACTTTAGCCCCCAAAATTGCCTTTTATATTCAACATCAAGGTCCACTAGAAGTTAGCGTTAGACATTGCGCAAGACTAGGAAAACAGATTGAAATTGATTTCCAAGTAACGATTAACCAGGCCTGGTTACAGTATTTAAACCTGATGATTCACGCTACAATCGTGAATCAATTCCATCGTTTAAAACGTTTTAAACAGCGGTTATTTTTTAAATAGATTGAACTTTGATAAAATAAAATCATCTTGATCAACTCAGTTCTTACATACATAAATAAACTTACCTCTTCTTAGTAAGCATTCATACACAGCAAACCTAATTATTGCTAAAATCCATCCAAGCCTATTAATTCATAAAGTTAGCCCTATGACTCCAACAAACGATTTACAAAACTGTATTGATCAACTTAATCAATCAGGAGAGTATCAAGTTCTCAGCAAGCTACAAGCAGCAACAGAGTTTAATCCCCCTGCTTCGTCCCAAACACATAAAGTTTGCATTATTGACACAGAAACCACCGGCCTAGATACGGATGTTTGTGAAATTATTGAACTAGGTTATCAGATTATTGAATTTGATTCACAAGGTAATTTTTACAAAGTATTAAGCGCCCAAAACTTTTTACAAGAACCTAAAGGTGAAATTAGCGAAGAAGTCACCCAAGTCACCGGTTTAACAATGGAAGACGTTAAAGGCCATCAAATCCCTTGGCAACAAGTTGAATCTGAAATAGCCGAAGTACAGCTATGTGTTGCACACAATGCAAGTTTTGACCGCCCTGTTGTTGAACGTTATAGCGATGTCTTTGTTAATAAAATTTGGGGTTGTTCCGTTGCACAAATTGATTGGATGAAGCAGGCTCATGTTGGCTCAAGATCACAAGAGTTTTTATGCTGGAAAGTCGGTGAATTTTTCTATGGCGCTCACCGTGCTTTGGACGATGTGCAAGCCTTAACCCAACTTTTATCATGCAAAATCTCAGAAGATAAAGTGCCTGCATTTAGCTTTTTATTGAGTGCGGTTCGTCAAAGTAAATCTTTAGTTAAAGCGACAGGTGCGCCTTTTGATATTAAAGATGCATTGCGTTCTCGTGGCTATCGTTGGAATGTGGGAGAGCGTGTTTGGCAATCTGTAATGGATGACGCTAAGCTCGAATCCGAATTAGCTTGGTTAATCGACAACAACACGCCAAACCCTAATGTCATCAAACTCAAAGCAACCGATAGTTTTTCTATCCGCGCTCGCTAACTTAAAAATAAGAAAGTTAAAAAATCATTATTACTTTCATAAGGGAATCCAAATTTGATTATTGAAATACCTGGCCGTGACACACTAGAAATACAACATATTATTTTTGATTACAATGGAACGATTGCACTTGATGGTAAAGTAATTGAAGGGATCGCAGAAAAAATCAGCACCCTTTCAGGCTTGATTGATTTTCATGTGATTACCGCAGACACCTATGGTACAGCCGAAAAGGAACTTGAAGGCGTACCTTGTCAGGTAATCAACCTTTCAAAATCTACAGAATTTAAAACAAAAACAGATTACTTAGCTTTTTTAGGCAAAGAACATTGCCTAAGTGTAGGCAACGGTTTTAATGATAAAGCGTTACTTAAAGAGAGTATTTTAGGTGTTGCCCTTATTCAAGATGAAGGTGTCTGTACTGAAACATTAATGTCTTCAGACATTGTCTGTAAATCTATAATGGATGTCTTTTCATTTATTGAAAAACCGAATAGATTAAAAGCCACATTACGGGTTTAAACCTTTATACTTAAACGATAATAGACATTAGAATACTCACCAACAATAGTGAGTTTTAAGCAAGGATTGTAAAGCCGTTATGAAAAGTTTCTTCACAAAAATATTCGCCCCCATTTTAAACATTTTTGAAAATGCTGAAGGTGAATACACTTACAGTCCATCACACAGAAAAATTCTTGTTGTTATGGGTCTGCTGTTTTTTGGTATTTCTGCTGTGGGTTTATATTTTACTTTACAGATTAATCAGATGGCTGGATTACTTCCCGTAGTGCTATTTTCTTCAATTGGTTTCGTTTGTCTTATTGTCGCTTTCTTAGGGAGTGACCGAGCTGTTTCTAAAATTTGGCGCAACAGATAACCAGGCCTGGTTAGTCAAATAATAAACCCGTTTACTTCAAATAAAATTATAATTCAATAAAACTCACACCTTGTACAAAGCCGTACTTGTTTAAATGAGTCACCCACTCAATAACATGGGACGGCTTTAAAATGACAGATTCAAAAACTTTTACTCAACTCTATGTTCTCAAAATTAGTGAACAGCATGGCTTAGTGTTTAAATGCAAACACACGAGTCCTGAATATTTGCAAAAAGTAGCTGAAACGCAGTTGAGCTTAGAAGGCACACACTTTACTCAATATGACATTCATCCGAGTAATCATTCCAACACCGAACTCACTCAATGTGAATTGCTACTGCACTTTACGCCAGCCTGAACGAGTAACGCTGAACTAGTCTTGTACTTTAAACACCCTAGAAACACCTTCACCTCGATTATCTGATGCAGCTTGCCAACCTGTCTTAGTTTTTAGAATAAGCTGTACATCACCCATATAGTTATTCTTTTTAAGCGTATACCCCATAACCTCTAACTCTTCTTTTACCAGGCCTGGTAGTTCTGGGTTATACGCTATTTGGTCTTTGGGTAGAAGTTGATGATGCACTCTTGGTGCATCTACCGCTTGTTGAGCATTCATCCCTTCTTCAACCACATTAACAATGGTCTGAAAGACTGAAGTAATGATAGTTGAACCGCCAGGTGTACCAACAACCATTTCTATTTGATTATCTTTTAATACAATCGTCGGTGACATAGAAGACAGCATACGTTTTTCCGGTGCAATTGCATTGGCGGTTCCACCAACGACACCAAACACATTCGCCACTCCCGGCTTAGTGCTAAAGTCATCCATTTCATCATTCATTAAAAACCCCGCGCCCTCAATCACTACTCCACTGCCAAATGGCATATTAAGGGTATAGGTATTTGAAACCGCATTTCCATCCCCATCTACAATGGAAAAATGGGTGGTTTCAGGGCTTTCAATCTTGCCAGGTTTCATGGTTTCAGACTCTGAGATCTCATCAAATAGAACCGTTTTACTTCTTGTGGCCAAGTAATTGTCAGAGATAAGCTGCTTGACAGGAACATCAATAAAATCAGAATCGCCTAAATAATGCGCTCGATCCGCATAAACACGCTTTTCTAATTCCGCATAAAAGTGGGTTTTTATCGTCTTTTCTGACAGGCCTGCCTTTTTGCCTTGTAAAAGCGCTTGGTTCAACTTATCCGCCAGTTGCTCTTTCATCTTTAACAACTGCACGATGGCAATACCGCCAGAACTTGGAGGCGGTGCTGAAACGACTGTTCGACCTTGCCACAAACCTACCACTGGCTCTCGCCATATTGCTTGGTATTTTGCTAAGTCTTCTAAGGTAATTAGGCCGTCATGCTTTTGCATTTGCTTAACTAGTAACTGAGCCGTCTGACCTTGATAAAAATCTTTTGCGCCTAAGTTAGCGATACGAGTCAGGGTCTGCGCGAGTTCTGGCTGTTTAAAAACTTCCCCGCTTTTTAGGCCACTAAAATAGTCTTTAAAATTCAGTGGCGTTGGCAATTTATTTGCAATCCACTCTTGATACCATTTGGCGCGACTATCAATCTGTGGTGAAACCTCAAAACCTTGTTGTGCGAATTTTATAGCCGGCTGAAGAAGTTGTTGCCATGACAATGAGCCAAAGCGTTGATGCGCTCGCCAAAACCCCATTACCGTGCCCGGAACCCCTGAGGCCTGGTAACCGACTAAAGATTTGTAAGGAATAACCTGTTTATTATTATCTAGGTACATATCTTGAGTTGCAGCTAACGGTGCTTTTTCACGATAATCTAAAAAATGTACGGCCAAAGTATCGGCTTCATGGGTTTGCAATGTTGGTGCGTATAAAGTCATAAAACCACCACCTCCAAGATTGCCTGCTTCAGGATAAGTAACCGCTAACACAAAAGCCGACGCTACCGCTGCATCAACCGCATTGCCGCCTTGTTGCAAGATTTGAGTGGCGACTTCAGCACTATATTTGTCAGGCATAGCAACGGCGGCCGTTTTAGGCTCTGTTGCCCAGGTCGTACTGGCTGAAAACAGCCCAATGCTAAATAGAAATACAGCGAATGTTTTTTGAATTTTTAATTTATACATAATCAACTTTTTAAATTACAAACTTAATCTTGGAATAGGTGCATTCATGGTAGCCGCAATGGCTAGAACTAACTCTTTTTCTACTTCATTCACTTGACCATCATGCTCAACACAAATAGCCAAAGCGGAAACCACTTGTTGCTTCAGTGGTTCTGAACAATACAGTAGTTTTTCTGTTGCATTTCTAAATAGGTTTTGATGTGACTCATCTACCTCTATGCGTTGTAGCTCGTTTAAACCCAAGGATTGAACCGCACGTCTAAAAGCTAAATCCATACTGACCTTATTAGCATCATCGCTGTTATGGCCATAATAAGCTAAGGTCGATAGAATCAACTGTAACTCCATTACAATCTGTTTAGCCTTTTTATAACGGACTTTAGGCGCTTTTACCAAACCAAAATGCACATCTAAAAAACGTGTTACTAACTGAAACACGCTTTGCTCAAATATACTTTGCTGGTGATCTAAATCCATGACCCCTTGCAATAGTTGCTTAAAGTCTTGGTATTGATTTTCTGAGAGTGTTTTTAAGGCTGGCATGGCTAACTCAACCAAGGGCAGTCTATTGGCCAAGTTAATCTGCGACATCAGCTCTATTTGTTGTTTCACCATTGGCTCTAAACCTTTAATGGAACTTTCAGTCAGCAATGCTTTCCACGCACTATCCTCTTGAGGGTTATCGGACTCTTCACATAATAAAATGGCAATAACTAATGCGATAGCTTCTAACGGATCTTGGGCTTTAGCGACTAACCTACCTAATACTTCTTGAGAATCATCCGTTAGCTGGTTTACCAAGATGCCGGCCCCTAACATTATGGCTAGTGGTTCAGGTAGGTTTTGAAACGGCGTATTGGCTCTTTTGTCTTTAGCAGGTTCACTCTCAACAGGTATCACCACTTGTGGCTTTAAAAACTCACCGTTCCAACCTGGTTGAATACGTAGAATACGCACATCAATTGGTGGGTGCGTGGCAAATAGAAACGCTAAACGAGTATGAAAAGACTGCGCAAAAAACATGTGCGCCACTTCACTCACTTCGGTATTTTTCAAACGAGAAGTTTCTGTAACGCCGCCAATCACCTTTAAAGCGCCCGCTATCGCATCTGGATCACGAGTAAACTGAACAGATGATGCATCCGCTAAAAACTCTCGCTGTCGACTAACCGCCGCCTGCAACATATTGCCAAACAAGATGCCAAACCAACCAATCACCCTTAACGCAATGCCCGCTAAAATAACAGCGCCATTACCTTTTCCTTTAGAGCGAGAACTCGAACGGCTACTCCCCCTTGAGGAAGTCATAATCCGTCCAAGCAAGGCAATAAATTCAATACCATGCGACAACATAATGATGCGCAGGTTCAAGCGCATATCACCGTTGAGAATATGACTAAATTCATGGCCAACAACGCCTTGCAGCTGAGTGCGAGATAATTTATCGATACAGCCTTGCGTTAAACCAATTACCGAATCTTGTGTGGTTTGTCCTGCTGCAAAAGCATTAATAGCGGATTCGTTACGAAGCACAAAGACCTCTGGAACAGGCATACCTGAAGCAATCGCCATCTCTTCCACCACATTCAAGGCTTTGCGTTCATTAATATTTGAAGAGTTAGGTGACAGCTTTGAACCGCCTAAAGCGGCTGCAACAACAGCGCCACCCTTAGATAAATGCCGACCTTTAACAAATGAACTGATTAAAGCCCCACCCACCACAAAAGCACCTACCCACAATAAAGTGGGTAAGTTTTGTTCAGTAAACAAGGTTTGCCAGGAATTGGTTGAAAGGTTTTGACCCATTACCAAAGGGAGTAATAACACCAAAACTAACGTACTTAAAAAAGTCAGTACGATTAGAATCAAAACATACAAAAAAACTAAATACTTACTCTTCTTTTTGGCATTATCTTGAGCAGCATAAAAATTCATAACAGAGTCAGCTTAACTTCTTTAAAAGAAGCCGTCTTCTTAAAACTGAAATTTTGGCGCTGCTTGAATCGCTTCTCTATCTTCAAACTCAAGCATTTGTGCATCAACTGGGTGACCAAACATCGCTGCAAATACTGTTTGAGGGAAGCTTTGACGATAAGTGTTGTATGACATAACCGAATCATTGAAGGCTTGACGTGCAAAAGCGACCTTATTTTCTGTTGAGGTTAACTCTTNCGTTAATTGCATCATATTCTGATTCATTTTTAAGTCTGGATAAGCCTCCATCACCATATTAAAACGTGACATAGCACCATTTAATAGACCTTCTGCACTAGACAACTGCCCCATTAGATTTCCATCACCCGGATTTGCCGATACCGCTTTCAATAAACTAGAGGCCTCATTACGAGCAGAAATAACCGATTCCAAGGTCTCACGTTCATGTGCCATCGCTTTTTTAGCGACTTCAATTAGATTGGGAATCAAATCATAACGTCGCTTTAACTGTACATCGATTTGTGCAAAGGCATTTTCAAAACGATTTTTTAGAGCAACTAACTGGTTGTAAATACTAATTAAATAGATAATAAATACAACAATCACAGCTAAAAATATAATAAATCCAGTACTCACGGGTAATCTCCTCTGATTTACAACAATACTTTATGACAGTTCCCATTTTACACAGATAAACCCTGGTTAAAACCTGGTTAA
>JGI11705J14877_10001889_pt1 | contig 11587 bp, 9 predicted proteins | sample Etolaghawater15m_FD_14877 | JGI IMG/M metagenome (IMG submission 14877) | reverse complement strand
TGATTTCTGGATGCCGGATCAAGTCCGGCATGACGAGAGAACCTTAGACTCTCAGGTCTACAAACATCATATCAAAAGAAAATGCGCTTTGTAAACCGACCCTTTATATTCTTACAGATTTAATGTGAGCGTTTCTCTCTCAGTAAACATAAAAACCACGGCCCGTTTTTCGTCCCAGCCATCCCGCATCCACGTATTTGCGCAGGAGCGGGCACGCGCGGTATTTACTGTCACCCAGGCCTTTGTGGAGTACCTCCAGAATGGCCAGGCAGGTATCCAATCCGATCAAGTCAGCCAATGTCAGAGGACCCATGGGATGATTCATGCCCAATTTCATAATCTCATCAATATCTTTGGCTTCGCCCACGCCCTCATAAAGCGCATAAACCGCCTCATTGATCATGGGCATCAGGATGCGGTTGGCCACAAACCCCGGGAAATCGTTGGCCGGTACGGGGGTTTTACCCATCTTAATCGCCAGATCCTGGGTGGTCCGGGTGGTTTCGTCATCCGTGGCAAGGCCATTGATAATCTCCACCAGTTTCATCATGGGAACAGGGTTCATAAAATGCATGCCGATGACCTTTTCCGGCCGCTTTGTGGCGGCGGCGATTTTGGTAATGGAAATGGAAGAAGTGTTGGAAGAAAGGATGGCCTCGGGTTTGCAGAATTCATCCAGGTCCTCAAATATTTTCAGTTTAAGGGCCTCATTTTCCGTGGCCGCTTCCACCACATAGTCGGCCCGAATCATGTCCTCCAGAGATGTGGACGCCTCGATCCGGCTCAAGATGGATTGCTGTTCCTTCAGGGTAATCTTTTCTTTCTTCACCATCCGCCCGAGGCTTCCTTCGATGGTTTTATAACCCCGCTCCACGAATTCATCCTTGATATCATTCATCACCACGGACAAACCGCTCGCCGCTGCCACCTGCGCAATACCCGAACCCATTTGTCCGGAACCCACTATTCCCAGCACATTAATTGCCATTTCGATACTCCTTTACGCTTCTGTTTGTCAGGACGGGCCTATACACCCGTTATATTTTTCTTTGGCCCACGGCTGAAAAACTACCATTGAAATAGCATTGAATACAAGCATAAACATGAAATTCTGGTGAAAATTGTTCATCCCGCGGCCCCCTTCTACCCGTTCAAAATGAAATCTGCCACCTCCTCAGCGCCGTTGGGCTTTTCTCGTCGAATTGACGGAAGATCCAGCAGTTCAGAAACCCGCGATATCCAGTCCCCGGTTTCAAACGTATGTTCATCAATCACAAAACCCGTCATGTGCGTTTCGATATACTCAGACAGTATTTCAGATTCATGAAACCGGGTCCGTTTGATATACCCGAAAGGAACACCAACATGATGCGTTTCCGCAAGGGTGCTGTATCCGACTTTACCCACCACTGCATCGGCCGCATGAACCAGATCCGGATGAAAAAACTGCGAATGATGGGGCAAAAGCCTTACATTTCCAAAGTTCCGAAACCCTGTCCCGGCGCCCGGTGCCACAAAAAAAATATCTTTTTGACGGGCCAATTGAGCGATAAACCCGTGATCTTTCGGTATCCCACCCATGGTAATAAGGACCATCGGCGTCTGACCGGGTATTCCGAGGTCCTTTCTCACTTTAGACCGATCGCACCTGGGTTTGCGGCTGACCGGCTCCGTGGTCAGATGCACCTTTTGTTTTGAACAGACAGGTGTCGTTTGGATATGGACATCAGCGGACGAAAAAAGAGTTTCCAGGTATTCCATGTGGGGCTTAAAACCCGGCGTTTCAAAAGCGTATTCCCTGTAAACCCAGTCCCAGGTAAAGTTCTCCACAAGCACGGAGGGTATAGCCGCTTTGCGGGCCACCGCAATCCCCAGGGGAGAGATATCGCAAAGAATCATGGCGCAGTTCAAACGGTTCACCTTTTCTGCCAGTTTTTCAAGCTGTGCCGGGGCAAAGGGCAAAAATCCGTCCAGTTGTGTCACTGTTTCAGGCAGGTTGGCCAAAAGAGGGCCTTCCTGTACCAGGCCAACATCCGTCAAAAGCGTATGATAAGAAAAAGGTCCCGAAAGAGATTCCTCGAAAAACCATCTCGGAACGAGGGTGAATATCTCAAACCGAATTCCGGGGATCCGTTCCTGAATGGCGGTCATGATGGCAGAGGCTCTGGCGGCATGACCAAACCCATGGGGTGAAATGAAGTACGCCATTGTTCCGTTCTGTACAGGTTTCTTTGATGTCATGGGGCCCCTTTTTACTTGCGGGAACGATCTGCATTGGGTTAGTCTTCTGGCCCAAAAGAACCTTTTGGGAAAGACCGATGCAGACACAATTTCTTCTGGCGGACAAACTGATCCTCGCCCTCTATTTTCTGGCCGTTATACTCTTTGGCGCCTATTTCCGCAAGAAAAGCGGTACCAGTTCGGGATTCATGATCGCCGATGGGGCACTTCCCAGCTGGGCGGTGGGTCTTTCCATACTGGGGACCTTCGTGAGCAGCATCACATTTTTGGCCTATCCGGGCCAGGCCTATAACGCCAACTGGGACGTTTTTCTCTTTTCGCTCACCCTGCCACCTGCAGCCCTGGTCGCCACCTTTTATTTCATTCCCCTCTACCGAACAAAAGTCAAAATATCCGCCTACGAATATCTGGAACAGCGTTTTGGACCCTGGGCCCGCATTTACGGCAGTATCAGTTTCATGCTGGGATCACTGGCCCGCATCGGCATGATTCTTTTTCTCGTTTCCCTGGTGTTACATCATCTTACGGGATGGTCCTATGAAACCATCATCCTTATTACCGGCGTCGGGGTGACCTGCTATACGGTTCTGGGGGGGATTGAAGCGGTGATCTGGACAGACGTGGTTCAGGTCATTATCCTTTTTGGCGGTGCCATCGTCACCATTATCATTCTGCTCGCCGGCATGCCGGAAGGTCCGGGCCAACTGTTCGAGATTGCCGGACAACACGGGAAATTTTCTCTGGGAAGCTGGCAGCCGGATCTTATCGCCCCCACGGCATGGGTGGTGATCATATACGGCATTTTTGAAAATCTGAGAAACTTCGGCGTAGATCAGAATTATGTTCAGCGGTATCAGGTTACAACATCCGTTAAAGCCGCATCGCGCTCCGTCTGGATCGCCGCAATCGCCTATGTTCCGGTTTCAGCGCTGTTTCTGTTCATCGGCACAGCCCTTTTTTCTTTCTACAGCGCCAATGCCCACCTGCTTCCGCAATCCCTTGAAGGGGCATTGGCCGGCGACAGGGTATACCCCTATTTTATTGCCACACAATTTCCCGTAGGCCTGCGCGGGCTTCTCATTGCCGCCATATTTGCCGCCGCCATGAGCAGTATCGACTCATCGCTCAATTGCGTATCAACCCTGACCTTGCTCGATTTCTATAAGCGGTATATCAACCCGGGCGCTCAAGAGAAGCAAAGCATTAAAATGTTAAGGATTTATACGATTATCTGGGGCGGACTGGGAACGCTGACAGGCCTGGCCATGATTCAGGTTCGAACGGCCCTTGAAACCGGCTGGCAGCTGGCGGGCATTGCCGGCGGAGGGTTGATAGGGCTCTTTCTACTGGGGTTATTGTCCCGGCGCATTAAATCCTGGCAGGCCTGCACGGCAGTCTGTGCCAGCATCATGAGCATTGTCTGGGCAACCTTTGCGCGAAAACTGCCCGAACAATGGAATTGGCTTGAATGTGCTTGGCATTCCCGCATGATCGGCGTTATCGGTACCATCACGCTGTTGGCGGTGGGCTTTGCCCTGGCCATTTTGACGGCCACGGGAAATAAAGACCTCCACGGAAAGCCATCACAACGGTAGTCACAAATTTCATGGGAAGCTCTTTGCGGCGGCTTCCACATCATCGAATATGCCGAGAATGCGATGAAGCCGCGTTAACTCAAAAACGCTGCGAACCTGTTGTTGCAGGCCCACCACCTTCAAATCCCCATTTTTTTCGTTTACGGCGCGAAGCGCTGACACCAGAGTGCCCAACCCTGAACTGTCGATAAAATCCACATCCGTCATGTCGACAATTAATTTAAACCGATTTTCCTGGATGAGGTTACTCACCCGGCTTTTCAACTTCTTGGCTGAAGCAATTTCCAATCGACCCTTCAACACCAGTACATCCTTATCCTCTATTCTTCTATCCGCAATCTCCATAGAAACGTCTCCTCAATCTATGAGCATTTTTCAATTTTCCTACAATTCCAGTAAAACTCCAAAAAGAATCACATCATCGGACCAAATTGCCATGGCACAAACTCATTATCGCCAAACCCCTGCGCTTCACTTCGCGTCGCCTCGCCTGAAGCGGTTTTCAGAATCAGATGGAAAAGTCTCTTTCCCATGGTTTGAATGCTTTCCACGCCTTCGAGTATCCCCCCGCAGTTCATATCCATATCGTTTTTCATGCGTTGATACAGGGCGCTGTTTGAAGCCATCTTAATGGTGGGAGAAGGTTTGAAGCCGATAACGGTTCCGCGACCCGTGGTGAAACAGATCAAATTGGCGCCTCCAGCGATCATCCCCGCGACAGAGGCAGGATCGTAGCCCGGTGTGTCCATGAAGACCAAACCGCCTGCTGAAACCGTTTCCCCGTATCCGTACACCGCCTTGAGATTGGTGCCACCCCCTTTGGCAGCCGCCCCCAGAGATTTCTCCAGGATGGTGGTCAGCCCACCGGCCTTGTTGCCGGGGCTTGGGTTGTTATTGATACTGCCACCAAATTGCGCCGTATGGGATTCCCACCAGTGAATGCGATCAAGCAGCTGTTCACCCACCAGGCGGCTTTCCGCCCGGCGGGTCAAAAGCTGTTCGGCCCCATAGATCTCCGGCGTTTCGCTGAGGATGGCAGTCCCGCCGTGCTGCACAAGAATGTCTACCGCGGCGCCGAGAACCGGATTGGCGGTGATCCCCGAATAGGCATCCGAACCGCCGCACTCCAGGCCCACCATCAGGTTTTCAGCGGAAACTTCTTTTCTTTGAACCTGATTGGATCTTTCCACCATCTCTTTCACGATGGAGATTCCCTTTGCCACCGTGGCGGCAGTACCCCCCGCAAGTTGAATATCCAGCGTCCGCAGGTTAGCACCTTTTTGAAGGCCGGTATTCGCCATTAGACAATCCAGATGATTCCCTTCACAGCCCAGCCCCACCAGGAGAACTTCCGCGAAATTCGGGTTTCGAGCGTATCCGGCAATTGTTTTTTGAAGAAGATCAAAGCTTTCGTTGTTAAACCCCGCCGTGCACCCGGCGCCATGAACCAATGCCACCACCCCGTCAACATTGGGATAAGGACCCATAACCGCTTTATCAAACGCTTCCGCAATCCATTTTGCAACACTTGCGGAACAACTCACCGTTGCAATTATGCCAATATAGTTGCGGGTCCCCACCTGACCGTTTTTGCGAACAATTCCTTTAAACGTCGCCCTGTCACCGACTGGAACCATATCCGTTCTCTTTGCGTCTTCACCAAAAGCATAAACACGATCGAAATCTTCCATTTTCACGTTATGGGTATGGACGTGTTCCCCCGGCAAAATGGGTTCTGAAGCAAAACCGATAATCTGCCCGTATTTTAGAATCGGATCGCCAAGATTCAATGGTCGAATGGCAATTTTGTGCCCGGCCGGAATGCCGCAAAGGGATGCAACATCCGCCACACCAAATGCGGTCTGTGCCGGTATATCGCTAATCGCCACGACTACGTTGTCGTCAGGATGCATTTGAATGGTTTTTTTCAGCGTTTCTTCCATGTGGGTTAACTCCCTTATCTGAAACGATCATGAAACGAAAATGATATCCTATGTGCTTGCGGGTGCAACGCGGCAGTGAACCAAAGGACAAGGCAGAGGGTGTAGTTTTTTTCTTGCGAGGCCCTTATTCGTTTTTCATGGCCACGGGAAACAACGGCTGCTCATTGACCAGCAATTGGAAAACATCGGCCCGGGCGTAGTGGCCCACCACATCAAAATCATATTTTCCCTGGGCGATTTCACCCATATTCAGGTCGGCGTACAAAACCCCTTCCTGGTCATATAAAGGCCCTGCCAGGACTTCACCCAATGGCGAAACAATAGCACTACCACCGCGACACATGATCTCGGGCTGATCCTTCAGATCTTCGAGGCCTTCCAGATCGTCGGGGAACATATCCCGGGTCACGAACTGGTTGCACCCCAGGACGAAACATCTCCCTTCGCAGGCGATATGCCGAAGGGTACAGTGCCAGGTATCACGCGGGTCAGCCGTGGGGGCCAGATATATTTCAACTCCCTTGCCGTACAGGGCCATTCGCGCCAGCGGCATATAATTTTCCCAGCAAATCAAACCACCCAGACGACCCAGCTTCGTTTCAAAAACCGGCATCGTACTGCCGTCTCCCTCTCCCCAGATGAGTCGTTCCGAACCCGTGGGTTTGAGTTTTCGGTGTTTGCCCAGCAGTTGCCCGTCCGGACCGAAATAGACCAGGGTACAATAGAGCGTTCCTCTGCCGAAGCGGTTTTCCCTTTCTATGACCCCAATCGCCAGATAAATACCGGCTTCGCGGGCCGTCTTGCCCAGAATCTCGGTGGCAGGTCCAGGCACTTCAACGGCATTGGCCCAGTAGCGCTCAAAAGTACGCCGCCCCGCCGCACTTCGGCTGCCGATGACCGCCCCAAAACCGAGACCCCTCGGGTAAGCCGGGATAAAGGCTTCCGGGAAGAGGATCAGGTCCACACCTTTGGCTGAAATGTCCCGGATCAGATCACAAGTTTTTTTTAGGGTTGCCTCTCGGTCAAAAAGAACTGGACTTGCTTGTACGACCGCCACTTTTACGGTTTCTGGCATTTCTCCCATATTTTCCCCTCCTCACAACTAATCGTGATGTCTTTGTTGCTTGAGATTCTAAAGTTCTCCCGTCATGCCGGACTTGATCCGGCATCCAGAAATCATATATCACGGATAAAACTCTGGATTCCGGCCTTCGCCGGAATGACGGCTTCGACTCTTCAACTCTGGTTCTGTTCACTTTCCCGAAAGGGCCTGTTCAAAATCTTCAATGAGGTCTTCCGTGGCCTCCAGCCCCACCGATAAGCGAATCAGACTGTCTGAAATGCCCATATTCCTTCGATCTTCCGGCGGCACACCCGCGTGGGAGGTGGCCGCCGGACGTGTAATCAACGATTCTACGCCGCCGAGGCTAGGAGCGGAAATGGGTAAGGTTACGGTTTCGAGAATCCGGTTGGCCGCTTTCACCCCTCCTTTTACCTCAAAACTAATCATGCCGCCAAACCCGTCCAGCAATTCCTTTGCCATGATATGCCCAACGTTGCTTTTCAAACCCGGATAGTGAACCTTTTCGATGGCCGAATGGTTTTCTAAAAATTCCGACAGTTTAAGCGCGCTCTCATTTTGGTATCTCACTCTGACACCCAGGGTTTTCATGCCCCGGTGGAGGAGAAAACAGGCATGGGGATCCAGAGATCCGCCCAAACGGCCCAGCTTTCGGGCAATGGGCTCAATAAGTTTCGAAAGCCCGATCACGGCACCTGCCACGATATCCGAATGCCCGTTAAGATATTTGGTGCCGCTGTGAAGGGAGAGATCAAATCCCCATTCCGCCGGACGAAAGTTCACCGGACTGGCAAATGTATTGTCGATGAGAGAAACAATCCCGTGATGCCTTGCAAATTCGACCACCGCCTTGAGATCCGCCACCTGCAGAAGCGGATTTGTCAAGGTCTCTACCAATATGGCCCGGGTGTTGGGGCGAATTTTCGACGCCCATGATTCCGGAGCACAGCCATCGAAAAAATCAAATGAAATGCCGCATGCCGGCAAATCTTCCGTGATGAAATCGTGGGTCCCGCCATAAAGGCAATCCTGGGCCAACAGATGGTCCCCCTTGGAGAGAAGCGCCAGGAGCGTGGTTGAAATGGCGGCCATGCCACTGGCGGTTACCAGCGCGGTTTCGGCATTTTCCGCGGCCGCCAGTTTTTGATGCAGCGCCTCATGGTTGGGCGTATTGTTCAACCGAATATATCGAAGGTTATAATAACCACAGTCTCCTTCGGCTGCGAAAGTGGAAGACTGAAAAATGGGCATACTCACAGCACCCCTGATCCCAGGCTTCGGCTCTCCCGCATGAATCAATTGGGTATCGAGATGTTTCGGATTCTGTTTCATATCAACTGATTCCTCGATGGTGTATTCTCAAAAAAGTTCCTTGATCGCTTTCGTCAGGGCTTTCATCTCTTGTTCCGTGCCGATGGTAATGCGAACAAAATTTCTGATGCCCTTGGTGTCAAAGTAGCGGACGAGAATTCCTGCCGCTTTCAGGCGCCTGTAAATGGTTTCGCCGGTCAACCCTTTTTTGCCGGCAAATATGAAATTGGCAACCGACGGCAGCACGTTCCAGCCAAGATCTCGAAGCTCTTTTGAAAGAGATTCCCTGCTTAAAATGATCTTCTGAGTAATGGACCGGTAATAATCCGTATCATCAATGGCGATTTCTCCGATTTTCTGGGCGATGAGATCAGCAGGGTAGGAATTGAACGAATCTTTGACCGCAAACAGAGCGCTGATCAGATCTTTGTCTCCCATGGCAAACCCCAGTCTCAGGGCCGCAAGGGACATGCTTTTCGAAAAAGTCCTGATGACCAGAAGGTTTTTGTAGCGGTCAATGAGGGAGACGGCACTTTCCCCCCCGAAATCAATATAGGCCTCATCGATGATGACAACTCGGTTTTCAGGGTATCGTTCCAAAATTTCCGTTACCTTTGCCAGCGGCAGCAAAATTCCGGTGGGGGCGTTGGGATTGGGAAAAACAATACCGCATGAGGTTTCTTCGCCCAGATAGTCATTGATATCGATGGTGAAATTATCGTTTAAGGGAATCTTCCGATATTCTATGCCGTAAAAGTCGCAGTAGACCGGATAGAAGCTGTAACTGAACTCAGGGAAAATCAGTTTTCCCCTGGCACTGTCAAAAAATGCATAGAACGCAAAGGCCAGGACCTCATCTGAACCGTTCCCTACAAAGACCTGGGATACATCAATATTGAAACGATTTGAAATCGCCGCCCTCAGGGTTCCGAACAGGGGATCCGGATAAAGACGCAGCCGTTCAATGTCAAATGATTTCAGGAAGGGCCCGATTTGGGGTGTTGGCGGATATGGGTTTTCATTGGTGTTGAGTTTAATATAGGTTCTGTCCTGGGGTTGTTCCCCCGGTACATAAGGGGTCAGTCTTTTGATTCTTTTTGTCAGCATCACGCACCTTTTCCGCAAGGGTCTCTGTCTTTCTATTCTGAATGAATATCACCACAACTTCTAACAGTAAGGCAAGCATCTTTTCAAGCCATTTCTGGCCTGGCTTCACAAAGGTAATGGCCACAAAACAGCAAAAATTATTGATAAAGCTTGCCTTTCCGTTTATCATCTCTTAGTATCACCCCGTCAAGGATATTTACGGACAGTACTACTACCCCGTTTCCATTCAAACCTTTCGAGTGTATTAGCCAGATACATTCGGCAAGAACCGGTTTTTTAGGATCTCGGCAAAAACTAAACAATACCGCCTTTTTGTCACCCGAGAGTGCTGCTTGACCCAAAGCAAGCAACGCTCTGTAAATACATGAAGCGTGTAACGCTTGAATATGGAAAGAGTGAGAACAAAATGGAAAAATCAAAAACCCGCAAAAGGCTTTTACGGATACTGGATATCGCGCCGGCCTTGAAGGAAGCCCTCCTATCAACATCTTCTATAGACGCCCAAAGGGAAAAATTCAGGGATTTCCTCTCCAGTCTCTTTGAGAAAACCCATGACGATGAAACCCTTTCACCCCTTGAGTGGATATTGGTTCGGGATGCCATTAGAGTGCTTCTAACCATCCTGTCGCCCAGGAGTGAAAGGCTTGTGGGCTTCAGTTTCCTTCAATATCTCAATGATCTGCTGTACAAGGAAAGCTACAGGGACATTCCAAAGCCCACACCGGACTTTTTTGCCGAACTGGAACACCTGCTCAAAGGGCTCATGGGGAAATCCGGAATTTATCCTGAAAAAGTTCCGCGCTTTGCCATGCACGAAGGGGAAAAGGCCGCCAGATTGAGATCGGCCGACCTTTCCAGGATGTCCGCGGGGGCGGAAAAATTGATAAACCGGTATCCCTGCGGTCTTGACAGCCCTGTCATCCGACGGCGAAGCACCAACCAATCCAGGATCCTGAAATTTTTCGATGCAACCGATCAGGAATGGAACGACTGGAAATGGCATACCCGGCACATCATACGAAACGCGGAAACATTGAAATCCCTCGTCAAAATCACCCAAGAGGAGTACGAGGCCGTTTTTCTTGCCAGGGAAAACCGAATTCCCTTCGGCATTACCCCCTATTACCTCTCCCTTATGGATTACCAGCCGGACCGCAAAAACGATTACGCTGTTCGCGCACAGGTCATACCGCCGTTGCATTATGTAAAAAAGATGATTGAAATGAGGGACAAAAATGAAACCTCAATGGATTTCATGCTGGAGAGAAACACATCGCCCATCGAAGGCATTACGCGGCGGTATCCCATGATCGTGATCCTCAAACCGGTCCTGACCTGCCCTCAAATTTGCGTCTACTGTCAACGAAACTGGGAGATTGAAGACGTTTATTCCGCAAATGCCGCGCTCCCCAAAGAAAAGCTTGATGCCGCCATTCATTGGATTGCGGACAGGCCTGAAATCAGGGAAGTTCTGATTACGGGCGGAGATCCCCTTCTTCTCAGCAACAACCGGATTGAATATATCCTGCGAAAACTCTCCCGAATGGACCATGTGGAACGGATCCGGATCGGAACCCGCACGCCGGTCACCCTGCCCCAGCGAATTACGGATTCGCTGCTTCGGGTCATCTCGCGGTTTCATGCCCCCGGAAAAAGAGAGATTCTCATCGTAACCCATTTTGAACACACCTATGAAATCACGCCCCAGTGCACCAATGCGGTTCAAAAGTTCGTGCGCAACGGCATCAGGGTATATAACCAACTGGTGTACACCCGTTATAACTCGCGAAAATTTGAGGCGGCGGCGTTAAGGCTTAAACTGTGCCTCATCGGCGTTACCCCCTATTACACCTTCAATACCAAGGGCAAAGAAGAAACCGATGATTATCGTGTCCCCATTGTGCGTCTTCTGCAGGAACAACATGAGGAGGCCCGTCTCCTCCCCGGGTCTGCCCGCACGGATGAAATCGTTTTCAACGTGCCCGGGCTCGGGAAGAATTACCTGCGCGCTGCTCAGAACCGGGACGTTATATCCATTTTTCCGGACGGCCGAAGGGCTTACGAATTTCACCCATGGGAGAAGAAGCTCCAATTGGCGGATACCTATGTTTATACGGATGTTTCCATATATCAGTATCTCCAGCGGTTGAAGGCCATGGGAGAAGACACATCGCTCTATCGAACCATCTGGTACTATTATTGAGGGAGATTGAACGGCTATGCAGGATCCGAATTACATCAAAATAACCACCGGCCTGTTCATCATGCTGAACCCATTTGTTCTCATCCCTGTTTTTTTGGGGCTCACG
>JGI11705J14877_10001887_pt1 | contig 11593 bp, 3 predicted proteins | sample Etolaghawater15m_FD_14877 | JGI IMG/M metagenome (IMG submission 14877) | reverse complement strand
ATGGTCATATTAAAATGGAAGTCCGAGGCATCCACTTCCCAGACGGGCGGTCTGCAAATGTTGTGAATGGTCAGATCAAGCGGTTCATCGCCGAGGGGGGTTTCCGCGAAGATCCTGGCCTCATATGTACCCAGGTTCATATAGGGATCAAGATGGAGATAGACCGTGAAACTTCCTCCGGAATTGACCTCTCCATAGGCGGGTTCTATGCTCAACCACTCCGGCAGAGGGAATAGCGTCCCAAACTCGAAATACGCAGCACCAGCCCCATTATTATTCAGGGTGATGGGAATGATGGTCTCATCAGCCAGATAGGTGATCTGCTCGTACTCTGGCACGTTCCAATGCAACGGGTTCCGGTCGACAGTGAACTCCCAGGCCACCGTATCCAGAACCGTTCCAGTGACATCCCAGAGTGGATTACCAACCAGGTCCTCAATAAACTGAACCTGAGCCCTGAGTACCTGATTTTCGATCTCCCTGTTGGAGACGGAAGCCGCTGGTGTGATGACGATCTCGTTATCATTACAGGTGACTTCAGCAGCAATAGCCTCACCCGTATGGGCAAAGAACAGCTCTCCAGTATTGGGATATACCTGAGCGCAGTCGATGGGCTCCGTCAATGTCAAAACGATTTGATCGTTCCCATTCAGTACTGCGTCCAAAGGTGCTGGAACACCCAGGATCTGTGGCGAACTCCTATCAATGATTCCCATTCTTTCCTCTGAGAAGCTGTCTCTCAGTCGGCACCCGGCATGGGCTCGGATGACATAGCTTCCCTCACCAATTCCGGTGGTATTCCAGTACAAGGTCCAAAAGTCTTGTCCAAGGGAATCAATACCTTCCAGTACGAGCCCTTCGAACCAGGTTTCCTCTCCAAGGCGGGAATATTCCAGAACAATATCTTCAAGCTCCTCATCCGTGCGGTCAAAATCTGAAAAGACGATCTGGAGACTGTCGTACCCATTCGTATCGGCACTGGCCTGGTTGATGACCCAGCCATCCGTTTCCGGTTCGGAAAGGCTGACCTCTGAGCATGGGGTGATGAAATGCACGTCAAACGCAACGATGCCCGCATTCTGGGTATCCCTTCCCAGGGCATCCGCGATTTCTGATTCACCTGGCGGTGCAAATTCCAGTGTCAAGCCTTCGTAGTGATACGCCTCAGGTCCCCTTTCTACAGAGAGTGTCGCCGTTACCGGTTGACCGGGTTCAATTTCAAATGATACATCACCTCCAGAGATGGAGCTGCCATTTAATCGGAGGATGGCCCCATGCGGATTGGATTCGTTCCAGGACGACAATGAGTAGCTCCAGGTCTCCCCTGTCTCACTTAGATTGGCCAGGGTCAGATCGAAAAGTGCGGCATCATCTGGTTCGTTGTCGAAGGATGAGGGAGGATCCACATCAATGGAACACCATTGGCGCTTGAAGCTGCCTGCTTCCCAAGGATTCGAGGTCTGTCCGCCAACCAGATCGAAAACTGGCATTCCCCAAACCGTGTCCCGTTTCACATCCACGGTGAAAGCATCACCGGGATCATCATCACCGAGGAAGAAGCCAACAGTCCTGCTGTAGCTATTTACATCAGTGGTATCATTGGTTTCCGTATCGGTGTCGGTATCGTTAAATCCTCCGACGACCCCAATTCCACTCCACGTAAGACCGATATCCATGCCAAAGGCATCATAGGTGGAAATGGTGACTGCGGTCTGGTGGGTCACAGCACTGTCCGTTGTGATGGAGAACTCATAGTTGGCCAGAGCATCAAATGAAATATTGGTCAGCGCTTCACCCGAATTTGACTCAAAACTGGTTGGAACAGCGTTGGCCTTCGCCTCTTCATTGAGTTCCAGGAGCATGGTCCAATACCCAATAGATCGATTGAAGCGCGCCGTATCCTCAGGTGCTGCATGGTTTCTGAGCTCAATCAGATCCGGGATCAGTGTATACCGAATATGGTAATCAGAATACACGTAAAAGGAGTGGAAGCCATCCATGTTATTGATCCCATGACTGGTATCGATAACGACCTCGCAGTCCTCCACATGAAGGTCCATAATCCTGCTATAGGTAAGATTCAGAGTTGCACCAACAAAAATATCTCCCTCGCCACCGACGATGAGTCCGCCATCATCGGTTGAGAAGATCTCAGACGTGGTCACACAGACTTCTGTTTGATCAAGGGTCAGGTCATTCTGGTATCCACCCCAGGTTGGATTGAAATCCAGGGTAGCATCCAACTCACTGGACCAGAGCAAACTTCCAAATGGTGAAGATACGCCGGTTTCCAGACCGAAATCCGCACCGAGACTTACCGTTGTGTAATTGTCATCAGCCTCTTCATCTTCGATCTGAAGGCTGAAAGTGCGGCAGATGGTCTGGTCCTCACTGAGGAAGGAGTAACTCTCATCGCCTGGTGGATCTCTCAGGACGAAGAGAGGCAACTCAGTGGTACGGGCCGGCATGGATGCAAAATCCGTCCCATCAGTGGCCGTTCGACCTTCGATAATGGCCCAGACTGCGTCTGAGGCAAACCGTCCAAGTTCATCGATGACAACGATCTGCAATCGCTTCGTATAGGGTGGTTGGGTGTTGGGATCCCCTGCCTGGAAATGATACCAGAACTCACCATTATCGGAACCGAAAGGTTCACGTTCGGTGTAGATCCCGCTCCAATCGTCCATCACTTCAATATCAAATGTAGTGACTGGGCAACGATTGATTTCCACACCATCATAGCCTCCATATTCTTCATAGACAGATGCTGACAAGCTATCCACTTCAAGCTGAGCAATGACAGCACAGCCATCTCCCCATGGAAAATCTGAGAAGGATAGTTTCAGGTCTGAGTTGTACATGTACTCAACATGTCGACTAGAGTCGTAGAGACTGATCTGCATGGGGTCGAATTCAATGTCGGGATTGGTGTGAGAGACGATCATCTCATAGGCCAGTGGTGGCAGCCCGGAGATCTCCTGATAGCCTTCACCTGAACTTACGATAATATCTGAGCGCTCATAACAGAAGCTCCCATTGATACCGGCGACTCGCAAGTCTACAGTGGCATCCCCAATGGGATACATGCAGGTTCCTCCACCAATATTCATAAAGATGGACTTGGTGTGTACATCCACGAAGTCGGCATCAGCAATATCCGCCTCGATGTTCTCGACGATATAGCTTTGCTCAACGCCATCCAGGTGGAATGTGTGGGCCCCGACGTACGATGTATCCACATCAAAATCGTCGGTTCCTGCATAGAAGGTGGTGTCATAGACAAACTCACCACCGAACCTGACGGTAAGTGCCGCACCGGTGTTTGGTTCAAAATCCAACGTGAACTTGCCAAAACGATCCGTATAGGTTTCAGGTCGCGTACTCATGGAATCTGCCAGGATCTCCGCCCGTACGACAGGGCAGTTCGTCCCTTCGTACACCAGATATCCACTCACAGTGAACAGGGATTCATCAATGAATTTTACCTCTGGTGATTCGGGCCTGTTTCTGCTGATAGTCGCTTCGGAGAAGGCTGGCGAGAAAAAAGCATGATTCAGTTTGTAGGGAGAGACTGTATAGGTCGTCCCATTGTCATTCGAAGCATCATACCAGACGTTCTTGATCTCATAGTAGCCGGTTTCATCCGTATATGCAGACAGCTTCACGTCTGGAATCTCATCACTCCACTGGGCTCCATCCAGGGATGCCAATTCTCTCGGTGCCGTCGCATCATAGGAGATATCATTGACACCTTCGTCAAATCTCCAGTAGCCGATCAATCCGGTTTCATCACCGAACAGAGCCCGATCCTTGTTCTTCTGGATGTTCTTTTCGGATCTGGGGGTTTTCCAGACACGAATATCATCCAGCCACCCACCGAAAAACTGTCCAGAAATACGGTTTTTACCAAAGCGCAGGTCCTCTGCTCCAGCCATACTGGCCACTGGAGCTGCAGCCACGGAATCGCCATCCAGATACAGGATAACCTCATTGGTATCAAGGACGCAGGCAATGTGATGCCAAGCCTGTAGTGGGGGCAATGGTACTGACACATCAACGCCCCCAAGGCTGGCAGTGATCTCTGAATCATCATGATAGATCTGCAATCTCTGGCCCCAGTCAACAATTGTACTCAACTCTGGAGTCAGGTCAATGTTGGCCCAAAGCTCCACGGTGAAAGATTGATCGATATCAGTCTGGTAAGATCCATCCACTGATATGAAATCATTCTCTCCATCCAGAAAAGCAGATTTACCGCGGATGGGAGAAAGCGATACCTCCACATCAGCCACCGGGTTTCCAGCGGGATTCCAGGGTGCTCCCGGTGTAGGACCGGGTGTGAAGACACGGCCTGCTATTTTCCCATTGGGTAGGGTAAAGCCAGCGTCAAAGCCTTCCAGACTTACCCCAAACTTGTTGCTGACCGTTACCCCATAATTGTAGAGCTGCCCAGGATAGATACTCTGGCTATCATTAAATGAGGGGTCCTCAACGGGGATGTTTGCTTTCCATTGCCCATCTCTGGTGAGACGCCAATTTCCCTCAGCAAAATCTATGGGAAGCGTCCCAGGTGAGGTTTCACCCGTCGCGGGGGGGCTCAGGACATCCTGTACGGCTGAAATAGTGATATAGGCTGGGTGAGCACTCTCACCATCTGATGCATTTACCAGCGGGGCATCAGGCTCCTTTAAATAGAAACTCCAGAGTCCAAAATCTGTTGAGTAGTGTGCAGATTCTGTCCTGCCCACCACAGCTTGTCCAGCCGTGATCGTCATGGAGGCAGGACCAGCAGGATTGTTGGCGGTACTGTTCAACACAGCTTGTCCACCATGGACATCGCTATGTTGTGTGATCTGGTACTCAGAGGAGCTGGTTTGCGCCCAGGATGGGCCAACCAAAACGATGGCTAACAGCACCATCGATTGCCACTTGAGTTTACTTTGAAATGATTTGCTCATAACATCTCCTGAAACAAAGTTTAGATTTTAATTATCTGACTATTTGCCGGAGAATTTCTAGTGGCCGATGGCGAACCAATTCACAGTTTGGGAACCATCAATGCCGTCATCCCGATTGACGGTGAAGTTGGTGGTTGTCCAGCCGTTTACCGTAATGGGAGAACTAATATTACTTTCCTTGCGGTTTGAATAGACCCCAAAACAGGCACTGGGGAAAGCAATTGGGAAGGTTACGGTTTGGGTGCCATCAAGGGTACATTCGAAGTACCCCCATTGCATGATGAATCCACCCATATTAACATGTCCAGTGCTGGTCAGGTCCTGGTCCTGCCACGAACCGATATCTGCAGAACCATCTATGATTGTATTACCTCCCATCTCAACGGTGCCACCATCAGCATTGAGGTAAAGTGTTGTTGCGCTACCATTATTGCGGGCCATGATCTCATTGTTATCAATCGCAATGTTAGCTCCGGTAGATTCGCCTGATTGAATGAATCCTCCACCTGCCAATGTCACATCAGAACCACCATTAACATGGAGTTTGACGTCAGGATCAGTCGTCCCAACCCCAACTTTGCCTGACTCATTCATGGTCATGACGGTACCACTTGCGCCGGACCCACCGGAATAAATACGATAATTGTCGGAGTCAAATCTTAAGGAGGTGGTTGTCGCATTCCCCTTCTCCATATATTGTCCGACATTGGTAGCGCCATTGCTAATAGTACCGGTCGAACGAATATTTCCATCGACATCCAGCTTTTGGCCTGGATTTGATGTCCCGATACCCACATTGCCATCTCCGCGCCAGAACATGATCTTGTCCATCCACTGCGATCTCAGTTTCAGAGCATTTCCAGCTGCAGCAGATCCGGCAAACATGCCTTGAAAGGTAAACTCCTGAAGGTCGTCACCGTTCTCATCAAAATGGAGCAGATCAGCATTGTCCCCTGTAGCAACGATGGACAACTTTGCCTGAGGGCTGGTCGTCCCGATGCCAACATTTCCGCTTCCGGGTAAGGCGTTGCTCGATCCGGTTAGATTCGCTAACTCATAAGGAGAGACGTTGAGGCGCAAGCGAGGGGTCATGGTCTCGCTACCTACTGAGATCTGAAGATAGTTGCTGCCATCACTGTTCAGGGATGTGATTGGTGTATCTGTACCCAGGACAACCTGGTAGATTCCATTTTCCACTTGAACGGTCTGCGTACTTGGCCCCCAGAGCAGAGTCCCTCCAACTTCAAGGTCAAAGATGGAGAAGGTCATCACATATGAGTCATCCTCCACAGAATGCCCATCGCTGTCGCGCAGGACCCCCTGTGTACTGATGGTTTGACCTGATAAACTTGTTGCCATCAGAATTAGAATCAAACTGCAAAGGGTTACGATAGGTCGCATGGAAGCCTCCTGGTTAGGTAATTGAGTTTTTTTAAACACATGAATTAGGTTGACCATCTCGAGCGCGATGGCTGTTTAAGTGATTCGAATGAAAAATTGGACACACTAACGCTTGGTAGCAAAACGGCAAGATGTATCCCCCATCTGGTTTAGCCGTCGTTGAAATCTGCATGGATCACGCGATGAATTTAAAAGCAGCTAAAACTAGGACGGGGATGGTCCGAAAACAAGTTTGACAATACGCAAACCATTTAATTGTTCAGCCGATTGATGTGGATCAATCCCGGCCAGCATTTCAATCGATCTCAGGCTTCAAGACCAGCGTGAAATGATTATACGAGAGGCCATCTCACCTAAATTATTTATTGTTATTATTATACTTAGTATGATTTTAGCCAAATCATCTCACCTCCTTTTTCATTACGTTTTATATCATGATTTAAATCTAGGGACCAAGGCCCCAGCTGTTTAGATTTATGCTAGACTCGCATGAAGCGTGTCCCGAAAACAGGAGTTAACAATGAAACCTGCGACCCTTCACACACTCAAGCTGATGGGATTGATCTTGACAGCCCAGTTGGCTTTTGGCCAGTTAGACGCACCCAACGTAGAAGCAGTGTACGGCGGACGGATCAATGACATTACCGGCATTGCCTTATCCGCCGACACGAGTCGTATCTTTATCGCAACCGAAAGCGCCAACTCGATCTTCTACGCAGACATCTACTCAAATAGCACCTCACAGACTTATGGGGCCTTTCAGGCTTTGCCCGGGGCCGATGCCAATGCCGGATTTGGATCAGGGATTCAAAAGATCGCAGCACATGGATCTTCCGGCATGCTGTATTTCATTCAGACACCCAACAGTGTCATAAAGACGGATCCAGCATCGACTATCACATCTAGCATTTATTCAGGATTGAGCGTCAACGCCTTGGAAATCTATGGCGACCGGATCCTGCTTGTCGATGGAAATGAGCTTCATTTTGGGGACCTGGATGCCAGTGGAAGCGTAACCTGGGATGCAGACTCCCCCATCACATTCTCAAGTCCGGGTGGATTCATGACCATCGACCTGAATCCCATCGACAGCCTAGTATATGTCTTCACAGACGGATCTTCACCCACCATCGTAAAATCCTCTGATGACATATCCTCCCTGAATGCCAGCACCACCTTTTCAACACTGAGTACCACAGGACTGAGCACCAGTCTGGGATGGGTGGCCTTCGGTATCTCTCCCAGCGGTCGTCTGTTTGCGGCTGCTTCCGATATGACGGATAAATACATCGGTCAAACCGATGATGAGATCACCTGGACCACTGCTGCCTCGGGGACAGGCGGCGTGGCCGGACGGGATTTTGCCTTTGCCGGCGATTCCGCTGACTATGTGGTCTATCACGCCAAGATGTTCAATCATGAAAAAGGCGATCCTGCCTTCTGGCATACCTTTGGGGCTTTCGGCGGTGCTGAAACCCACCCCAATGATGGGGCTGTCTTTGCAGATCCCATCAATCCGCTCATGGCTTATATGACCACGGATCAGGGCATTGGCGTGACCGAAGATGAAGGCAATAGCATTTTTGAGATCGATGAGGGCGTGGAAGCGGTCCAAGTCAACGACTTTGACCAGACTGCCTCAAAAATGACGGGCTGGGTAGCCTCCAAATCGGGTATCCGCAGGGTAGATGACTACCTGACTGGTGCACTCTGGACCAATGCGATCTTTCCCAATGGAGATGGATCCCCCTACTATTCGGTGGCCCTGAATCATAGCGATAGCAACAAGGTCTTTGTGGGCAATGTTCGGGTGTACTATACCCACGATGAAGGATCGAATTGGAGCCAGGTGTTCACACCGGAAAATGCCCCCTATAATTTTTCAAATGTTGGCACCAAATGTCTGGCCCTTGAGGTGTTTGATGAGGATCCCAATGTGGTCTTCGCCGGCTATGAGATCCAGGGGTCGGATAAGGGAGGTGTATTTTATTCCCACAATGGCGGCACAAGCTGGGATCAATTGCTCCTGGTGGCAAGCAGCAATGGTCAGGATGTGGATATTTCCGATATCGTTTTTAACATTGAAGGATCTGATACCGTGGCTTATCTGAGTGCCATCTATGATCTGAGCGCACCCCAGGGATATAGTGTCTATCGGGCAGTCAAATCTGGATCCACCTGGACAGCCAGCCAGGATATGTCTGCCTCCAATACCAATACCGGTTCTGTCATTGTGGTCACACTCTGGGATATGGAACTTTCACCCAGCAAGGATACCCTCTATGCAGTGGGAACAGACGCCGCTGTGAATCATCCGACGGCCTACTATAAACCAATCAATGGAACCAATCTATGGACTGTCATGCCTATCGCGGGTTTTCCGATGGTCAGCGGCGCAGAAGCCACAGCAGTCACCATCGGTCTGGATACCGTCTATGTGGCCGTAGCCAATGAGATATACTCCTTTGATCTGGCTGGAAGTTCATGGGATCTTGGCTATGAGTACCCTGTGGGAACACGGATCAACGTGCTCTTTTATGATGAGCTGTTAGCCGGTACCGACCTGGGTCTTTTTGGACACAATTCACTGCCTACGGTAGGGATCGATCCTCAAACCAACCTCAAGCCTCTGCACTTTTCGCTGGAACAGAATTATCCCAATCCTTTCAACCCCTCCACATCCATTTCATTCGGTCTTGAACAACCTGGTTATGGATCCCTGACGATTCATAATGTCCGGGGGCAGGAGATCGCAAGATTGGCCAGCGGCAGGTTCTCAAGCGGTCGCTACAGCTATCAATGGAATGGCCGGGATCAAGCCGGACAGCAGGTAGCCAGTGGCATCTACTTCTACCGGCTCAATGTCAATGATCAGACAGCCACTCGAAAGATGATGTTGCTTAAATAATCCCTCACTCACACAGGGGACCAAAAAAGAGAACCCCGCCGCTGGCGGGGTTTTTCTTTATCTTCCGATTCGGGGACTGCTAATTAAAAGTATGCTGAAACTGCAATACAGGTGGTTTCGTCCGTACTGCTGTAATTGTATTTATAGCCCGTGATCTGATCATATCCATCATCATAACTGCCATTATGATTCACATCCAGGAATACAAAGGAAGTGATATTTCCTTCAGCGGCATCTCCCAGAACAAAACGCTGGACTGCGTTCTGCCCAGGTATAACCCGGATCTGATCCACTACACACAGCATGGCACCAGCACAATTTGAATAGCAGCCTTCAGAAACTGCCAGGTACCAGTCCCCGGTCTCATTGAAATAGGTATCATCTGTCCAAGTTAAGCCGGCTTCAAGATAAATCTGTTTTTCACAATTCATGAAGAGGAAGGAGCACAAAATAACGGGTATCCATTGAATTGTTCTCATGATCATTCTCCTCTGCGGTTAGGTTCTTTCACAGCACCAATATACAGAATCTCAGAGTGAAGAAGATTGGGACTTACCCTATACTTGTATGGAGAATGGCCTAAATACTGGGCAGGATGACCCCCACACCACGACTCAGCATGGGGGTCTTGCAGGAAAACGGTGGATCTTATTCGTATCGCAGGGATTTGATGGGGTTGGCAACCGCTGCATGGTAGGATTGCCAGGCGACCGTGATGACAGCGACGATCATACCCAGGATGGAAGCACCCAGAATAACCAAAACGCTGATCTCAATTCTGTAGGCGTAGCCTTTCAACCATTCGGACATGGCATAGTAGGCAACCGGTATGGCTATCACGATGGCGATCAACATTAACTTCAAGGTGTCACTTGACAACAGAATGAGAATGCTGGCAACTGATGCGCCCAGCACCTTGCGAATACCGATCTCCTTGGTGCGCCTTTCGGCATTGAATGATGCCAGCCCCAGGAGACCCAGACAGGCGATAAAGATGGCCAAAGCCGCAAACAGCATGACAATGTCAGCTGATTGCTTTTCACTGCGGAACAGACCGGCATAGAATTCATCGAAGTGTTCATATTCCAGAGCCTGATCCTGCGCATAATGCTTCCAGGATTGTCCAATGTGGGCCAAGGTCGTATTCAAACTGGACGGATCATATTTGACCGTGACGAATTTACCCCAATTGGGTCGGAAACGTGCATTCCCATCACCCAGGAGGAACATGGCCATGGGTCGAATCTCCCTTTGAGGTCCCTCAAAATGATAGTCTTCCACCACGCCGATGATCTTGATAAGGGTCGGTTCGCCGCGAAAATAGGTGATCAATTCTTTTCCCAGGGGATCTGTCACGCCGAAGGATTTTACGGCTGCCTGATTCAAGACAACGGCATTGGTATCAGTACCTCTCTCGCGGGAAAAAAACCGGCCCTCAGCCAGTGTTAACTCATAGGCTTCTGCATAGTTGTGATCCACCAGAAAGCTTGCCAGCAAGCGGGTTTCTTCCACGCCATTAACAACCATGCCATTGGCATTGCCGTTGATACCATCATCGTCACCTGGGATCGCCGTACTATTGGATACAACCAGCGCTCCTGGGTCATCCTTTAAACTTGCTTTAAAAGCCTGTATGGTGCGGCCAATGTCATCTGTCTTTTTAACCACTAGCAGATTTTCGGGATTCAACCCCAGATCCTTGGTCTGCAAAAAGTTTAGCTGATCTCTGATGATCAAGGTGGAAATGAGCAGGGTAATTGAAACCGCAAATTGAAAGATAACCAATCCATTCCGTAACCAATTGCCTCCCTTCCCTGATGAACGGTTGCCTTTGAGGACCTTTACAGGGTTAAAGGAAGAAAGCAGAAATGCTGGATAACTGCCGGCTAGCAATCCAACGGGGATAACCCAGATCAGGATCATGGGAAGATCACCAAGATTCAACAACAATGGTGAGTTCAGCAATTGTGAGAACCAGGGCAGAAGGACTTCTACCAGGATGAGGGCCAAGACAAAAGCGATGAAGGTCACAAAGATGGATTCAGCGAGGAATTGAACAATGATCTGTCCCCGTTTGCCACCCAATGTCTTGCGAATACCAATTTCTCTGGCACGGCTCATGGATCGTGCTGTGGCCAGGTTCATATAATTGATACAGGCCAACAACAGAATAAAGATGGCGATGAATGAGAATATTCTCACGGTGGTTCCATCCCCATTCACCTCGATCTCACCATTGAGATGGGAATACAAATGGATTTCAGTGAGGGGAGTGAGGAAAAGCGCATAGGCATCACCTCTTTCCATCATTTGATCATAGGATATT
>JGI11705J14877_10001886_pt1 | contig 11593 bp, 3 predicted proteins | sample Etolaghawater15m_FD_14877 | JGI IMG/M metagenome (IMG submission 14877) | reverse complement strand
GGGGCTGCGGTCCTCAACTCTTACTTTAGGGTGGTCACCCGTGATCGCAAGCTCGTTGAGCTCCGCGGTCATGTGGCAGCTGCGGAGGGTATGATCAAGGAGATCACTTCTCGCTTCGGCGAGAAAGGCATCACCGCTGATCATGCCGTCCTGCTCCACACCGAGAAGGAAGGGCAACAAGAGCTCCTCGAGAGCCTTGTCGCCCAAGTGGAGGCCTTCGAGGCTCAGCTTGCTGAGAACCTTGAGCACCTCCGCAGCGCTGTTGAGGCTTACGGTGGCGCGTGCGTCGCCGCAGGCCTCCCCCGTCCGGCCCTTCGTGGCAACATCTTCGTTCGCTATCTCTCAGCCGGTTCCACCGGCCTGTTGGGTAGCGACAAGGGAGTCCACGCATGTCGCTTCGGCGACGCGTGGGCTAGGGCAAGTGCAGATACCTTTTTACACGCGAAGCGTAGCTTCGCGTATGAGGAGGTAACTCTAAAGCTTGACGGAGCAAAGATCTTTAAGTAGGTCTCCTCCGTCAAGCTTCCACCCTCAGGCACATGCGGTAGTGCCTAGAATGAGGGTGATGGGTCGAGGCGTGAGCACCTCCCTCGGCAACAAGGCTTAGCTAGCCTTCTCCAATAGTTAGGACCACCTGCGTCCGGAAGAGAGGCTTCGGCCTCTCTTTTTTTTATTTATCTCCCTTTAGTGAGGACTAGAGCTACCTAGCCAGTAGTACCCTGCATGGGTTCCTCACTTCCGGCTATCTTTTTGCACACACACCACTGGAGGTAAAACAGTGACTAAGTGCAACTTCTGCGGGCTTCAGACCCGCTCTTGCAGGTGCGATGTCGGGGAGTACCCCATCATGCCTGCTACCACCCCTGCCCCCGCCCCCGCGGTGAACTCCCGCCCCTCGCCCATCTGCATGGATGAGGTGGCACCCGCCCCTGCTGAGTCTGAGAAGACGACGCAGGGCACCCGCGTTCTCACCCGCGTGCAGCGTGTCTGCAATCGCGGGTGGGAGGCTTGGGAGCGCTTCAAGGCGCTCTTCGAGGGCGCTACATGGTGGCGCATCGCGATGAACCTCGTCTTTGAGACGCTTCGCAAGATCCGCGACGCAGAGTAAACTGCGAGAGAAAAACAAAGGCCTCAGCCTAGGCCTATGAAAGCTCTAACTTGAGCATGGCTAGATCACCACTACAGAGCCACAAGAGCTCAAAATGTAAGTGTTGGTTGAGAATTAGAGAGGCTTCGGCCTCTCTTTTTTTTATTTCGCCTTACTTTAGTGGGTAGCTACCAAGATCGTAATGCTTCGTGCGAAAGTCGACGCAGACTGTCGGAAGGTTCTCCGCGAGAGGACCCCACAGACTGTGAAAGCACGAGCCTCAGAGAGGTATAGCATTGCGCAAAGTTGTGTACTACTTAAGTGTATAGAGTCTCAAGGATTCACAGGTATTTCGATTACGAAGTGCGCGAAAGCGTAACTGTCTACATCGCACCTAAATCCCCGACCTACACGGATAGTAATGCAACAACGAGACGCCAGCAATGGTGTCGTCTACATGCCAGCCAAATCTTTGGCTACCATGTATCACCCCCCAAGCCTTACTGTGCGGCACCTGCTGCGCTTTAAGGCAAGCCGCCTTGAGCGGTATCACGGTTTAGCACGTTTTCCTTAAAGAACGGCACAGGTAGTGGTGCTCTCAGGAGCACTGTATGTAAAGCTACTACAAGGGATTTATTCTGGAGTTACATCAGTGGCTCCCAAAATCCTTAACCTTTTCTGACCGGGTTATCAAACCCCGTTGGCAAGTTCAGCCTATGAGCAACAAGCGCTTACTGCATTCGGCAGCAAACAAGTAGCGCTTTAGAAATAACTTACTTGACAGAGGGTGTCTCTCACACACAACAAACACCCTCTACACCGCTGACGCAATGTCAGCAAAGGAGATTACTCACACCATGAGTAACTTTTACATCGAGCGCCTCCAGAGCGCGTTGGGGTGGCTTGCCACCCCAACGCCTCTCAACGAGGCGCCTTGGGGCGCGCTTGCGCTCCTCAATCCCCGCCGCAACGAAGCGGTGGCAGACACGATGGAGTCCGCAGGCTTTGGCCTCGACTCCCATCTCCCCACAAACACCGCTGAGCTCGCTCGTCTCGACGAGCTCGGCGTCAACCCTGTCGTCCGCAGCGCAAACAAGGCGTTTGCGGACGCACTCACTTCAGGCGCCCTCACCCAGGAGTTCATCGAGCTCCTCAAGGAGCGCCTTCAGAAGGCCACCGCTCGCGCGAAAGCGGACGGCCTCATCATCGATCGCGCAGAGCTTGAGGCAATCACGGCCTTGAACGCTCTGCGCGTTCAAGGCACCCCTGGCGGGTCTGGCAAGGCTCGCAAAAACCACAACCAAGGCGTCGCTCTCGCTTCCTCAGGGAAGCGCTTAGAGCGCGCCGAGGCGCGCCGCGCCCGCAAAGCGCACAACCGCTGCTATGACCGTCAACGCCTTCGCGGCGACGGTCACCTCACCATCGCCCCCATGGCTTACGAGCCTAAGGGGCGCTCTCTCTCCCCCTCAGTCCAGAAGGCTCTCGATGCCTTCTCGGCCGAGAAGGCACTCGCCGCAACAAAGGCGGCAAGCGACAAGGCCATTGCAGAGCGCCAACAGCTCTGCATGAAGGCCGCTCAGGGTGACCAAGAGGCGCTTCTTGCGCTCGGCAACCTCACCAAGGGCGACAGGAAGCGCATCAAGCGCGCCAAACTCGCCCTCAAGCCTGAGACAAAGCCTGAGCCCAAGACCAAGACCAAGACCAAGCCCAAGGCTAAGCCCAAGGCTAAGCCCAAGATGAGCGCGGAGCGTCGCGCCCAACTGAAGGCCCAGTTCCGCAATCGCGCGGTTCAGGGCCGTGAGGGCTTCGTTGCCCTCGCCGAGACCATCAACAGCCTCAACATCACCATCAACAGCCTCAACACCACCGCGAAGGCGATGCTCGCCTTCGCGGGCGAGAACATCGGCTGCACCGTGGAGGAGGCGATTGACGAGATCCGCCTTCTCGACTCAATTTCCCTTCGCGCCCTTGAGCGTGACTGGGCGAACACCCCTCTCGCAGAGATGGTCGACACCGAGACCGTCAACGCGAATTACAACGCCATCCTTGCGCGCTACGGTCAAAGCGCAACCGAGGTTAAGGCGTAATGATCAAGTTGACTGAGACTATCTGTCTCATCAGCACCTTCAACGCTCTCGCAGTGGCCTGCTTCTTTGGCCTTGAGGGCACCGCGCGTAGCATCTTGCGTAGCTACAACGCAATGACGCGCACTTTCAAGAGCACTCGCGTTGCCAAGGCTCGTCGCAAGAGCTTGCGTCGTGCCAACAAGGCTCGCATCGAGGCTCAACAGGCCCACATGCTTGCTTGTCGCCTTGCTAAGCTTGCGCTTCGCAACAAGCGCTCTGCAGCTTGGGTCAAGACGAGCCCTGTTAAGACGACCAAGAAGGCTGTCCGCACTGAGACTCGTTCTGTGCTTTACGCAGTTGCTCCTCCTGCAATTGTGGACGCGCGCGCAGTTGTGGCGGATTGGACCCCTGAGGGTCTTAAGCGCCGCCATGACGAGGCTCTCCCCCTCCTCAATGCAATCATCAGCGACTACCCCTCTGCACTCGAGGGCGTTAACGCTGAGATTGCTCGCATCGACAAGGTAATTGCCGGAATCGATGCTGAGAAGATCAAGGACGACGAGAAGAAGGCTAAGAAAAAGCCTCACTCCGATCGTCGCACTAGCGCCGTGAGTCGCAAGACTGAGCTTACAAGCTCTTACAATCTTGCAAAGGCTCACCTCGACTTTGCGACTTGGGAGGCCGATCAGCTTAAGAGCGAGATTAGCCCTCAGGAGCGTGCTGAGTTCGCCAAGGCTGCCCGCCTCCACTCGCGTCGTAAGCACCTTACCGGCGATGCACGCGAGAAGGCGATCCGTGAGCAACACTTCAAGCGCTACATGGGTCGCGGTCGCTACACCTCTATCGAGGATGCTCGCAGCGCCGTTGAGGCTTGGGAGAAGGCTAATACCTTCGACCGCGAGTTCACTGTGATCGAGGAGGTCGCCGTCACTCCTGCAAAGACTGCAGGTGAGATCTTGTACGCCATTGACGAGGCTCGCGCAGGTTATTCCGGCGATGTGGTCTGCGATATCGCGCTTAATGGTGCGACCCTTGCGTCAATCAAGGCAGTATCTGGCGTTGGCCCCAAGGCGATCGACAAGCTCGTCAAAGCTCTCGATGCCGACGCTTGGGCTGACCTTGACGCCGAGACCATTGCATCTCGCGTCGAGATTGCTGTCAAGGAGCCTGCGCGCCAAGAGGTTGCCAACATCCTCACCAACGCTCAAGGCGATTTTCTCGTTCGCACTGCCGACAAGGTAATGGTGGTCTCTGATCTTCACGCTAACATGAAGGTGTGGAAGGAGATCGAGAGGCGCTTCAAGGCTGAGGGTTACAACAAGCTTGTCATCAATGGTGACTTGATTGATGGCGCCAACGACAAGTACACCGTCGAGAACAGCATCAACCTTGTCAAAGCAATCTACAGCTTCGCTCAAAACAACGACGTTGAGATTGTGCTTGGCAACCATGACGGCTACATGCTCTTCTCAGGGACTCTTGAGGAGAACGCTGCGTTGTGGGGTCTCAATCCTGATGACGAGAAAGCTAAGAAGATTTGGGAGCATGCCAAGGCCATTAAGGCTGGGCTCGGTGACGAGATCCTCGATTGGTACCGCAGTGCTAAGCTTTGGCTCGACGTGCAAGGTGCGCTCGTTGTCCACGCTAAGGTGACGGATGATGTGCGTAGCGTTGCTCAGACTGTCTCTGGCAACCTCACCGACGAGCAGATCGCCCTCTTGGACCACACCGAGCCTAAGGCTGGTGAGAAGTTCTGGGCAAAGACTTACGACGGCTCTCAGGGCCACGTAGTCTACGGCCACACAAGGCACAGCGAGCTCTTGCGTGCTAAGTGTGCTTGGGCTCAGCCTCACTCGACTTGCATTGATGCAGGCGCTAAATATAACAAGCGTTTTGCAGTTGCAAGAGTGCACCTCGGCAAAGTTGAGAGTCAGATCCTCGACCTTCAGGGTAACACTTGGGTTGAGGTTGAGGATATGCCTAGTACACTCCTAGGCTTCTTGCACTCTGAGGCTCCCGAGTCTGAGTTGAGTGGTCTTGACGAGGATAACGCCAAGAAGGCACTCAGTGGTCTCAACAACCTTGCTGAGATGATTAAGTCTCAGACCCATCTCGAGACTTACCTCAAGCAGAGGCACAAAGCTATGAGTGCTGTGTGGGTGTTCAAGTCAGAGATCAAGCGTATGGAGACTCGCGCAAAGATCCTTAATGAGGACATCACCCTTGAGCTCAACCCCGAAAACAAGAGCAAGCTTTGGCGCGCTACTGTCGAGGTTGAGGTTGGCAAGCACTTTGCTGACGATAAGCTTGCCTACGTCTTGACGGGCGAGGCTCAGGGTGCTGAGCTCCTTGACGAAATCGCGAGCTCTGTCTCAGCAAGCCTTGCTATCGACTACGTCGATAGCGTTCAGCTTGCGTTTGAGGTTCCCCGCCTCAACAAGGAGACTCATGCCGCGGACATCGAGTTCTTCGCTTGTGCTAAGTCTTTTGCTAAGCGTAAGCCAAGTGGAAAGATGGAGCACGCCATGAAGCTCCTCAATCCTGCGCGCAACCCTGCGCAATGGTTCGAGGAGATCTTTAGCGAGATCTACGGTAATGATCTAGCTGAGATTGAGCCAACTCCTGAGCAGCTCAAGGCNAACTACGGGTTCTACGCTATGGTGAACCCTTGTCGTTTCGACGATGCTCGAGCAGTTGCTCTTTGGCTCATCGACACGATGGTGGCACACAAGCTCGAGAGTCGTCTTGAGGGAGTTGACCAGCCTTCGGAGATTCTCAATGAGATCTTTGTTGCGGCAAATAAGATCCTTGAGAATCATGACAAGGACCTTTGGCTTGAGTCTGACCTGTCCAAGAGGTTGAACAGCCTCTATGCAGAAAACGCCAATGCAGCCACTGAGCGTGCGGCCAAGAGTATTGGCTCAGACTTTGTGCGCAAGAACTCGTACAAGAAGTCTAGTACGCTTAGCTTCTCCGAGGATTCTGCGACTGTAGAGGTCTCTCAAACTGTATCAGGCAGGGACAACCCTGGTGTTGTTACAGTTGGGGAGGCCCTCGGGTGTTCGGGCTTGCTCGCTAGCCTCGCTGGCGTCAGCTTCGACATGACTAGGGACTCTAGTATGGCTGAGTCCCTGATGAAGCTGACCGAGAACAACGCCTTCATGGTAGGCGCTTCGGGTGGTGGTGCGACGACCTTGTCCTCAGACAACGACGATGTCACGCGCCTAATCTGCTCCCTTGCAGACACCATGACTGGCGTTCAAGCGTACGTGATGAGTGTTTTCAACTCAGCTGTTCGCGGCTCAGTTCATGGTTCGCCAACAACGAACCTAGTTGAGCAAGATGACATTCGTGTCATCTTCTACGATGCTAAGAGTGTACCTCTTTCTGAGAAGGCTACTCTTGCTGGTGCTGATGGTTCAAACATCAACAGCCTCTTGCAAGATGAGCCATTCATCGCTCAGATTCGTGGTCTCCTTGTCCGTAAGGATTGGAAGGAAGCAGATCGAGACAACCTCGTCTCTGCACTCTTCAAGGGGCAAAGCTACTCAGCGAAGATCTTGGTTAACGACGATGGTGGGTTCTACACCGTCCTTGACGCGATCAAGGGTGGGTACCTCACTGAGTCAGCTCTCAGCAACGAGAACTACCAGGAGTGGGTTGCCTTTGCGAACAAGAAGGCTCGCGAGATGGGGTACTACCCCTTCTACGGCATTGACACCGCTAACGTTAAGGAGAGGGGTAAAGATCGCTTCTCGAAGATCTTTAGTCCAACCGAGACCTCCCTTAAAGTTGACAAGTACGTCAATAACAAGGGTGGTGTACTTGTGCTCAAGCCTTCTGAGCACAAAGATGCTCTGAGCTTCTTGTCTTGGGCGATCATACCGTCACCCTACAAGAGTGACATGGGGGCTAGCTATCAGCTCTCAGGTATGTCTCCTTGGGAGAAGATGACTCTTGAGAAGAAGAATGAGCAGTACCTCAAGTTCTGCGAGAGCTACAAGCTCGATGCTGAGCGTGACAACACGAAGCAGTCTCTACTGAGGGATATCACGACTCAACTTGGGTTGAGCCTAAACAACCCTCAGAGTGCTGTTAAGTCTCCACAAAGTTACTTGTGGCGTCAGTGGAGCACACAAGGTTTGCCGAGGAATGCGACTCGCCGCATTGTGATGCTTGACATCAACTTTGCGGGTCTCAGTCTTTCAGAAGTCAAAAGGCCTACTGAGGACGGTTCCCTGCGCAAAGTCATGCATTGGCGCGCACCTCTGCTTGTCCCACAAGCAGTTATGGTTAACTATCAGGTTGACCGAAACATCCTCAAGGACTGGACCGACAATTGGGACGATCTCATCAAAGATGATAAGTCCATGTTGTCTCTGGCTTACCGCCACTGCGAAGAGGTGCACAATAGTCGCATCACGAAGATCAAGAAAGAAAAGGGCGGTGTTTCCGGCCGGCCTTATAATCTTGAGATCTTCAAGAAGGCGATCTTTGCGCTTTATGACGTAGCTTGCGTGATGTACATTGATTCACGCATCGGCTTCTTCTCTTGTGCAGACACTGAAGCACTTCAGGGCGACGACGATGGCGATTACATTGCGTGGGATTCAAACCCCATTGCAGTTGCCAACGCTGAGCGTACCAAGCGCTTTTGGCAGCGTGTCTTCAAAGACAATAATGTCTTTGCACCTGCGATTGAGCTTAATAAAGAAGCTCGTCTTGACTATGCTAAAGCGTGGTCAAGCAAGGCTGACCTAGTTGCTACGGGTATGCGCTACCCTGAGCTTGCACAAGCTCTTGCAGATACTGGCCTCTTGATCGAAGATAATGATGGTTTCGTACCATGTATCCTCGGTTGGGGCTTTGATCGTTTGATCGAGTGGTCTGACCGTATCTCCAACCTTGATCCCAATAAGGGTGGTGAAATGTGGATTCGTCTCGCATCGAACCCCCAAGGGCCAGTAGGTATTGGTAGCGACATGGCTGTTGCCGCTTTAACCTCAATCGCCTTCAAGGAGGAAAACGGTAAGGTTCTCTTTGCCACAGAGATGGATCGCACTCGTTGGATGATCTATATCTGTCTCGCCTTTGGCGTACAGGTGTCGATCGACAACGCTAAGCGCGCCTACAAGGTGCTTTTGCTTGTCCTCGCGGCAGCCAAGAAGACTGATGGTTCCCCCTTGATCGACTTCTCCGAAGAGCTTACCAAGGACTTCTTGGATGCTTGGAGTGTAGTTGGTACGGGTGTTGGCCGTGTCTTGTTTCAGAAACAAAGCAGGAAACTTTGGCTTGGCGAGACCCTTATGAAGCTTCTTGACGAGAAGGGCATTCAGCTCCCTGCTGAGGTTTATCTCGACAAAGAGCCAAACCTTGAGGGCACCAAGGAGATCGACATCGTTGACCCAAGCAACAACTGCTTTAGCATGGATGTTTTCACCACGCTCGGCAGTATCGCTACGGGCCTCGATAGCATGGAGGTCATGTTGTGGAAGTTGAAAGTTGGTCAGCTCAACAGCATGATCAGCGGTGATCAAAAGACGATTACCGCTCTTCAGAAGCGTGTCAACCTCTTCCCCGAGGAGACTCACCTCAAGATCGGCGGGCAATTTGTCTTGCGCGCACTTACCGAAGACACCCCACTGAAGGCTGACATGAACCTTCTTTCGGGAGTTAAGGACATGTGGGCTGATAATGCGCCTAAGCTCTCCGACGTTGACGCTACGATCAACGTCGCGAGAGGCAAGCTCTTCGGAAACTTGCGTTTTGGTGAGAAGCTTCCTGCGTCGATTGTCTTCGTTAAGGAGGTCTTCACTAACCTCAGAATCAAACCAGTTGATTCTGAGCTCCTTGTTGACAATGCTGTTGAAGACTATAACACGGCCTACAGTATTGGTGGTGAGGGCTCTTACTCCTACCTTGAGCTTATTAAGGCTTTTGCTGTAGCCGAGTCTCCTGCTACTGAGACCGATGAGACGCCTTTCTGGCAGATGATGGTCGATGCCTATGCAGACAGGGACGAGCTTCCTCACCCCAACGCGACTCACATCGCGCAGTATTGTGCGGATCAGGTTATCTACAACCTGATTGATGTCATGTTGATCGACGTTACTAAGCACGTTACGAAGGTGGCAGACTCGACAAACTTCCAAAAGTTTGTCGAAGTCTTTGCAAGGAAGATGGGCTACACCCCAGAGCAGGCAACTGCTTTTGGAGACATGTTGCTCCCTGAGGTGAGTTCCGCTCATTACAAGGATACTACAGCTGCTAGGAAGCCTTTTGTGCTGATTTCAGCTGGTCTTCAGGCTGGCTTTAGCGCTGGGTTTAAACACCCCCAAGTCCTCGAGGCTTATCGAGACTTGGTGAAGGCTAAGTTGCTTGACGCTGACGGTAGGCACCATCGGACACCTTGGAGCCGTGCTGTTAGCGAGGCCAATGCCGACATCTTCAAAGCGGCGGTCTATAGTATCAGGATTATGCGCGCAGTCTCGTCGACTAACGCTACTTCTGATAACGGCCTAAGGGTTGTGACTTACACTAAGTCCGACCAAGGTGAGATCAACAGGGCTTACAACACCTTTCAGGACTACAGGGACTTAAACCTCCTGAGCCTTGTTTGGGGTAAGCTTTCAGGCACCAGGAACACCCTGGCTGAGCTTCAGCTGGGGAAAGTGCCTCGCAGGCTTAACATTGACGCTGTTGCTTATAAGCGCATCTTCAATGTAGCTTGGGCTCTCGCTGCTAAGACGGGCAAGCCTGTCGTGAGCTACTCGCTCTTTGGCAATAAGGCTCCGAAGTCGCTCTCCACTTTGACTCTTATGGGTCTTCTTGGTGGGGAGTTCAAGATGCCTAGTGGGGCTCGTCCCTACCTGGTTTCAAATGACTCGTTCAGGCAGCCTAAGGCTCAAGCTTCGAAGATAGGCAAATGGTCTGTCTACGTTGGCGATGCGCCTACTGGGCACAAATTCCATGTCAACTCTTCGGTCAACCTGTTAGAGTTGCTTCGGAAAGAGGGTACACCCTTTGATCAGAAGTTCGCTAATGAGACTTATATCGAGAACTACCTCGGTCCAAAGTCTCACTATCTCGAGCCTCCCGCAGCTTGGGATAGCGACTTTATCTGCATGCGTGGTGCAGTACTTCGCCTCCGCAAGGATAAGAAGACTGGTCAGCGCGAGGACTTCATGTCATTCGGTCAGTACTGCGTGGATACCCTCAACGGGGGTAAAACGCGCGTAAGCTATGATTCGTATAGGCTTCGCTATGCGATTGCTTTTGCTGACCGCCATCTCGTCAAGGGTTTCTTGAGTAAGGCCCATGGGCGTTTGAGCGACAAAACACTCCTCGAGCTCGCTGAACACGGTCGGGCAAAGAGGGAGCTCATGTTCTCGCTTCGAGTGACAGGCGACAAGATGAAGTGCTCTATGGCGGATTTTGTCGATCAGAATCTTGCTGCGCTCCCTGTGCCTGTCGCGGGTTATTCGCGCCATATTGGCAACTTTATGCGCAGAGACCCCCTCTTCGGAGACAAGATGGGCACTTATCTCACCTCGACTGACCCCAAGTTCCTGAACAACTTGTGCTACATGGCTGCTAACGCGGTCCTGCTTCACAAGCTGACGGGTGTTGGTACGCTCCACTACGAGTTTAAGCCTAACACGACTCAGGCTGTCAGGGTTGATGAGGTTCAGATGGATGACTATCATGATTACAATGATGGTTATGAGCAAGGCCAAAGCTCCGAGCCTCAAATCCAAGTAGAGCAGCAGGCTCAGGTGCAGAACACTGTTCAGCAACAACAACCTCAGCAGCAGGTAAAGTTGCCAAGCACGTTCCATGTTCAGCCTCAGGTTCAGGTTCCTGCTGTGCAGGAACCGCAGGATCCTATGCAGATGGTAGCCATGATGCAGCAGCAGATGGTTATGATGCAGCAGCAGATGGCGGCTATGATGCAGGGGCAGCCTATCCCGCAGCTTCAGTCTCAGCCTGTTCCGCAGGCTCAACCTGTTGTGGTAGGCAGGGCGACTCTTGTTGTGCTTGACACACCCGAGTCAAAAGCTAATTTGATCACTCGTGCACAGCAGGAAAAGTTCTCTGTACTTGCTGGTATGTTTGATAAGGCTGCACAGCCCGCTGTCATTGTTCAGGCTGCGGGGTCTTTCTGCAAGCACACCTTGATCGAGCCTGATTGGAGCGTAGAGATTCGCAACAACCTTCTTGCTGCGATGAAGGATCCTCAGCACAATGTGTGTTTGTGCGTGCCTACTATGGAGGTTGCGACTCAGCTTGCGGCTAATCTTCGCGTTGTAGGCATCGACGTTCGCAAGTAAGATTTAATCGTGACTTCTAACGTCAACGCTAAAGCTAGGGCTCCTCCTTCTTGTGCTTAAAAGTGTCTTGAATATTATATAAGAAAATCTAAAGAAAAAAAGGAGAATAG
>JGI11705J14877_10001885_pt1 | contig 11602 bp, 7 predicted proteins | sample Etolaghawater15m_FD_14877 | JGI IMG/M metagenome (IMG submission 14877) | reverse complement strand
ACTTACCAGAAACGATCAGAGTGGGGTTTGCTCTAGAGTACTTTATCTCCTCGCTATTTTCAGATCTTAAATTATCGTTAACCTGCAAGTTATTTTTAATAGCATTTAGATCGTTGCTATTACTTGCAGAGGGGAATAGTTCAAAGCTTGTGGTCATTTTCTTATGGTGCTAAAGACAAGGCGTAATTGAATTGCTCTTCTAATCTGTTCAAGACGTCGTTGCTGAGTTGGTTTGCAAACTCGTTTGCTCCAGGGGCATTGACATTGATAACAATGTTGTTAACTTGCGGGCCAGCAGCTCTATTATTTAGCCCTAGACCGGCAAAAGAGCTTTGAGGAGTGACGACACTAGCGGTTCCTAAGTTAACCAACTCAGGTCCGTTCTCTCCCACTAGAGTCATACCAGAGCCAACACCACCCAAGAATCTTCCGTCGGGCTCATCGAAGGGATTGAGTTTACTAAGCCCGCTCTTTATGCCTTCCCATATGTTACTTGGTAGCGATGATAATGTTTCTGATATGTTCGAGAAACCTTCTTTTATCTTATCAACAATGTTTCCAGGAAGATCGCCGATAAATCTAAAGGTAGATTGTATAGGTCCTTTTTCACCGAAGAAGTCTGTAATGGCCTTCCATCCATCACCTGCCAACTGAGAGGTTGATTGCCATAACCCAGAGAAGAAACCTCCTACTTGTTTCGCGAATCTAGTGACTCCGTCAATTATATCATCTCCAAGAGCCTTAACCGCCTCTTCACCAATGATTCCACCGATGATCGAACCGAGGACCCCACCAACTGCTACTGTAAAAGGATTAGCCCCTGCTGCACCTAACGCCGCGCCAACACCAGCCCCTGCTAATGCTCCTCCGCCTATGCCTCCGAGGACCCCGAGGACCCCTCTTGTTTTTCCTCTTTCATCTCGACGACGGCGTTCTCTCTTTTCTTCTGGTGTGAGTCCTTCCATCTCTGCGGCGTCTGTTTTACGTCCAAGAATGTCTGCAATTGCAAATCCTCCTAAGAGCGTAGTAATTAACGGACCACCTAATTTTTTTAAAACCCCGCCCGCTCCTTTGGCAACATTACCCGCTGCTGATGCTGCGTTAATTGCGCCACCACCGACTTTTTTTGCAACATTACCAGCTCCAGATGCGACTCTACCTGCAACATTGGCGCCAGTCTTTGCGATATCTGACGCGAGTCTAGAGGCTCTTGATGCAACCTGAGGAATATTTTTGGCAACTTGGGATATCGAATTAGTGGCTGCGGTTGCCAATGTCCCCAGTCTCCTAGACGCAGAACTAAATAACCTCGTTATACCAGAAGATACAGAGCCAGATATACCAGAGATTCTTTGACTAGAACTGGAGAAAGCCGAAGTTATTCTATTGGATATACCAGAGAAGCTCTTAGAGATCGTCTCNGGTAACCCTCTGAATGCTTTACCTGCNTCAAACGCCCTGCCTGGGGAACTCGGTCCACCAACTGCGATCTGGAAGCCCCTANCTGTACGNGGTGTCGTTGCGAATCCGGCNCTGAATTGAGAGAGTTGAGATCTTAATCCTCCTAAAGCTCTTGTGATTGGTTGAGTGAATCTAGGACCTAAGTTTAATAATCTTCCGCCNTGTCTACGTGCAACTTGGCTTGCCAACCTGAACCTTGCGCCACCTCTGACGGGGTTTCTGAATCTTTGTCTAAATGCCCTATCGCCAAATCTNCTTCTAAATCTCTCCTGAGCGGCTCTGGTGGGTGGATTACGGGTCCTTGGGCCNCTTGGACCTCTTGGACCACNACCNGGNCCGTCAGCCAGAGGATTGCCCCCAAGTAANCTNATAATATCATCTAGCTTTCTAACTACGGTTGATTCAAATCCTGAGAATCTTGCGGCNGCNCTCCTATCNCGGCCTTCTTGCCCTCCTCTAAATAAATTAGTAAAGCCTTTTGATATTGACTCTCTAACCCTAGATATTAACCCCTGCCCAGTAAACAACTTAGTAAAGAATCCTACTATGGTTCCTATTATCAGGGTTTTACCAAGTAATCCTGACTCATTAAACGCAGTTCCTAGGGCACCTAATGCTTTAAAAAACGCTCCCGCAATGACCGGAATGGCTTTTAAAACAATGGTCTGTAAACCATTTAATGCGGCCGCGAGAACACTACCAATGTCACCGTCGCTTACATTATTCAATGTGGCGCCTATCGTCTCAATAACTTTACCGATACTTACTACGGCTAAGTTTATAAAACTCGGAAGAGTCTTGATTATTTCATTAATTATATTTCCTATTATCCTTCCGATATCGCTTACGTCTATTCCTTTAATAAACTCGGTTATTTTATTTACACCAAATCTTATGGCGTCAAAGATACCACTAATAAAATTATTTATATCGTCCGTGTCTATTTTCTCTATAGAAGAGAAATTGAAGCCTTGTACTGTGTTATTTATCCCGTCGAATACAGCCTTTATTCCGTTTAGAACGGGACCAAAAAATTCTTTAATTGTTGTTAGTAAGTTTCTAAATATTTGGCTTCCAAAGAAGTCACTAACTAGTTTTATTACGTTGGTAAAAAATGTTATACCAGTTGCTATGGGTTCTAGTATGTCTAGATTTTGGCCAAATACATCTTTAAGAGAGTTAAAGAGAGTTGCAAAGAGTCCTTTCTCTCTATCAAATATAGTTTTTAATAGTTTGGCAGTTAATTGTAGAAGGTTTCTGTCAACAAACTCCCCCTCAAAATTCTTGAATTCCTGAGTCTCCTCGGTTATACCAGAGATCGCTCTAAGATTGCCAAATAGTCCCTTAGGAGAAAACAGCGCAGTAATTTCCTGCCTAAATACATCGAAGGGACTATCTTTATTGTAGTCTGCGAGTAATCTTCCGAATGTATTATTTACGTTGTTAAAGTCAGCTTCTATCTCTTTTGTGAAGTTATCTAATAGTCTCGTTCTTTCTTCTCTAGATCTATTTTGAAGACTCGCAGAAAACTTTACCAATCTTGCTTTAAGAGCATTTCCAGCAGCACCTGCCGCAGAAAAATCAAGTTGTAAAAGATCTTCAGGCCGCGCCCTTCCCGCCGCTACTTGTTTTAATAAGCCTATAGGGGATTCTCCTACAGTTCTTTGAAAATTAGTCCCTATCTTAGCTACTCTTTCGCTAAATTCTGCAAATTGTTTTTCTACTTCGTCCGATGATCCACTGAACGAAACAAAACCAGCAATATCAAGTGCGTCTTTTATAGACTCCCCTGTTACTAAGGCTTCAGCCTGGGCCTCTAACAAACTATCTTTTACAGCATCAGAAATTTTTACTGCTTGGTCAGTTAATTCTCCTCCTAAACTTGCAAGGTTTAAAGCAAGACCTCTTTGCCTCTGTTCTATGCTCTCGCTGGCTTTGAATCCTTGATCTCCTAGAGATTGCTCGAACTCCCTATTGATCTGCTTAAAAGCATTTTTTACGACATCAAGCTTTATCCCTTGAACTAAGAACTTATTATCTAGTTCTCTAGATAACTTCTTGAATTCTCCAAGGGCTTTTTGAGTGTTGGCTCTAATGTCTAATGCTATATTTGCCATGAGTTATTATAATCTTTCAGTTGGATTTCCTGGGTTTGCGTGGTAGTTATTGCACTTTAAGTTTCTATACGCCTGCTCTAGAGGCCCTCTTATACTAGCAAGTTGATCTGCACAAGATGATAATTGAGCATTGTGTTTTTTATCTATTTCTATCTTCTGATCTTTTGTTGCTTTATTTTCTCCCCCAAGGACTCTATAGTCGCGATCATATCCGTCCGTTTTAAAATAAAAATTTGGATTTAAACATTTCTCTCCTAAAAATCCAGCCATATGGGGAGAATAAAAAGAGTTAGATTTATATTTTGATAGAGCTGAATTGTATGTTTTTAAATTACTTGGGAATGTAGGTCTATAGTTACCCGTGCCAGGGAATAATATGCTTCCTGCGTAAATAAACCCACTTCCTTGATCGTAACTATTTGATTTAATTTTATTGGATACTTGTTGTGCTGCGTCAGTATCACTTTGGATATTTTTACATTGTTGGAAAGTTCCAAAGTTTTCTTTTTGTGTTCTGGGAGGCTGAGGTTTCTCTCTCTCGTCAGGGGCATCTGTTCCTACACCGACCGACGGTGTGGTTCCTGAAGGAGCACTAGGAGAAGAGATGGGAGGTAAAGCGCTAGGATCATATGTACTCACCTGTCCGTCATTTACGGTCCACTCAGGCACTCTGACCAAAGTAAAACTCACCTCTGCGTTAACTAACAGGCCATTATCCCACATCTTCTCGTTGACCTGTATGTCTTTAATCACACAAGGGCCAAAACATTTCTTCCCCCAAACAAACTCGAGTACTTTTGGGCCATGTGTAGCGTCATTTGTTGGGGTCTTCATAAACAACTCTATGATGCCCTGCTCTAAGTCCTCTACGGACTTTTTAAATATGTACCCGTTGAGTAATACTTTGTTGAATTTTAGCTCGGGGTTTTTATGACCTGTCCAGTGAAGTGGCTGACCCGCGTTTGCTTCATCGGACACCCCCCAGACTTCAGCTGCGCTGAAATTAGGCCCGACACTTAAAGTTATCTCGCTGGGGTTAAACATAAACTGCCACATACCCTCGGGTGTTGCTGAAGCACCTGATAGGTTTGCGGCATTCCATTTAGACTTATTGGATTGCAAGTCTGGATGGATTGATGTTGTGAATCCGGTTGGTATGTTTGCTCCAAATAAATTTGCGTAATCTAATACTTGATTGATGATACCGTTTGCATTGCCTAAATATATAGGGCCTGAAGGAGCATCGAATATATCTGCTGCAAGGTTTAACGCCTCAGTTGTAATGTTACTAAGTGTACTATTATCTATGTACTCATCTGCTAGGAACCTTGCCCCGGTTAAAAGGCCTTGTCTAAATCCTATGGGTATCTCTGAGGATAGGTTGGTTTGTCTAGTTTCAGCAGAAGACTTATTCTTCTCGTATTCTCCGTTTCCTAACTGAGCGTATTGAGAATAATATCCCGAGCTTAGATCTCCTTTGAAATCAGAGAAAACGCTAGAGTCTAGGAAGCTGTCTGTGAATACTAGATCTTTTGTATTAAGATTCCATGCAGAGTCTTCGCTGTCCCAGATGGGTATATATTGAGAATCACTGTATGCGCTTTCTAAGTCTGGGAAATAGTCAAACGTACCTTCAGAATTAAAGCCTATGTTTGTTATCTCTCCTATCAAAGTCTCAAGGGCGGCGGATCTTGGAGCGGCTCCAGGCGCCGAAGATAACTGAGTCCTGCTTACCGAACCGCCTCTTGTCCACGGGACGATATAAGCGATGGAGTTTCTTAACGATCCATCTGCAAAAGGCTCGAATGATATATCGTCAAGTTTTGATATTACATCTAAGTTACCACCGAATAGGTTCTTTGTTCCTGGTACGGCGTAAGTAGGATCTGAAGATTTCTTATCGTATACGTAATAACTTGGAGGTGCGCTAGAAGGAGAGATGTTCGGAGTAAAAGAGGGACTATAAGAACCCACTTCTCTAATGTCAGGGAGTATGCCTCCTGTGTAATTACCCTCAGAATCGAATAGAGTAGCCTGATCGATCGCGTCTTGTCTCGCTTCTGGATCTATTTGTAAGCCCAGCGCAGCAGCTCCACTTTCTAAGTTGGCAATTGCTTCTTGCTGGGCTGGCGTTAAATCAGACACCTTTCAAAGTATTATCTATCCAATACTTTAAACTGGATCGTCCGAATGGTCGATGCTCCATTTGATTGCGTTCATCACAACCCCTTCCGGCTCCCAGTCCCAATCTGCAAAATACTTGTTCTTTTTGATAGATTCAGTCATCCATTGGAACACTGCAGACCCTACAAGCTCTGGCATCCTGGCCAATCGCGATGTGTTTCTCCATACACATTCGTACCTGGATCCCTTAGAACCATCGAAAGTCTCTACCTCCTTGAGTATCCCCAGTACTTTCTTCCGAATGTACGTCTGNTTCGATTTGCTGAGTTTGTGGAGAATATTTTTCTGAGCAGTAGAATCTCCCCAGTGCGTGGCNTCAGGTTTCTCTGCTCCCCTCTCAGAGACTTTATTAATGTACTGATCAGCATTGATTTCTTTCGCGAGTGATTGTAATGTTTTAATAGAAACGCAAGCGTCCTTGTTTACTTCGATTATGCTATCAGGCCTGGACCCAAAGTATAGCCGAGCCACATCGATGCACTGCTTATCTCCATCGAAGGCATAAGCTAAAGCCACTGAGAATCTCTTAGCTTCTTCAAAATCCGTAATCTTCTCTTCTGTGAAGATGATTCCACGGTGTTTTGGAAACTCTTCTGTACTCGAGAAACTATGGTGGATAATTGTGAACTCAATTCCGAGTTTTTTAGCGCGCTCTTTAATTTCTTCAGTGGATTCTCCATTATCAAAGTCAATAGCAAATACTTGGCAGGATTTAAACAAGGTCTCAATACGTCGCGGTCTTTTCCAGTGAGGGCATTCATTGAAGATAAATGGTGACCATGTCCTCCCTTGAGAGAGTGCTCGAGCAAGGGATGTAGGAGACACTTTATCGATGTTAGAGCCTAGCCTAGCCCCAATCACACTCACCTCATGACGAGGGTTACCGAACTTATCTACCCAATCTTTATACTGAAGTTTGATACTTGGCTTATGATTCCAAGTTTCTTCATCGATTGAAACAAGAATGTTATTCATGGCTACCCCCCTCACTTATTGTCACAATTTGCTGTGATACCCCCTCCCACTTTTTTAGGGTCGTAATCTGGATCATACAACCACTGAGAGTCACAATGTGTCATAGGGTTACAAATAGAGAGGCGNTCTTCTTCAGAAATTTGGTCNATGAGTCTCTCGGCNAGGGAGTANATNTTCTTGCATTCNCCCTTNACNGATTCCCAAGTTCTTACAACNTANGGCATTTTCTTNCCCATGTTAAATCCNTCTCGGAGTCGGAGTACATCGAGTACCATCTCGACGCTTAGAGCGATATCCTTACTTGACTTAGATTCTTGAAGAGCGGCCCAAGCCTTATCTACAGAAGTGATCAAAAGCTTCCTCTGTGCCCAGTAAGGATGCCGAGAAGGTCGATTGTTATATTCCCAGTCCTGTTTCATTAGGGTGCGAAGGTTGTCGGCTCGTTTGTCAATCATCAAGAAACGAGTTGCTTCGTATGCGTCTTCAAAACTATTTAGTGTTAGCTCGGGCAACCAGGTCCCTTTTGCTTTACGATTACGAATAGCATAGGCTAGAAGCATGAACCTCAGGAAACTCTCCAGAGCTGCTTTGTGCATCTGGATCCGCATATAAGGCAGGAGTGCTTCTGAGTAGAAGTGAACGTCCTCTCCCTGCTCTCCCTTGCAATGGTCAAGGAAGAAGTCGGCGCAATCGCGTAACAACTTGATGTACAGCGTTCGTTGATCTACTTCGTATTTTTCGCACAGAAACCGAATATGTGCAGCAGGGTGGAGATCATGCCCAGCCTCTTCGGACATTTCTTCAAGTTCGTATAGTCGATAGGTGGCAATAGGAGCCAAGCGAGAGATTGCACCGGAGTCTAGATCGTAAGTGAGTTCAGGTTTCCATTCGTTGCAGTTTGCCAAGATGACAGTATTTGCAACGACTTCAACAGCGTCTGTTCCTTTATTTTCAACTCTTTCTGTACCACCAGTAACAACAGACTTGAAGCTATGGGCGGTGAGCATAGACTTCAGGCCCTCGGTTGTAAGGTCGTCGTTGTATGCCAGGTGGGAAGTGATGATCTCGCCTTGGTTGAAGCGGGAGCCGAAGTCTCCCATCGCAGTGACTTCATAACCCAGGTACTTCATCGCGTCAAGAACTCCGTTAAGAGTGATAGTCTTGCCGACTCCAGGTTCTCCGATCACCACACCTGCTTTACGGAATCCGTGGTTGATCACTTCTCCTGTGCCTGGGTGAACAGTCCCACTCCGGCCAACAACAGCACGGCCGAGGATCAACTTGATCATGTTGGCCTCGTACTTAGGAAAGATCTTTACGATATCTTCAAACTTAAGATCTTGGATCTCTTCTTTGAACCAAGACTTCTCTGGGATGTATGCAAAGATAGGACTAGAGCCGGTGTTTTTGCCAAGAGTCGTTTTTGGTTTGAAAGCAATTCCTTGCTCATACAAACCACCACCGACTTTCTTGTGATACCGGGCTTTCAGAGTCTGTAAGCCTAGGACATGATCGACAATGTCAGAAGCACGGCCTTGGCGATAGATGACCAACGGCAGAGCGAATTCGGCTTCCTCAGCAGTTAGTCCGTCACCATCTTGACCAGAAGCAATACCAAGGAGAGTTTTCTGAATACCTTGGAGATAGTTCTCGTCAGCTGGCATAGCAACAGAGAACCCGTTAGGAAACTCGATTCCCTTGATTGGTGTGGGATCTCCCCAGGTATACAGACTGTGATAGCTCTGGAGTTTTGCACTGTAGTCAAAACGCAAGATACATCCTTTCTTCTGGAGCCAAGGAGTCAGGCTGTTATACATCTCAGCCGGAGTACTAGGAGTCAGTGTTGCAAACGCTGAATCGTGTTCTTTCTCTGACTTTTTTCTTGGCATAAATCATCTCCACTAGGGAGTTCTATTATAAACCCCTCTCAACGGTTATGTCAAGAGGGGAGGGCCAGTTATTTAGTTGTGAAGCTTGCGAGCTTTTGTTTTATGTCGTCCCTAATTGCCTTATAGGCGTTGATTGCTTGTCGAACTGCTTTCTTACAAAGCTTATCCTCCCCGCAATCTTTTAGGTTTTGTTCCTCGTATTTTATTTTTTGTTTTGTGTCTTCGTCCCTAACAGCAAGCTCTTTGCACTTCTCAAACTCTTTCTCAATAACTTCCATGCAGATTGTCTTGTTTCTACCTCGTAATTCAGGGTTACCCTTTTCCTTACGGGCTTTTTCTGCTTTTGAGAAGAAGAGTCGTTTGTCGTGGTCACCAGTCGCAGCGAGTTCGGGGAGGTACATCCCGTGAGACAGGAGGAAACGTCTCGCGGACTCAAGGTGATCTGGCCTGTTTGATCTACGGTTAGATCTAAGTATTTTTGATAGTTTTGAGGTATCTTTTTCTGAAAAATGCCAAGCATCATCTTCTTCATAAAGGTCAAAAAATCGTAGTGGAGAGCCAGGCAGAAGTCCGTCGCCGATGTCACCCACCTCGACTTTAACTGTATAACACTCCCTTGCCTCTTTAATCTTCAATCCTTCCTTTCGGAGGTAATAATCCACGACTTCCTGACTTCCGCGCATTCGAGGCAGCCAGGGCCCGGTATTACACCAGAATATCTTATGATCGTTAGATACGATCCCTTGCCAATCTCCATCCACCGTGCCAAGGAGGACCTGGCGTTTTGCAAGCCTGCTACGCTTAGAAGCGTTACGTTTCATCCTAGCGATCTTACCAGCTATGTCATCAGCCTCAAAGAACTCTTTTGAGAAGAAGTTAAAAGTGGACTTCTTGCTCTTAACGTACTCATAGCCAATATCTTGTACAAGGAGGAAATTGTCTTGTTTGGGTGCTCTACCCGCTTTATACTCTTGCATCTTAAGCTTGTGGGCCTCGATGTGCCTCCAGTACCCCTTACCACTAACAGATGCTTCTTCTCCCACGTCTCCTTTCTCATCATCGGCTACAATGGCCACGAAATCAAAAGGATCTAGCATGTCTGGTCCGCGATTAAGCCTATAGGCCCACATGGCTTTAATAAGCTTACGAAGCAACTGCTCATCACCCTGAGCAACTTCCTCAGCGATGTCGTAAAATCCGTTAATGAAATGCGCAGCTACTTTAAAATCAACAATATAAATAGGGAGGAGCGGAGATGTCTCCACCTCAAACACGTCCTCCAGCAACTCCGACTTATAGTCGTAATTCTTCAATTAGCAACCTCCATCCTCACGTTTCCATGAGAACTGTAACCTACAAGCTCAAAGTCTGTCTCTGGATCGAGATCAAAGATGGGCTTGAGGGCATTCATTTTAATCTCAGATTTACCCATGGGGAAGTTCTTAATGATCTGAGAGATAGCCTCCTCGTTCTGAGAATAGATGTGGTTGTTTGCGGAAGCAAACATCACAAACCTAGGAGTGAGATAGGCGTCTTCTGCCATCTTGGTGCAAAGCAATCCGTACCTGAACATATCCAACGGGACTCCTGTTGCCATGTCGTTAGATCTCGCGTTTACGAGAATATCAAGAAACTGGCCATCACTAGAAAAAGTGATGTTAGGATGACAAGGAGGGCAATGAAGAGACTGATAAGCAGGGTTAAAAGTCTGAAGGACAAGCTGACGATTAGTTGGCTTGGTTTTAAGTTGTTCCCAGATCCACTTGAGTTGGTCAAAAGGTTCTTCACGGAAATTCTCCCATTGCATATGTTGCTCTGGGCAGACTTGTGGCCAGGCTCTCCAGCTACGTCCATAGGCTCCAGCAAGGCGGCCTTCTGCATCGGCAAGGAAGTCCCAGAAGTGTTTTGCAGGGCCAAGGTTGCTGACTTCATAGTTCCCGTTAACGTCCCACATGAACTCTCGAAAGAGGTTCTTTACGGGCATCTTGCGTAGAGTGAGGGCGGGGAATCCGTCGCGAAGATCGATCTTGATGGTCTGACCGAACATCTGCTTATAGCGGAGATTGTTACGACCCACAACCTCGACTCCCTCCTCAAGGATCTCCTTGGCGATCCTAATGTATTGTTGGTCAAAAGACAAACTCGCCATAAACTCTCTTGTGCATATTACAAGAGAATTATATCATAGTTTTTTGCTCAGAGTCAACCTTCCGCGCTCATAACCCTCAGGGGCTTCGGCTCTAAGTACGCAATTTACGCCATTATTCCACCACTTCATGCCTTTCTTGCCTTTACTAATATTTTTTCTATGCTCTTCAGATCTTGGTTTACTCATATTTTTTCTTGTTTCTTCCGAGAACTTCATGCCAGTTCTTGATTTACTTAATTTTTTTCTGGCTTCTTCTGAAATAGGAATACCTTTATTCCAAGGAATCGAGTTTTTCATCACTTCACTTCTTTTTAATTTAAGAGTCTCGTATAATCTAGAATTAACCTTTGAATATTTCATATGCATAGCCCAAAAAGCATAAATCATCTTTTTGGAGTTATCATGTTTTTCTCCGTATCTTTTTATCGTTGCTTTATACAATAAAGCATGAGCTACATAGTGCTCTCTTGGAGTTAATTTTACTAATTTATTATTTTTACCATATATTGACTTAGGAAATACATGGTGTTTTTCAAAAAACTCAAGCTCGGTAGTACGAGCCTGAGCCTTTCGCATTAATTTTACATAGTGTTTTAAATAATTCAAGATCCGAAGAACTTCTCAACCAGCGTTTTTTGTAGCTTAACAAACTTCCGTAGAGGATAATCAAACTCAAGTGCCCACTGGAGTAGGGGCTTGGACTTAATGTCAACTAACTCAATGGAGTCGTCTTCCGAGATATTAGAGGCTTTAGATACGTAAAACTTTTCTCCGTCTCGGGCAACCACTAACCACTCGACGTCTTTATCGAAGCGGATGGGCTTTTG
>JGI11705J14877_10001883_pt1 | contig 11608 bp, 15 predicted proteins | sample Etolaghawater15m_FD_14877 | JGI IMG/M metagenome (IMG submission 14877) | reverse complement strand
GTGGAACTGACCCAGGAAGGATACGGGAAAATATTTTGTCTTGCGGGCGTCGGAGGACACCTATCAGGCTTTGTGCAGTCCGCCAGGGATGTGCCTCGGATGGTGGCCATCGACGGGTGTTCCGTCGGTTGCGTCAAAGCCATCCTGGAGCACGCGGAGGTCCCCTTGAAACAGTACCTGGTCCTGACGGATCTGAACATCGAAAAAAACAAGGATTTCAACCTGCGAAGAGAGGATGTTGAAAAGGTCAAGAAGGCCGTGAAGGAAACGACCGCGACAGGCGTTGAAGAGACCTCCGGCAAAACCCCTTCGGGGAGTTGCTGCACCTGTTAAACATTCATTATTACAGGAAGAAAGGATGCTCTCATGTTGCTCAACAGTTATACCAAAGAGATATTCCGGCCCGAGTGCAATCCTGGGTTCCAATCGGTCCACTGTATCGCCCATCTGGACCAGGACGTGGGCGAAGTCCTTCCCTACCTCAACGCGGAACTGGGCGGGTTTGAGTATTTCAACGACCCGCCGGCCGTAACTTTCCGAATCCAGGGGAAGATCATCACCATACAAGCCCGAAAGATTGCCGTAAATGCCCTCAAAGACGCTGAAGAGGCGGAAAAAATTCTTCAGTGGCTGAAAAGGGAGATCAATGAGGCCTGGGATCGTCGAGAGGAGATTGAACCCTCTTATGAGGGAGCGCCAAAGCCAAAGGTGTTCGAAATCTTAAAGCTTCTGCCGGGTCGCACCGGTTGCGGGAAATGTGGGCAGCCCACCTGTATGGTGTTTGCGACACTCGTGGCGCAGGGGGTGAAGGGACCGGAAGACTGTCCGGAATTGACATCAGAGAAAAGCCGCGAATTAGCCCTTTACATGAGCGGTTTTTCTCTCGATGTCTGAGTGCTCGCCAAGGAAAGATATTGCCGAAAACCCGGTTTCCATCGGCTGCAAAATGAACGAGGCGGCTGGAAGCTGTTTGGAACGCCGGAAAGGATGACAATGGCAACACACCATAAAACAGGGCATGGCATTGAGAGTAGCGAAGAGGCGGAGCATGTGCACGGTTCGACCGGCGCCTGCTCACATCATCACGTGGATATGGAAGACACCAGCGGTTCCCGGCTCCTATTGACATTGGCGCTCAACTTCGTCATCCCCGTGGCGCAGGTCATTGGAGGCGTTTATGCCCACAGCATGGCCCTCATTTCCGATGCCACCCACAATTTCAGCGATTTCGTGGCCGTCTTAATTGCCTACATTGCCCATCGCATCGGCAAGAAGGGAGCATCCTTTCAGAACACCTTCGGTTACAAGCGGGCGGAGATCCTGGCCGCTACCATAAACGTAGCCATTCTCGTAGCCGCTTCGGCTTTTATCACCTATGGGGCAATAGAACGGTTTTACCACCCGCAGGCCGTTTTCGGCAGTGTGGTCATCCTGCTGGCCGGCGTGGGTATCCTTGGGAACGGCATTTCCGCCTGGCTGCTCCACAGAGATTCAAAGCACAGTCTCAATGTCCGGGGGGCCTTCCTTCACATGCTGGGAGATCTTCTGACGTCCGTCATGGTGTTGGTCAGCGGGGTTGTCCTCATGTTCAGGCCCTGGTACTGGCTGGATCCTCTGCTTTCAGTCCTCATCGTGCTTTTCATCCTGAAAAACTGCTGGTCGATCCTAAAGGCGAGTGCCGGAATCCTGATGAATGCCACCCCGGAAGGGTTGAACCTCGGGGAAATCAAGAATTTCCTGGAACAGATCCCCGGCGTTTGCGGAACCCATTATCTCCACGCCTGGAATATCTCCGCTTCCAGTATCGGTTTTTCCTGTCATGTGGAAGTGTTGGACCAGCGGGTCAGCAAGACCGAAAAACTCGGTGAAACGATACGTCACGAACTCTTCCACCGATTCGGCATCGATCATCCCATACTCCAGTTTGAAACCGGATCATGCGGGAACGGGGGAGTGCTTTGCGAAATCTCTTGTGGAGGGAACTGACGATGGTTCTAACAAACAGAAAGACGACCTTGTAGAGAAAATTTTAGGCGAGGCGCATGATGAAATTTCCCGAACTTATGCGAAAGTACCTGCCCCTGTGGGTTCTGGTTTCCATTTCCTTGGCAAGCCTCTTGGGCTACCGATACCCGGAAGTGAAGGTCCTAAAGCCCGTCATCCCGCTTCTGCTCTTTGTCATGCTCTATCCGATGATGATCAACCTGAGGGTGGAGGATATCGGAAAGGCGCTGAAAGACTGGAAGTTGTTCTCGGGGGCGGTGTTGATGAATTTTCTATTGACGCCCGTTTTAGGTGCCATCTGGACTTATTTTTTCTTCAGCCAGGCCGACCCGTTTCTGGCCGTCGGGTTTATCCTCAAGGTGACCGTTCCCTGCAGCGGGATGGTGGCGGCGTGGACGGGCTATGCCAAAGGAAAAGTGGAATCAGCCCTCGTGGTGGTGGCCCTGAGCATGGTCCTGGCCATTTTCCTGGTCCCTTTCTGGATGTGGGTCCTGGCCGGAATGTACGTGGCGATCGACCCATGGATGATCTTTCAGAAGATGCTGCTGATTGTGGTGTTGCCGCTGGCCGCCGGTCTGGCCACAAGAAAGATCCTGGTCCGGAAATACGGCCCCCAAATCTACAAGCAGCGGGTCGCTCCTTACTTCCCCGCCATCTCCACCTGCGGCATGCTTTTCATGGTCTTTGTCATCATATCCACCCAGGCGAAGTTGATCATTGGTAATTTCCAATGGATGCTCCTGGTCATTCTGGGAATAGGGACCCTTTACCCGCTCCTGTTTGGTTTGGCGATCCTGTTCTGCAAACTGGCCCGCATGGACCACGGAAACGGCATGGCCTTGGGCTATAGCGTTGCGGCCAAGAACCACGCCATTACCATCGGGATAGCCACCACGGCCTTCGGGGGCACCCTGGCCGTTCTCCCGGCCGCCGTGGCGCCCATTATTCAGATTCCGACCATGCTTTTGTATCTGAGGTTATCTGAGAAAATAAAGAAATTCCTTCATCCGGAAGGGATAGCCTTTCAGTCCGAAAAGGAAAAAATCGCTTGCTAATTTGTTGCAGAGTTTTTAAAGTTCATTATCTATTTAGGTTAAGGTCCGGCATGAAACACCGAATTCTGAAAATTCTGATCTGTATGGCGCTGATCTTAAGCTTGGCTTCCAGCGGGCTGTGCGCTGTTTTTGCGCCACATGAGGTCAAAACCCTCTGCCAGAAGAGCCGGAGTATGGGCAAGGTCACCAATGAGGACACATCAGGTTCCTGCAAGATGCCGCCTTGCCAATCCAAGGATAGGCAACCCGTTTTGTTGCCGAATGCGTTGCCCGGACGGTTCAAAACCGAAGACCGCCAGGCGGCGCCTTTGCCGTGCCCATCGGCAATCCTGACAGCTTTCGGTCATTTATTTGAGTTGAAAGGCGTCGGGGCCGCTTCAAAAACCTCCTTATCGTTCCATTCCCCTCCTCTTTTCTACCTTCACTGTTCGTTGATCCGTTGAAAATTTCTTCTGTCCCGATGAAGACCGTGGAGCAGTGGATGCCACGAAGCGCGGCATCGATTTCCGTCACCGGATGTCTATAACAACAGAGAATTGGATCATGAAAGACCAACACGGGAACATTCTCTTTTTTGTGGCCTTGGCCGGCCTTATGATTTTCAAAACAATCTTCTTTCCGTGCAATTGCCAGGTGGAGCCGCCTCAGGCATCGGCCGTTGTCGATACGGCTGCACAAAAAGACCTGGTGCCGAAAGGAACGGTGACCATGATCGATCTGGGCGCCAACTCGTGTATACCCTGCAAGATGATGGCCCCGATTATGGAAAACCTAAAAAAAACATATGAAGGAAAGGCCGCCATTCGTTTCGTTGACGTCTATCAGAACAAGGCGCAGGCACAGGTGTTCGGCATTCGCGCCATTCCCACTCAGATCTTTTTTGATAAGAACGGCCGTGAAGTTTACCGGCATGAGGGGTTTCTGGGAGAGGCAGCCATTGTTGAACAACTAAAAAAGATGGGCGTGGGTCAGGTCCCCGCAACTGTTTCGGAAGGCCCGCCCATGAACCCGTCAGAGCGAAGTTAGGAGGTATCAATGCTGGAATCTTTCTTTCTCACCGTGAATCAATGGATCGCCGGCGGAACAGCCATCGCCGCCGTGGGCTGTTTTGTCTGGGGCATGATCAGTGTGGTCTTCAGCCCCTGTCACCTGGCGTCCATCCCTTTGATCGTCGCCTATGTAGGGGGGCAGGAGACACTCCTTAAACCGAGACAGGCGGCCCACTATTCCATCGCCTTTACCGTGGGACTCTTTATCACCATCGCCCTCATCGGCATCATCTGCGCCCTCCTGGGCCGCATGCTGGGAGACGTGGGAAGCTACTGGCAGGTCCTGGTGGGGCTGGTGCTGGTCTGGGTCGCACTCGGCATGCTGGGGGTTGAAAAATGCTCCATGTCCGGAAGCCTTCTCTATAAACTGAATCTCCACGGAATTGGCGGCGCCCTGGCCCTGGGACTGGCCTACGGGGTCCTTTCCGGCTCCTGCACCTTCGGATTCATCGCCCCCATCCTGGCCATTGTAACGGTGCAGGAGAAGGTGTTCACCGGGATTTTGTTTATCCTCTTGTTCGCCATCGGCCATTGTCTCCCCATCGTGGTGGCCGGGAGTTCCACGGCCGCGGTGAAACGGCTCATGGAAAACAGCGCCTGGCAGGGGGCCGGCAACTGGTTCCGAAAGGGGGCCGGGGTCGTCATCGGACTTCTGGGAATTTATTTTATTTCCAGTCCGTTTATCAGCGCCGTCTGATGGGCGGGGCTTTTCGGGAGACGAGATGATGCGAAAAATTCTATTTGTTTGGATCTTTTTGGGGGTGCTCTTCTCCGGCGCCTGTTGCTGGGCGGCGGACTCATCCACCCAAGGGCCGAAAGCGTATATTGCGGAAAGTGTATTCGAATTCAACCCGGTGGTCGAGGGGACCGAAATCGTCCATGAATTTATCCTTAAAAACCGGGGCGACGCGCCCCTGGAAATCCTCAAAATTGAATCCGGTTGAGGGTGCACGGCCGCATCCACTGTGGATGAGATCCCTCCCGGGCAGGAGGGCCGTATCAAAGTCAAAGTTTCAACCAACGGTTACGGGGGAAAAATGATTCGAGAGGACGTCCGCGTCAAAACCAACGCGCCCGATACGGCGGACCTGTTGGTGACCGTCACCGGTGTCGTGGAAAAATTCGCCGAGATCCGGCCGGAACGGGTCCGCCTCATGGGTCCGGGGGACCGGCCGTTGAAGGTCCACGTAGAAATCATCCCAAGGAAGGAATACCCGTTCAGAATCCGGAGCATAGAGGCCAAGAAAGGAACGTTTATCAAATATGAACTCATTGAAACCTGTAACGCCGAAAGGAACCGTTGCGTCATCCGGATAGAGAACACAAAGAAGGACAAGGGAAGATATCTGGATGCGATCTACGTGAAAACCGACAGCCCCGTTCATCCGGAGATCCCCATATATGTCACCGGGTTGATTCGATAGCGCTGCATGAAGCGAGGAAGGATGCATGAAAAAAGAGGATTTGAACAACCCCGACAATCCGGAAGCGGCACATGAGAAAAGGCGCCCATCAAAATCCCATGACGGGCTTTGGTTGTTTTACTAACAATTCTTGCCTTTTCGGCGGCGCCATGGGCGGTATCCTGTTTTGTGATCATTACGCACACGCGCCGTTATCCGCCGAATCCGGTGTTGCCATGGAGCATGCGGATGCGGATCATATCAAAACTCTGGAAGAAGCGGCGAAGGAGCGGCCCGGTGATACAACTGACTGAACTCACCACGTGAATTTCTATGTCGACACCGAACCCGCGGTCGCGGCAGCACGTCCCGTCAACTCATTTCCGTCCGTACTTTTTTAATTTATACCTGAGCATCCTCTCGTTCAGCCCCAGGGCTTCGGCGGCCCGGGTCTGGTGGCCTTCGGCGGCCGCCATGGCCTCGTGAACCAGCCGTTGCTCAATGGTCTCAAGGGTTTTATTGAGATTCCCTTTTCGGCCGGCCGGTTCCTTGAAGAAAACGGGCAGAGCCAGCGCATCCTGAACAGCATCCGTGGCCCTATCGACAAATCTGTCGGAAAGGCAAGGGGCTTCCAGGATTGAATTTATACGTATTTGCTGATAGTTATCCAACAACAGCCTCCTTCTCTCGACATTTTTTGCCGGATGCGGAGGCATCAACCGGTGCGCACATACAGGTCCTATTTGCTAAAAAGGCATTGATTTAAAAGTAGTAATAAAACCGCGCCCTCTTTTGTCAGATCTGGCACAGATTATGCATTCATAAATTTAGATTGAATAACGTTGTCCACAGGAATGGAGGTGTATGGTGGAATTGATTGCAGGCCAAAATATCACCAAAGTCTATCATAACGGGGGAGTGCCTGTCGAGGCATTGAAAGGGGTGAGCTTTTCCATCGAAAAAGGAGCCTTTGTTTCCTTTGTGGGTCCCTCGGGTAGCGGCAAGACGACCCTTTTGAATCTCATCGGCTGTCTTGACAAACCGACTGAAGGGAGGCTTCATGTGGCGGGGATGGACGTGTCGGGTCTCGGCAAGACGGATGCGGCCCTTTTCAGGGGCAACCATATCGGATTCATCTTTCAGAGTTTCAACCTGATTCCCATACTGACCGCCTATGAGAACGTGGAATATCCCCTCATCGTGGTTCAGAATATTCCCGCCGCCAAACGGCGGGAACAGGTNNGGGAACTCCTTGAATCGGTGGGGATGGGCGATCAACGGAACAAACGGCCCGACCAGCTCTCAGGGGGCCAGAAACAGCGAGTGGCCATTGCCAGGGCCCTGGTGACCCATCCCCAACTGGTCCTGGCCGATGAACCCACGGCCAACCTGGACCATGAGACGGCCATGGGCATTCTCAGTCTAATGAAACGGATCCGGGATGAACGGGAGACCACCTTTGTCTTCTCGACCCATGACCACCGAATCATCGGCGAGGCCGAGGTCCTTTACCGGATCGAGGATGGCGTCCTGAAAACCGGCAACGGCAATGGAGGACACTGAAATGGCTAACCTGATCAAAATTGCAATCCGAAACCTGTTCCGATACAAAAGGCGGACCCTGCTGACCCTCTCTCTCATCGTGATCGGGGTCCTGTTCGTGACCGGGTTCGTGGCCATTACCGGCTCTTTCAAGGGGATGATGATCGGTCAGATCACGGATTCCTTTGTGGGGCACCTTCAGATTCACCGCAAAGGGTATCTGGCCGCCATTGACAGCCTGCCGCTCACCATGAACCTGAAACCGGGGGCTGTTCGCAAGGTGGAGGCCGCGCTCAAAGAGATGCCGGAGATCGAGGCCTATTCCAGGAGGATCAAGTTCGGGGGCATGTTCAGCAACTTCACCGAAACCGCCAATATCCGATTAAACGGTGTGGACCCCGAAACAGAGTTTAAAACGGTCCCACTCCTCCCATCGAGGGTCGTGACGGGAGAAAAGGTTCTCAAGAAGGGCGAAATTTTTGTGCCGGAACTTCTGGCCAAGGGCATGAAGGTTAAGGTGGGCGACATGGTGGTGGTCATTGCCACCAACCGGGATGGATCGGTGAACGGAAAACAGCTCAAAGTAGGGGCCATCCTGGAAAGCGCCACCGGCCCCGGCGGCAGGGACGGCTACGTTCACATGGACGATGCCATGGAGATTCTTAGAATGGATCAGCCGGAGATCAGCGAAATCGCCATCAGAATCAAGGAGTTCGGCCGGCTTTACGAGGTGTTCGGAAACCTCAAAGGAAATCTCTCCGGGGAAGTGAACCCTCAGGGGAAGCCCATCTTCGACGTGCATACCTGGGAAAAGATATCCCCCTTTTACAATATCGCCCGCATGATCGACATGATGACCCTGTTCGTCAAAATCATGCTGGTGGCCATCGTGCTCATCAGCATCATGAACGTCATGATCATGGCCGTGTACGAGAGGGTGCGGGAGATCGGGACCATCGCCGCCATCGGAACCCTGCCGGGAAAGATTCTTTCCATGTTCCTGTTCGAGGGGCTGTTCATGGGGGTCATCGGCGCGGTCATGGGAAGCCTTTTGAGCGTTGCCGCCATCACGGCTCTGAATGCCGCTCACTTAACCTTTGACTTCGGGCGGCAGACCGGCCTCGTCCTCGCGCCCTCCATCGACCCGGCATCGCTCATGACCATTTCCGGAATCGTGATCGGGGTCTCCATCCTGGCCAGCCTTCAGCCGGCCCTCAAGGCGGCCCGGATGGATCCCATCGAGGCTTTGGGGCATGTGTAGGGCAGTTTTGAGCGTTAAGTTTTAAGTGTTAAGTTAAACCCTGAACGTCGGAAGGAGAAATATCATGTTCAAAATCATAACGTTTTTGATGGTCCTGATGGTGGCGGCCGTACCTGCTTATGCCGTGGAAGGAGACGAGATCCTCGCCCAGGTGGACAAAAACCTCACCCCCGAATCCTACGAGATGTACCGCAAGCTGGTCAATGTGGAGCCGGACGGACGAAAGAAGGAGTTCATCCTTTTTACGGTCAAGAAAGGAAACGACAAAATCGCGGGTCTTTTCATATCGCCTGCCAGCGACAAGGGGCGGACCACCCTTCGGCTGGGAGATAACATGTGGTTGTATATTCCCAATGTGGGCAAGCCGGTTCGCATCACGAGCCTTCAGTCGGTGGTGGGGGGCGTGTTCAACAACGCGGACATCATGCGGCTGGAATACACGGAGGAGTATGAGGCGGTCAAGGTGGAAGATCTTGGGAAGGAATACCTGCTTCACCTCAAGGCCAAAACCCGGACCGTAGCCTATGACCGGCTCCGCATGTGGGTGGACCGGGAAAAGATGCTGCCCACAAAGATCGAATGCCGCACCGAGGCCGAAATGCTCATCAAGACCCTTTACTTCAAGCAAATTAAAGATTTCGGCGGAGGGATCGTGAGGCCCGCGGTCATCGAAACGGACAGCCCTCTTTACAAGGGATACCGGTCCTATATGATCTTTGCCGGCATCAAGGCCCGGGATATTCCGGACGAGGCCTTCACCCTCAATTTCATGCCCAGGCTCGAGACGCTTCGATGAGAATGGGGCTTGCCCTCCTGTGCGCCATGGGCCTGCTGGTTCTTTTCTGGAAGGCCTCCGCGGCAGAGGGAACCCCCACCTTCGACCTCTCCGAGATTGAAAAGGAAGTGGAGAAAAAACCGTACGCCTTCGGCGGCTTTCTCCAGGCCCAGCCGACCCTGTCCGGTCTGGACCGGGATTCGCCCCTCTACCGGCTCAGGTTCTACCAAGACGAACCGGGGGCCGCTTCGGAGGAATCGGATGTGGGGGTGCGGCTGGAAGGCGCTCTTGAATATGGGGACCTGAGCGCTTTTGCACGGCTGGACAGTTTCCTGAGTCATGACCCGGACGGGTGGGACGGCAAAATGACGTTGATGGAAGGATACCTTTCCTACAAGCCCGGTCCCCACATGGCCCTGGATGCGGGCAAGCGGGTGACCAAATGGGGAAAGGGGTACGCCTGGAACCCGGTTTCTTTCGTGGACCGTCCCAAGAACCCCGAAGACCCGGAAGAGGCCCTGGAGGGATATTATCTTCTCGGCGGGGATTTCATTCGAAGTTTTGACGGTCCGCTTCAGACCCTGGCCTTCACCCCGGTGATCCTCCCCGTCTATGAGGATATCAACGACGAATTCGGCCGGACCGGCCATGTGAATGTGGCCGCCAAGCTCTATGCCCTCCTCTATGACACGGACCTGGACCTGCTCTTCTTTACGGGGGAAAGCCGCACCACCCGGTGGGGGCTTGACTTTTCGAGAAACCTTCTCACCAACCTGGAGATTCACGGAGAGCTTGCCTGGATCCAGAATTTCCAGGAAATAACCTTCCTGGAAAACGGCCAGGCCCTGTTCAATGAATCCGACGTGTGGAGCTATCTTTTAGGGGTGCGCTATTTGACGGAAACGGACCTGACCGCCATCTTCGAATATTATCACAACGGCGAAGGCGTGGACCCGGGCGATCTCAAGAACCTGTACGCGTATATCGACCAGGCCTACGATACCTACCAACAGACCGGAAACCGCTCTTTGTTCGGCCCTATCAACAGTCTGACAAAAGAAGGGTTTTCGTGGCGGAACCCCCTCAGGGACTATCTCTATCTCAGGCTCAGCCAGAAAGAACCTTTTGATATCCTCTACTTCACACCGGCCTTTACCACCATCGTGTCCATGAACGACTGGAGTTTCAACCTGATTCCCGAACTCAACTACAGCCCCATCACCAACCTGGACCTGCGACTCAAAGGCGTTGTCCCGGTTGGCGGAAAGCAGACCGAATACGGCGAGAAACAGAGCGACTGGCGCGTGGAGTTCCGGCTGCGGTATTTTTTTTGATGTTGCGGCTTCCGGGACGGCCGCCATTCAAAAAACCATAATGGAGAAAAAGAAGGCAAGGCCGGCGCTTTCCGAAGAGGGGTGCTGAAAACAGAACCGGGACGATAAATTTAACCGAGTATGATCTTCCGGTAGTAACAGGGGAAGGGGGCATATGACATCCCTTCCCCTGACTTTTTGCGGCTTTACGATGCCTGCTTAATAGGGATGAAATTCTCTCAAACGAAAAGATTTTTCAACATCAGATGGAATTTTTCGATATTCGAGAATCTGGAATTTCCCCGTAAACTGGTTCACAAAAGGATGACCCGCCTTGGCCCATCCCACCACGCCCTCCTTGTAAAGGTAGACGTTTTTGTAACCGTATTTATACAGGAACCCAGCGGTATAGGTTGCTCGCTTGGATGTTCGGCACCACACATAGATCTCTGCGTTCGGGTCTTTGATCTTTTTGGGTATGGTATACATATGGCCTGAATGAATGTGGTCCGTGCCTTCAATATGAAAGGCATAGAATTCTGGATGTGTCCTCACATCGATCAGATAAGCTTTTTTCTTTCCGGCCATAACATCCTGGTATACCTTATAAAACGCATCTACCCCAATAACCTTATCCGCCGGGATTAACGCGGCAAACTCTGCGTTCACTTTTTTTTCTTGAGCTGCCAGCGGGTTATCTCCCGCAAATGAAAGTGTTGCCGTGCTGAAAAACAAAATAACGCCAAGTGTGATCAAAATCCGCTTTTTCATTTTAATACCTCCCATTTTGCAAAGCATAACAAGTTTATTTTATCGGACCCTGGAATAACCGACCGTCACCTCCTTCCGCTTCCGGGTTCTTATATCGTTATAAAGTATAAGAAATGGACCGGCACTCGTCAAGGTGGTTCACAAAGAGGTTCCACATCATAAAAGGCAATCAACTCAAAATGAACCAAGATCCCCCCACTCATATTGAACAATGGCCACCAGAACCAGGGCCGCGGTTTCCGCCCTTAGAATCCGCTCCCCCATGGAGACCGGTATAAAACCCGCTCGCTGAGCCTTGGTAACTTCTTCCGGCGTAAATCCTCCCTCAGGACCTACCATTCCTGTAAAACCCCCTGCTGATGCATGATCTTTAAGCAACACCTTCAAGTCTTGAGACGTTTCTTTTTCCCAGAGCATCACCTTGAGTCCGGAATT
>JGI11705J14877_10001882_pt1 | contig 11608 bp, 12 predicted proteins | sample Etolaghawater15m_FD_14877 | JGI IMG/M metagenome (IMG submission 14877) | reverse complement strand
CATGTATGGGTGGGTATAAGCGGGTTGTCGGATCCTGATGCCGGGCGTATTCCGGCTTTGGACCTGGAGCGCTGGTGTAATAAGGTTGCGGCTGAACTGTTGATTCCTGTTGCTGATTTGCGTGAAGTGCATGACCCGGCGTTGCCGGTACAGGAAGAAATGCAGCGATTGGCGAGGGTTTTTAAGGTGAGTACGTTGGTGGTGTTGCGGCGTTTGTTTGATTCCGGGTTGATTGATCATTCTACCTTGGTGCGATGCTATCGTGATGAGGTTGCTCATATCAATGCCCTTGAGAGAGATAAGAAAGCCGATGGGGGGGATTATTACCGAACGCTGGGTGTTCGGGCAAGCAGGAGATTTTCGCGCGCAATAGTTGCGAGCACCATGGAGGGACATACTCTCTTCCGGGATGCTTTCCGTCTACTGGGGATGCGAAAATCGGCGACGTTTTTCAAAGCAGCGCGTGAACTGGGGGTGATGCCATGACGTATCTGCTCGATGCCAATGTATTCATCCAGGCCAAGAATCTGCATTACGGATTTGATTTCTGCCCGGCATTCTGGGGTAGGGGTAAGCGGCGCTGACCCGTGGGGGTGTTATGTTGCCCACTGATTACACTGATTACACTGATTACACTGATTACACTGATTTGCTTTGACTGGTTTTTGACTGTGTGTGGATTACGTGAATTTCTGCGATTAGTTTGTATGTTACTATGAATAGATTGTTTGGGGTGTATATGGAAACGAAACAGCATGTCGATCAGCAGGTCAGGGATGTGCTTCGGGCTCATTCCGGGATTACACTTGCTATTCTTTTTGGCTCGATGGCTGATGGAACGGCAGGGCCTGAGAGTGATCTCGATCTTGCAGTCTATGCTGGCCGGCCGATCACTGCAGAAGAAAAAATTCAGCTGATCGAGGAGTTGGCATTGCAGCTCGGTCGCCCAGTGGATCTGGTTGATATGAAGACAGCAGGTCTGCCAGTTATGGAGCAAATCTTTGCCAAAGGTCGAAGGATTATCGGTTCAAATTCGCTTTCTGCGGCCCTGCTTACCCGGTACCAGATTGACCGTGCTGATTTTCTGCCTATCCGTCAGAGGGTGCTGGAAGAGAGGAGGAGGCGATGGATTGGAGCCTGATCGAACAGAAGCTCGAGTCCCTGCGTCGAGCCATAGGCAGGGTTGAAGGGCGCTGCCCCGAGGATGCGGTAACCCTTGCCCGGGACTATGACGCACAGGATATTGTTTCCCTCAACCTGACACGTGCTGTGCAGCTTTGTGTCGATATTGCCAATCATGTGCTTTCTGAATCCGATCTTCCTTCACCGGTGACTATGGGGCAGAGTTTTGAATTGCTGGAAGAGCTGGGAGTCATTGGCCCTGAACTTTGTGTGAGAATGAAAAAAGCGGTTGGCTTCCGCAATCTGGCTGTCCACAATTATGATGCTATCGACTGGGTAATTGTGCATGCTATCGCTCGGTATCATCTCGTTGATTTCAAGGCTTTTGCTGAGGCGGTGCTGTTACTGCGAGGATGAGATTGTTTTTTGTCGTTGCCCACAGATTAGACGGATGCGCTGTGCGCTGTGCGCTGTGACGAGTTGCGCCTTTGGCGCGGGGGGAGGTTGTGTCAGTACCTTGTGTATTCTTTTTAGATCGTGTTCGATGGTGAGTTTGACGAAATCATACATGGCTTCTGCCTGGACAGTCATGTCGATGTATCGGTAGAATGCTCCACTCTCACCCTGTAGGGTCATCTGGCCGAGATCGTCAAGGTCGTAGTCAACCAGTTGCATTAGCGGGTTTGAAAACGCCTCCAGGGAGTGATCGTAAAGCGCCGGGTTTTTCAGCATGGCGGCAGAGACCGGGAACATGAGCCCCTTCGGGATCTGGCCGCGCAGGAACAGGATATTGTGTATGAGAAACCGGTGAATACGACCGTTGCCGTCCTCAAAGGGATGTATGAAGACAAAGCCGTAGGAGATGGCGGCGGCATGGATAATGGCGGGGGCGGGGACGTGACCAATAAGCGGAAGATCTGTGCGATGTTCAGCAGAATTCGTGTTCGTGTGTGGCTGGGGAGGAACTGGGGGTACGGAACAACGTCCCCTACTTTATTTTTGTTGAAAAAAAAGTTTATCCTTTAAGAAAATAGTTTTCATAAAGGATAGAGTATGAACAAGAAGGAGAGAGGGGAACGTATACGACATCAGATTCTGCTCGATGTTGGGAATCATGCATCGGATCTGACAAAACATATTGCTCACAAGTTCGGTATTACTTCTCAGGCAGTCAATCATCATGTGCAGCGGCTGGAGCGGGGTGGGTGGCTCTTGTCTGAAGGTCGTGGTAAGGGGAAAAGGTATTTTCCGGGTGATCTGAGACGGTTTGAGGCGACAATCTCTCTTGATGGTGATGTTTCTGAGGATGTGTTGTGGCGTGAGTCGTTTTCTCATGTGTTCGAGGGGCTTTCCCAACGTGTTTTTGATATTTGCCAGTATGCATTTACCGAGATGGTCAATAATGCTATTGATCATTCAGGGGGTGAGCACGTGACTGTTTCTGTTATCAGAGATAAAATGTTTGTCCATATTGTTGTGGTTGACGATGGTGAGGGAATTTTCAGGAAGATCAAGAGAATGTGCGGACTGCCTGATGAGCGCCAGGCATTGTTGGAACTTTCTAAGGGGAAATTGACGACCGATCCTGAGCATCATACGGGAGAAGGTATTTTCTTTACTTCACGCCTGTGTGATGTTTTTGAGATTGTGTCGACAGGTGTGAAGTTTTGCCATGATGATGGTAGGCCATATGATTTCATTTTTGCTACAGGACTTGCTGCTGAGGATGTTGGTACGATGGTTTCGATGTGTATACGCCGAGATACGGATCGTGCTATCCAGTCAGTTTTTGATGAGTTTGCCGGTCCGGATGAGTACCAGTTTACAAAAACGGTTGTACCTGTTCGATTGGCTCAGTATGAACATGAAAAGCTTGTTTCCCGTTCGCAGGCCAAACGGTTATTGTTGCGTATAGATCGTTTTAAGCATGTGATTTTTGACTTTGATGGGGTTAAGGCTATAGGGCAGGCTTTTGCAGACGAAATTTTTCGCGTGTATGCGCGGGAGCATCCAGATATTGCACTGCTTCCTGTCCATATGGCTCCTGATGTGGCTAAGATGGTGAAACGAGCGTTGGGGCAAGCGCAGTAGGCTTCTTGCTGAGGCATAGTTGCTTGTGTCCACTGTAACCAGCTGTCCTGATTTTTGGGAGTGGCTCAGTGGTTGATAGTTGAGTGGAGTGAGGCGTGCAGGATAGTGAGCTGAACGCGGAGGTGTGCCTTGTTGGGGCGTGCTTCCGCGTTTTGTGGTTTAGGGCATTGGGGATTTTGGTCGATAGGGTCCACTTTACGGAAAGGAACTGTGGGTACGGAACAACGTCCCCTACTTTTTTATGGCGTTGGCGATGATGGTGATGCCTTTTTTTATCTGCTCCTGGTTGGTGTTGCAGTAGGAGAGGCGGAGGGTGTTGTGTTGTGTGCCTTTGGGGTCGAAGGTTTTGCCGATGACGAAGACGGCGCCTTGGTCGATGGTGCGTTTGAGGACGGCGCTGGCGTCGATGTGCTGGGGGAGGGTGAGCCAGATGTAGAATCCTCCGCGGGGGCGGTTCCACTGGACGTCGGGTGGGAGGGTGCTCTGGAGCAGGTCGCTCATGGTTTCGGCGCGGCGGCGGTATTCGTGGCGGATGCGTTCGATGTAGGGCTGGAGCATGCCGCGGCGGATGAACTGGTCGGCGATGACCTGGGTGAAGCTTGGTGAGCAGGCGTCGAGGGATTGCTTGATGAGCTCGCAGCGCTGGTAGATGCTCTCGGGCAGGAGGAGCCAGCCGAGGCGCAGGCCGGGGCCGAGGATTTTGGAGAAGGAGCCGGTGTAGCAGATGTCGAGGCCGCTGGGGTTGGCGGCTTTGATGGGGGTGAGGCGGGGTTTGTCTTCTTCGTAGAAGTAGAGGTCGCCGTAGGCGTCGTCTTCGATGAGGACGATGTCGGTGCCTGCGAGGGTTTGAGCGACCTGCTGTTTGCGTTCGGCGGAGTAGAGGATGCCGCGGGGGTTGTGGAAGTAGGGGGTGAGGTAGAGGAATTTTGCTTTGTTTGGGCGTTGGGTTTCTTGCTGGAGCTGGTCGATGAGTATGCCTTCGTTGTCGAGGTCGATGCTGGTGAGCTGGGCCTGGTTGGCGTTGAAGGCGGAGATGGCGCCGATGAAGCAGGGGTTTTCGACGAGTACGCGATCGCCGGGGTCGATGAAGGCGCGGGCGAGGAGGGCGATGGCTTGCTGGGAGCCGGTGGTGATCATGAGGCGGTTGGTGCTCAGGGGGAGGCCTTTGCTTTCGAGGTGCTGGCTGAGTGAGTCGAGGAGCGAGGGTAGGCCGGGGGTGGGGCCGTACTGGAATGCGGCTTGCTGTTGCTGGGGGGTGAGGGTGTTGATGATTTCTTTGACTTCGTCGATGGGAAAGAGGGTGTTTTCGGGCATGCCGCCGGCGAAGGAGATGATGCCGGGCTGGGTGGCGAGCTTCATGAGGTCACGGATTTCGGATGACCGGAGTGAGGTGAGTGAGGTTGCGAAGCGTGGCATGGGTTGTGCGTGTTGGTTGTTTGGTTGTCGCTTGTTGTGGTGGTTGGTGCTGCTGTTACTCTTCGAGGAACTGGTAGTTGTGTTCCTTGAGGAGGGTGAGGGTGTCCTGGGGGGTAGGAGTACGAATGGCGACAATGGCGTGGGTGCCTGTGGCATAGGCGTACATGTAGTCGATCTGGATGTTGTGGCTGGAGAGGAGCTGCAGTGGTTTGTGGAGGCCGCCGGGGGCGTGGGGGACGATGAGGCAGACGACGTCGGTGGTCTGGACGGCGATTCCCTGTTCCCTGAGCATGCGTTCGGCTGTGTGGTTGTCGCTGGTGATCATGCGCAGGATGCCGAAGTCGGCGGAGTCGGCGATGCTGAAGGCGCTGATGTTGATGTTGTGCTCGGCGAGGATGCCGGTGATGTCGGTCAACCGGCCGGTCTTGTTTTCGAGGAAGACGGAGAGCTGTTTGATCATCATGGTGTGCGGGGTTTAGAGGTTGCGGTTGTCGATGACGCGTTGTGCTTTGCCTGCGCTGCGCTCGATGCTGCGTGGTTCGACGAGCTTGACGCGGGCGCTGATGCCGAGGGTGCTCTGGATGTTGTGCAGGATGCGCTGCTGCAGGGCTTCGAGGTCGGCGATTTCGTCGCTGAAGAACTGGTCGTGGACTTCGACCTGGATTTCGAGGGTGTCGAGGTTGTGCTCGCGGTTGACGATGAGCTGGTAGTGCGGTGTGGTTTCGTTCATCTCGAGCAGGACGGATTCGACTTGTGAGGGGAAGACGTTGACGCCGCGGATGATGAGCATGTCGTCGGAACGGCCGACGCATTTTTCCATGCGTACGAGGGTACGTCCGCAGTCGCAGGGTTCGGCGTGGAGCCGGGTGAGGTCGCGGGTGCGGTAGCGCAGGAGCGGGAGGGCTTCTTTGCTGACGGGGGTGAAGACGAGTTCACCGAGCTGGCCGTAGGGGAGGATTTCGCCGGTATCGGGGTTGATGATTTCGGGGATGAAGTGGTCTTCGAAGATGTGCATGCCTTGCTGGGCTGGGCATTCCATGGAGACACCGGGGCCGATGATTTCGCTGAGCCCGTAGATGTCGAAGGCTTTGATGCCGAGGAGTTCCTGGATTTCCTGGCGCATTTCTTCTGTCCAGGGTTCGGCGCCGAAGATGCCGGCTTTGAGCTTGATCTGGCGGGGGTCGATCTGTTCGTGGCGGATGGCTTCGCCGAGGAAGGCGGCGTAGGAGGGGGTGCAGGCGATGACGGTGGAGCCGAAGTCCTGCATGAGCTGGAGCTGTTTCTGGGTGTTGCCGCCGGAGATGGGGATGACGGATGCTCCGAGGTGTTCGGCGCCGTAGTGGAGGCCGAGGCCGCCGGTGAAGAGCCCGTAGCCGTAGGCGACCTGGATGATGTCGCTGCGGGTGACGCCGGCCATGGTGAGTGAGCGGGCGACGACTTCGCTCCAGGTTTCGATGTCGCGCTGGGTGTATCCGACGACGGTTGGTTTGCCGGTGGTGCCGCTGGAGGCGTGCAGGCGGACAACCTGGTCTTGCGGGACGGCGAAGAGGCTGAAGGGGTAGTTGTCGCGCAGGTCTTGTTTGGTGGTGAAGGGGAGGTGGTGCAGGTGGTCGATGGAGGTGATGTCGCCGGGTTCGATGCCCTGGTCCTGGAGTTTGTGGCGGTAGAATGGGACGTTATTAGAGATGCGTTCGACCATGTTCTGCAGGCGCTCTCCCTGCAGGGTGCGCATCTCTTCGCGGTCCATGGTTTCGATGTGCTGGTTCCAGATCATGTGTGTGCGGTTTTCTGTGTTGCTTTGTTGCTGTACTGCTGTCCGCTGCGGAAGGCGGTGATGTTCATGGTGACGATTTCTTCGCCTTTGCGCTGGAAGAGTTCGCGGATGCCGTGTTCGAGGGCGTTGGGGGCAAGGCCGGTCCAGGCTGCTGCTGCGCCGAGTATGACCATGTTGGTGGTGCGGGGGCTTCCGGCTTGCTTTGCGAGCTGGTGTGCGCTGAGGAGCAGGTGGGCGGGGGTTGCTTCGAGAGCTTTGCGAAGGTTTTGCTCGTCGGGGTAGTCTGGGATGTTTTTGACGGGGTCGGTGGAGGTGACGATCATGCCGTTGGGCCTGAGCCAGGGGAGGTAGCGGAGGGCTTCCATGGGTTCGATGCTGAGGATGAGGTTTGCTTGTCCGCTGGGGATGAGGTCGGAGTGGATGGGGTGGTCGGCGATGCGCAGGTGTGACTGGACTGCGCCACCACGCTGGCTCATGCCGTGGACTTCGGCTTGCTTGATGGTGAGGCCGCTGTGGATGGCGGCGAGGTCGATGACGGCGGCGATGCTGAGGATGCCCTGGCCTCCGACGCCGGCGAGGATGATGTTGTTGTGCATGGCTGGTTACTTCTTATGGGTCTCGTTAAGTTGCTGTTTGGCCTTGCGTGCGGCGGTTTCGATGCATTCGCGGTGGAAGATGACGATGGAGACGCCGTTGTGGGCGAACTCTTCCTGGAGGATGCGGATGTTGTTGTCGTGATTGTTTTTGAGCGGCACGAGGGTGCGAATGTGCTGTTCCTGGACACCGAGGCCGCGGCAGAGCTGCTGCAGGCGTCCGGTTGCGGAGGAGTTCTGGCCGCCGGTCATGGCGGTGGTGTCGTTGTCGGCGATGATGATGGTGACGGTGTTGTTGTCGTTGACACAGTCGAGCAGGCCGGTCATGCCGGAGTGCGTGAAGGTGGAGTCGCCGATGACGGCGACGGCGGGCTGCATGCCAGCGTCGGAGGCGCCTTTGGCCATGGTGATGGCGGCGCCCATGTCGACACAGGTGTGGATGGCGCTGAACGGGGGGAGTGCGCCGAGGGTGTAGCAGCCGATGTCGGAGAAGACCTGGTGGTGAGGCTCGGTTTGCATGGCGGCGTTGATGGCGTTGAACATATCGCGGTGTCCGCACCCTTTGCAGAGTTCGGGTGGGCGGTTGGTGACGATGTCGGGGATGGGGGTGGTGTCGTGATTGTTGAGACCGAGTGCCTGAGCGATGAGGTCGGTGTCGAGTTCGCCTGAGCGGGGCAGGGTGCCGTCGAGCCGGCCCCGGAGTTTGGGGTTGCCGTCGATGCCGCGCAGGTATTCTTCGGCGACGGGGTAGCCTTCTTCGGCGATGAGGATGGTGTCGAAACGGGTGATGAAGGTGCGGATCATCTTTTCGGGGAGGGGGTACTGGCCGATTTTGAGTACGGGCAGGGAAAGGCCGTAGGTTGCGCGGGTCTCCATGACGTAGTTGTGGGCGATGCCGAAGGCGATGACGCCGGTGGTGCCGGGCCCGTCGATGAGGCGGTTGAGGGGCGATGTTTCGGAGCGCTGGTGGAGTTCAGGCTGGAGCTCGAGGAGATGCTGGTACTGCTTGCGTGCGTTGGCGGGGATGAGCACGAACCGGTTGGGGTCGGGTTCGGGGTCGAGCGGGTTCTGCTGGCGTGGTGCATGGCGGGTGATGCCGGCTCGGGAGTGCGAGAGGCGGGTGGTGAGGCGCAGGAGTACGGGCAGGCGGAGCTCTTCGGAGAGCTGGAAGGCGGTGATGGTGGTGTCGTAGAGCTCCTGCTGGGTTGCTGGCTCGAGGACGGGGATCATGGCGAACTTGCCGTAGATGCGGCTGTCTTGCTCGTTCTGCGAGGAGTGCATGGAGGGGTCGTCGGCGACGGCGATGACGAGGCCGCCCCGGATGCCGGTGATGGCTGCGTTGATGAAGGCGTCGGCGGCGACGTTGAGCCCGACGTGTTTCATGCAGCAGAGGCTGCGCTTGCCGGCGAAGGACATGCCGAGCGCTGCTTCGAGGGCGGTTTTTTCGTTGGCGGACCAGGATGAGCGGACGCTGTTGTGTTTCGCTTCGGGGGCGCGCTGGATGAATTCGGTGATTTCGGTGGACGGGGTGCCGGGATAGGCGTAGACTCCGGAGATGCCTGCGTCGAGTGCTGCTGCACCGATGGCTTCTGCTCCGAGCAAGAGATGGTGGGACATGGGCGGTTATGTTCGTGAATGATGAATAGCGAATGGTTATGAGGGGAATGTACGAAAAATGGTATTTTTTGTAATGTAGGGACGTTTTTTAAAAACGTTAAAAACGGCGAGCGCAGAGGGCTTGTACTATTGAAGGAGTATCGATATGGATAAAGAAGAGCGTAAACGGCATATTGCGATCCAGTACCATGAGGAGCTGCCTCCGGAGCATGAGGATGCGCTGGTTCGGTTTCTGCATCGGGTTATCCGTTTTGCGGTGAAGTTGCTTGCTGTGCTGATGGTGATGGTGATTATCTGGGGTATAGGTGATGTGATCCATGTACTCTACATGCGTCTGAGCAGTCCTCCGTTCATGCTTCTGAATATCAATGATCTGCTCGAGACGTTTGGGGCGTTCCTGGCGGTACTGATTGCGATTGAAATCTTTATCAATATCCGGCTTTACCTTGGGACGAATATCGTTCCGGTGAAGCTGGTGGTGGCGACGGCGCTGATGGCGATTTCGAGAAAGGTGATCATTCTCGACCTTGACAAGCTTGCGGCGGAGTACCTTGTCGGGATTGCTGCAGTTGTGCTGGGGTTGGGTGTGTCGTACTGGCTGATTACGAGAGAGGAGGGGTCACGCGAACCCTGACCATACGGCAAGGGAGCCGTCAGTAAAGGCTCGGTTGATTTTTCAAAGGTGCACGAGGAGAAACTGTGGGTACGGAACAACGTCCCCTGTTTTTCTCATAATTATTTCAAAGAACAAGGAGCGTTTATGAGTACGGAGAACAGGTGCCCGGTGACGGGTCATATGCATATGCCGTCGGCTGGACAGGGGCCGTCTACACGTGATTGGTGGCCGAATCAGCTGAACCTTGATATGCTGCATCAGCACTCTTCCAAGGGTAATCCGATGGGGGAGGAGTTCGATTATGCCGAGGCGTTCAAGACGCTTGACCTTGCTGCGGTGAAGCGGGATCTGCATGCGCTGATGAGGGAGTCGCAGGCGTGGTGGCCGGCGGATTATGGTCATTATGGCGGGCTGTTTATCAGGATGGCGTGGCACAGTGCGGGGACGTATCGCACGGGTGACGGGCGTGGTGGCGCGGGAACGGGGAATCAGCGGTTTGCCCCGTTGAATAGTTGGCCGGACAATGCGAACCTGGATAAGGCGAGGCGGTTGTTGTGGCCGATCAAGAAGAAGTATGGCAGGAAGATTTCGTGGGCTGACCTGATGATTCTGGCGGGGAACTGTGCGCTGGAGTCGATGGGTGTGAAGACGTTCGGGTTTGGTGGCGGCCGGGAGGATATCTGGGAGCCTGAGGAGGATATTTACTGGGGTAAGGAGGCTGAGTGGCTTGGTGATGCCCGCTACAGGGGCGACCGGGAGCTGGAAAACCCGCTTGCGGCGGTGCAGATGGGTTTGATTTACGTGAACCCTGAGGGGCCGGATGGCAATCCTGACCCGGTGGCTGCAGCGAAGGATATCCGTGAGACGTTTGCGCGTATGGCGATGAATGATGAGGAGACGGTGGCGCTGATTGCTGGTGGGCATACGTTCGGAAAGTGCCATGGTGCCGGTGACCCGAAGCTTGTCGGGCCGGAGCCTGAAGCTGCCGGGCTTGAAGAGCAGGGGCTTGGCTGGAAGAGTGGCTATGGCAGTGGTAAGGGTGACGATACGATGACCAGTGGTCTTGAGGGGGCGTGGACGCCCAACCCGATCCGTTGGGATATGGGGTACCTGCATATGCTGTTTGACTATGAGTGGGAGCTTGGCAAGAGCCCGGCGGGGGCGTGGCAGTGGAGCCCGAAGAATGTTCGTGAGGAGGACCTGGCTCCGGCGGCGCATGATGCGTCGAAACGGGTGCTGACGATGATGTCGACGGCTGACCTGGCGTTGCGCATGGATCCGGTGTATGAGCCGATCGCGAGGCGGTTCTACGAGGATCCTGAGGCGTTTGCCGATGCGTTTGCGCGTGCATGGTTCAAGCTGACACATCGTGATATGGGGCCTCGGTCACGCTACCTTGGGCCGGAGGTGCCGGAGGAGGAGCTTTTGTGGCAGGATCCTGTGCCGGTGGTTGACCATGCGCTGGTGGATGAGGAGGATGAGGTGTGGCTGAAGGCGCGTCTGCTCGGGTCGGGGCTGACGGTGCCGGAGCTGGTGACGACTGCGTGGGCGTCGGCGTCGACGTTCCGGGGGTCGGATTACCGTGGCGGTGCCAATGGTTGCCGTTTGCGTTTGCTTCCGCAGCGGAAGTGGGAGGTGAATGAGCCGGAGCGGCTGGAGAAGGTGCTCGGTGTGCTGGAGGGTATCCGGGAGGAGTTCGACAGTGCTGCGAAGGGCGGAAAGAGGATTTCGATGGCTGATCTGGTTGTGCTTGGCGGATGTACCGGTATTGAGGAGGCTGCTCGTGCTGCTGGTGTGGAGGTGAAGGTGCCGTTCAGGCCGGGACGTACAGATGCGTCGCAGGAGCAGACGGATGTGGAGGCGTTCGCGGTGCTGGAGCCGGTTGCGGATGGGTTCCGAAATTACCAGAAGGCGAGGTTCAGCGTGCGGGCTGAGGAGATTATGGTGGACCGCGCGCAGCTGATGCAGCTGACGGCGCCGGAAATGACGGTGCTTCTTGGCGGGATGCGTGTGCTGGAGACCAACTTTGGCGGTACCGGGCACGGGGTGTTTACTGACCGGCCGGGGACGCTGTCGAACGATTTCTTCGTGAACCTGCTCGATATGGGGACGGAGTGGAAGCCGGTGTCGGAAGAGGATGAGCTGTTCGAGGGCCGCGACCGGAAGAGCGGTGAGCTGCGCTGGACCGCTACCCGGGTGGATCTTGTGTTTGGCTCGAACTCCCGCCTGCGTGCGTTGGCCGAGGTCTATGCCAGTGAAGACGGCCAGGAGAAGTTCGTGCATGACTTTGTTGCCGCCTGGGACAAGGTGATGAACCTCGACCGTAGGGACGTTCTTTAAAAACGTTAAAAACGACGATCGGAGAGAGCCTGCTTGAGG
>JGI11705J14877_10001877_pt1 | contig 11621 bp, 13 predicted proteins | sample Etolaghawater15m_FD_14877 | JGI IMG/M metagenome (IMG submission 14877) | reverse complement strand
TTTTATTCCAGAGCTTAGAGTGTTAGTTAGTGCACTTATCTCAGCCTTGCCAAGAATGGGTTATGTTGCATTATTGATGTTTATTATCTTCTACCTATATGCGGTTATTGGCAATATGCTGTTTGCGCAACTTAACCCTGTTTTATGGGGAGATTTAGGTATTTCATTGTTAACGTTATTCCGTGTTGCGACTTTTGAAGACTGGACTGATGTTATGTATGAAGCGATGACTTTATATAGTTTAAGCTGGATCTACTTTATTACTTTTATCTTCTTCTCTGCGTTTGTCTTCTTAAATATGATGATTGGTATTGTGGTTGAAGTATTGGATGAAGAGCACAAAAAAATGGAAGCGGAAGCAGAAGGTGTGTCTGAAGAATTAACGGCTATTCAAAACCATGAACAGAAAGTGGAAGCTGAGATTGCCTTGTTGCATCAAAAGTTAGATGCTTTGTTGGCGCAGCAGCAAGCAAGTAAATAAATCCTCCTGTTTCTAGAACTCCAAAACTGAAAAAGGCTTTTAACCTAGGTTAAAAGCCTTTTTTATATTTAATGGTTTTAGTTGAGTGTCTCACTTACCAGGCCTGGTGATGCTGTGTATTATGCTGTTACACCAAATATCATGCCTACCCCTGTGGTAATTGCCATAGCGATACTTCCCCAAATGACGACTCTCATTGCACCCTTAAACATATTCGCGCCACCAACCCAGGCTGATAATGCCCCTAATGTTCCGAGTAATATTAATGAAGAAATGGTAATGATTAACCCAAGATTATTATCTGGTAAAAAAGCGACCAATATTACTGGGATTACGCCTCCAACGATAAAAGATAAAGCTGAAGCAAAAGCAGCTTGAATGGGATTGGCGCTATGAATTTCTGATAGCCCTAGTTCATCTCTTAGATGTGCATCTAAGGCATCATGGTCCATTAATTCATGAGCAACTTGGTGAGCCGTTTCTTTTGTTACACCGCGTTCCATATAAATTAATGCGAGTTCATGCTTTTCAGTATCCCAATCTTCTGCTAGTGCTTTTTCTTCAATAGCTGAATCGGCTTTCTCAGTATCGGACTGAGAACTAACGGATACATATTCGCCTGCCGCCATCGATAGGGCGCCTGCAACAAGTGCTGCTATAGCCACTAAAAGAATGTGGTCACGATCTGCACCAGCCGCAATGACGCCGACAATTAAGCTGACGACAGAGATAATTCCATCATTAGCGCCTAAAACTGCGGCACGTAGCCATCCCATTCGATGGCTAAAATGCTGGTGATCGTTGAGTTTATGCCGATCTAGTTCATCTGAAACGTTTAGGTGCACGGATGGTTTTCCTTAGTTAATAAATGTAAAAATGAATTTTCAGAATTACCAAACCAAGGGTTTATAGCCTTCTTCTTGTAGTTCCATTAACGCCGCTGCACCTACCTCTGCATATTCTGCAAATGGGCGCATGTCAGAGTGTTCCCAATGAATGGTGTTCATGGTGTTACCACATGCAACCCAGCGTACGTTATAGTCTTTAGCAAAGCTTTCTACACGTTCATAAGTTAGTGCATCAACCTGACGTTTTGGCTCTTTGGCAAGAACATGCAGGCCAGGTCCAATCGCTACCACGGCAATTTCTACATTATCGCCATAACGTTTAATCATGGCTTGAATTGAGTTTAAAATCCCGGTTTGATAATCGGCATCAGCTTTGTTGAACATATAAACCGCTTTATGCTCAGCGGGATCTCCAGGAAAACGATCACTAGGAGGATCTTGTAGTTCTGGTACAGGTTTAAGCTGAAAGTTATTGTTGGCGGCGCTAGTAGCATCACTGGCTGCATGCACTGAATAACTTGCTGATAATAAGCTAAAGGTCATAAGAGAGCTGATTAATAAACGCATGATCTATCCTTGTTTGATTACGCTAGTAAAGTCTTTTACTGGTTTGATTTAAATATTGTAAGGTGAATCTTTGCATGAATGCCGCAACTTGTAATAAAATTACTTATACTGGGTATTAAATAAATTTATTGCTATTATGCTGTTGGGCAAAGCATGATATTAGGTGATGTACATTATGGAGAAAACGATGATTCAACCTCAAATAGAAAATAAGATGAATGAAACTTTTGACGTGCAGTTTATGGAGCTATTAAATGAAAGTCATATGCACTCGGGCCCAGCACCAGAGTCACATTTTAAGCTAACGTTAGTTTCAAAATCTTTTGATGGACTTAATAAAGTGAAAAGACAGCAAGCTGTGTATAAAGCTTTGGTTGATTTAATGCCGCAATTTCATGCTCTAGCTTTACATACCTACACACCTGATGAGTGGCTGGCTGCAGAAAAAGCGATTCCTGCTTCACCTAAATGTACTGGTGGGCATTAAATCTGATCTTGACCTTCATGATGAGGGACGTACTCTGGATCCGTTTCTGGATACGTTAAATACCATATACGTGTGAATTGATCTTCTTCAAGTTTGTTTTGTAATAGCAGAACAGCTTGAACATATTGCTCAATGTAATGGTATTGACCTTTGCGTAAAGATTGCCATAGATGACGGTATTTATTAGGTAGAAAGTGTTTGAAGTGAGGAATTAAGCCAAATTCTCCTTCAGTTTCTGCAATGCGTCTTATGACTTCATGGCGAGCTGCAATTTTATAATTGTGTTCTTGATTTTCAAACATTTTACTAATCCAAAACAGCAGTCCTGCAGCTAACAAAAAACTGACAATTGGGAGGTCAAACATAAAGCTACCAAGTAGGGTAACGACCACCAAAATGCTTGCACTGACGGGTATTGTAAGAATAGAGACCCAAATTTTATCCGTTAGTGCGTAAAACCCCGTCCTTTAGGTCGGGGATATAAGCGTAACAGGCGAAGCCTGTTTAATTTGGCCGTTGCTGATTCTTGATATATTGTTTAATTATGGAAAGTGGTGCACCACCACAACTTCCAGCAAAATAGCTTGGACTCCACAGTATATTTCCCCATAGTTTTTTCTGTACCTCGGGATATTTCTGCTTGCGAATTAGCCTGCTTGAAACACCTTTTAAACTATTAACTAGATTTGAAATAGCAACCTTTGGTGGGTAGTTAACTAAAAGATGAACATGGTCATGTTCACCGTTAAACTCAACTAATTCCGCTTCAAAGTCCAAACATACCTTTTTAAAGATTCCTTCCAGTTCAATCAAAACCCTTTCTGAGAAAACATCTTTACGGTATTTTGTGACAAAGACCAAATGCACATGGATGTTGAAAACACAATGCCTTCCGGTTCTTACTTCGTTATTCACTTGCATAGACCAATTAATTTTTGTATGATTATAACTATGAAACAAACGATTCGCAAAGCTTTTAAATTCAGGCTTAATACGACATCTGAACAATCTCAAAAAATGGTTGAGTTTGCCGGAATGAATCGTTTTGTTTGGAATAAAGCTTTAGCGATGAATCTGTTTCGGCTTGAGAATAAACAGTCTATGCTTTGGTACTACGAACTTGGATTTTGGTTAAAACTTTGGAAATCATCAGAAGAGTATGGCTTTCTAAAACAGTGCCATTCTCAGCCATTGCAACAAACCCTCAAAAACCTTGAGAAAGCGTTTAAAGACGGTTTTGATAAAAAACAGCCTTTAAAACGGATTCCTAAGTTTAAGCGCAAAGGAACTTCCGACAGCTTTCGTTATCCTCAAGGCGTAAAAGTTGACCAGACCTGTAATAAGGTTTTTCTTCCGAAAATTGGCTGGGTGAAATACCGTAATTCACGCCAAGTCATTGGTGACGTTAAAAACATGACCATTTCTCGCAAGGGAAAGCATTGGTATGTATCTATCCAGACGGAGTACGAGGCCGATATAAAACGTCATGAATCTACTTCAATCGTTGGCATTGATATGGGTATCACACGCTTTGCAACGTTGTCAGATGGTTCATACATTGAACCGTTAAACAGTTTTAGAAAGTTATCAAAGAAACTGGCTTTTGAGCAGCGCAAGCTGTCTAAAAAAGTCCGTTTCTCTGCTAACTGGAAAAAGCAGAAACAAATCATTACACGACTGCATGAGCGTATTGCCAATGCACGTTTAGACTTCTCACACAAAACCTCAACCCAAATCAGCAAAAACCACGCAATGATTGTTGTTGAAGATTTAAAAGTAAGGAATATGTCTAAAAGTGCCAAGGGCAATGCTGAAAAACCTGGAAAAAAAATCAAAGCGAAATCCGGTCTAAACAAGTCTATCCTTGATCAAGGGTGGGGAATGTTCTTTTCGTTTTTGGAATATAAGCAGGCCTGGTCAGGAGGCGATGTTTTGAGGGTAAGCCCTCAATACACCTCGCAAACCTGTCCTTGCTGTCATCATGTTAGCCGTGACAACCGCAAAAGCCAAAGTGCTTTTGCATGTGCAGAATGTGGATTTGAAGCCAATGCCGACTTGGTGGGTGCTTTGAATGTACTTGAGCGAGGACATCGCTTGTTAGCCTGTGGAGTTGAAACGTTAGTTTCTTCTGTGAAGCAGGAACCAGTAGGCAGTAGCGATACAAACCTACTCCTAACGGCTTAATAAGCCGCTAGGAATCCTCGTCCTTTAGGGCGGGGAGGATGTCAAGGCAAATATTGGTGGTATTTTGTCTAAACAGTTAGAACGCGATTTGGCCGCGGCAATTATTCCTACAGAAGATGTAGCTAAAGAGGCTATTCGTCGTATCGTTGAAAAAACATTTGAGTTAGAGGCGCTTGGGCAAATTGAATTCACTTCTGAAAAAACGCGTTATATTTAAAAGGTAAAGTTTAAGTCATGGAAATTTCAGCAAGTCGCAATAAAACGGGTGAATATCAATTAGAAATTGGGCCTGTCATGTTTAGTTTGCCAAGTGATGTGGTCAAGGCATTGCAGCAAGTGATTGATCAGCGCTTAAATCAAAATAGTGCTATTGATGATGAAAATGCGAAACGCAAAATGACTGCTTATCGTGTTTTAGCTTCTAAAATGACAAGTGTAGATGACCGAATTGTGCAGAAGTTTGCTCCCCAAGTCTCTCCAGAGCAGTTGGTAACCATTGTGCGTATGGCAGAAGGGGATGGTCTTTATAAAAAAGTGATTAAAAACTTATCTAAACAAAATCGCCGTCAATTTGAAGAAGATTATGCGGCAATGGATAAAATTACCGAACAACACGCTTGTTTATATATGGAACAAATTGTGCCTTTAATTAAACGCGCTGCTCAAGAGCAAAAAGAGTTGCATTCAAGCTAAAGCTAACAAAAGCGTTAAATCACTCTTTGGCGAGTGATTTTTAACCCTACCGTATCCGTTTCTTCTACAGCCTGTGGTTTACTGACTTTTAAATGAATTAACTGCACTGCGTTGTGGTTGTTTAAAATGTGTTGGCAAATCTCTTCACACAGCGTTTCCAGCAGTTCATGTCTGCTTTCTGTCACTAAAGCAATCACTTCATCAGAAACCTGTTTGTAATTTACGGTGTCATTAATATCATCACTTTGAGCTGCTTGCGAAATGGGTAAGTCCATATCAATGTCAAAAATAAGGGGTTGGCGGTTCTCTCTTTCCCAGTCGTAAATACCAATTATGGCTTGGGTTTTTAAGCCTTCAATAAAGACGGTATCCATAGGTTGTTTAAAGGCTTGTTGGTTCATGATTAGTGTTGTTCCTGAAATTTTAACTCAACGCTTATTATCTACTTCTTGTAAAATCATGCAATTATTAAGTAAATATTAAATAGCCAACTAAATAGTACCAGGCCTGGTTAAAGGAAAATAAATGGAATTAAATGCCTTATTGATGATTGTTGCAGCGTATTTATTAGGCTCAATTTCAACCGCAATTATTGTGTGTAGAATGATGGGGTTGCCAGATCCTAGAGAGGACGGTTCAGGAAACCCAGGAGCGACCAATGTATTAAGAATTGGGGGTGAAAAAGGCAAGAAGGCAGCGGGAACAACGCTTTTCTTTGATATGCTAAAAGGTTTATTACCTGTGCTAGTTGCACACTGGCTAGATGCTTCGCCTTTGATGATTGTTCTGGTTGGTTTTGCTGCGTTTATTGGACATTTATATCCTGTGTTTTTCGGTTTTAAAGGCGGAAAGGGTGTGGCAACTATGCTAGGTGTGATGTTTGGTTTGTCTTTACCTATTGGTTTGGCCGTAGCAGGTACGTGGTTGTTTGTAGCTAAGGTCTTAAAAATATCGTCTTTATCTGCTTTAATTGCGACTATTTTGGCGCCAATCTATATTTGGTTTTTATCCGGACAAATTGAATGGGTATGGGTAACCGCAGTCATGACTTTGATTTTATTCTGGCGTCATAAAAGGAATATTCAGCGTTTATTAAGCGGTGAAGAGAGTTTGATAAAAGCCCCTAAAGAGACGAGTGATAAAGAGTCATAAAGTTGATAAATTTAAGCTACCACACCCCGCAAGGGGGTATAAGGCCTGGTAGCTTTAAAGGATTAGATTTAATTTAACTAATATTGCAGGCTAAATCTTAGCAAGATCTTCTAAATTCCAGCGTGGTGTTGCAGCAAAGTTTAAATCGTTACTTTGACCAGCGGCTAAGCGTTGGGCTCCAGCATAGGCAATCATAGCGCCATTATCAGTACAAAATTCTAATCTAGGGTAAAACACTTCGCCCTTACGTTTTTTCATTAAGGCATCTAGCTTACTGCGGATTTCTCGGTTAGCGCTCACACCACCTGCAACTACTAGGCGGTTTAGGTTCTCTTGTTCTAAAGCACGTTTAGATTTAATGGTTAAGGTGTCAGCAACGGCCAGTTCAAATGCACGGCAAATATCCGCTTTGGTCTGGTCAGTAGCGTCATTATCTTTAACTGCTGCTTGCCAGGTGTTTAAAGTGTAAGTTTTTAAACCACTAAAACTCATATCTAAGCCTGGTCGATCAACCATCGGGCGTGGAAATTTATAGCGTTCGGTATTGCCTTTTAAAGCGAGATTAGAAACGTTAGGTCCACCCGGATAACCCAGCTCTAACAATTTAGCGGTTTTATCGAATGCTTCACCTGCAGCGTCATCTAAGGTTTCACCTAAAAGTTTGTATTGTCCAATGCCATCAACTCTTATCAACATGCTGTGACCACCCGAGACCAATAAGCAGATAAATGGAAACTCTGGTTTAACCTCTTCAAGCATTGGGGCAAGCAAATGGCCTTCCATATGATGCACACCAATGGCTGGGATGTTTAAGGCATAGGCCAAACTGCGTGCAACAGATGAACCTGCTAAAAGTGCGCCAATTAATCCTGGCCCAGCGGTATAGGCAATGCCATCTAAGTCTTTGCGGTCAATATTCGATTCTTTCAATGTTTGCAGAATTAGAGGGGTGAGTTTTCGGATGTGGTCACGTGAAGCAAGCTCAGGAACGACACCACCATACTGCGCGTGTAGCTCTATTTGAGTATAAAGGGTGTGCGCTATTAACCCTTTGTTTGTGTCGTAAATGGCGACACCTGTTTCATCACAAGAACTCTCTATTCCTAGTACCAACATTTTTAAAACTCTACTGTTTGAATCAAAGTGGCTGAATTTTAACAATAAACTTAAAATTTATCTGAAAAAGGTTTGCAAAAAAGCGGTAGGAAATTTATAATCCTTCCCTTTCTGCTATTTCTCATTTCTTGCGTGAGGAAGATGCAATGAATATTAAATTTTTAATAGGTCGAAATTATGCCAAGCGTAAAAATCAGAGATACTGAACCATTTGACGTAGCTTTACGTCGTTTTAAACGTGCTTGCGAAAAAGCAGGTGTGTTAACTGAAACTCGTAAACGTGAATATTATGAGAAGCCAACTTGGGCTAAAAAACGTATGAAGGCTGCAGCAGTTAAGCGTTTAGCAAAACGTTTATCTCGTGAAAACCGTCGTACAACACGTATGTACTAAAGTTAGGCGATAGTTAGTGTCAGCAACAATGAAAGAACAGCTAACGGCTGAAATGAAAGCCTGTATGAAAGCGAAAGATAAAGAACGTCTACAAGTAGTACGTTCTATCTTAGCGGCAATTAAACAGGTTGAGATTGATAATCAAATCACAGTAGATGATGCTGGTGTTTTAGCTATTTTAGATAAAGCAATGAAACAGCGTCGTGATTCTCATCAGCAATTTACGGATGCAGATCGTCCGGACTTAGCTGAGCAAGAAGCCTATGAGATGTCAGTCATTCAGGATTTCATGCCGCAAGCTTTAACAGAAGATGAAATTAACGCATTAATTGACGATGCTATGACAAAAACAGGTGCCAGCTCCATGCAAGACATGGGTAAAGTTATGGGCTTGTTAAAACCAGAGATGCAAGGTCGTGCAGATATGGGTCAAGTTAGTAAATTAATTAAAGCGAAGTTAGGCTAAAATTAGTTTTACTGATTTAGTTTAATTTCATTGGAACTGACTCTTCCATAAAAAACCCGCTAGTGTTTTGCTAGCGGGTTTTTTTGGTTTTAGGGCCTGTGTATTTTTCTGTGGATAAGGTGTGAATATGGCTGAACAAAGTGGAAGTATTCCACGTTCGTTTATCGAGACATTATTGGCTCGAGCTGACGTTGTGCAAGTCATAAATCAACGCGTTCCACTTAAAAAGGCAGGCTCTTCCTATAAGGCCTGTTGTCCGTTTCATGATGAAAAAAGCCCCTCGTTTAATGTAAGTTCAACTAAACAGTTTTATCACTGTTTTGGTTGTGGAGCGAGTGGCGATGCGCTTAAGTTCCTTATGGAATACGACGGATTATCTTTTGTAGAAGCGGTAGAGGCGCTTGCCTCTCAATACGGAATGGTTGTCCCTCGAGAACAGCGAACTCCCGCACAGCAAAAAGCTCAACAGGTTAAGCAGCAACAGCAACGCGATTTGTATGATGTCATGCATCTTGTTGCAAAATTCTATCGTCATCAATTACGCGATCATTCTCAGTCAGCAGAGGCCAAAGCCTATTTAAAGCAGCGTGGTTTAAGTGCTGATATAGCGAAAGAATTCGTTATTGGATTTGCACCTCCAGGTTGGGACAGCCTTGTTAAAGGGTTGTCAGCTGACAAAAAACTACAGCAACAGCTTGTTGAAGTGGGAATGCTTGTTGAGAAAGACGACGGTAAAAAATATGATCGTTTTCGCCATCGTATTATGTTCCCAATTAGAGATGGCCGTGGTCGTGTCGTTGCATTTGGTGGCCGAGTTTTAGGGGATGACCAGCCTAAATATCTCAATTCACCTGAAACACCTATTTTTCATAAAAGTTATACATTGTATGGCTTGTATGAAATGCGACAATCTCGCCAAAAGTTTAATAATATTTTGGTGGTTGAGGGCTATATGGATGTGGTTGCGCTGGCGCAATTTGGCATACGAAATGCTGTCGCTACCTTGGGAACAGCCACTACCGTTGAGCATTTAGAACTCCTGTTTAGACAAGTAAATGAAGTGGTGTTTTGTTTCGATGGCGACTTCCGCAGGCCTCAAGGCTGCTTGGAAAGCACTAGAGTTGGCTTTGCCAATGATGGAGAAAGAGCGTTCTGTTAAGTTTCTGTTTTTGCCAGAGAGTGAAGATCCAGATTCCATGGTGCGAAAAGATGGAATGGATGGTTTTAATAATAGGGCATCCAATGCACTATCTTTGTCAGAATTCTTAATGCAAGGTTTGCAAGGGAGACTCTCTTTTCCAGTAAATAGTATTGAGGGGCGTCAGCAGTTTGTCTCTTTGGCCGAACCTTATGTTCAGTCAGCGCATGGTCTCTATCAGTTTTTGTTGGCTGAGGGTATTGCCAATTTGGTGGATTTGCCTACTTGGCGAGTGGAAAAACAGATGAACGTTAAGTCTGGCTTTGCTCAATTTAAGAAAGAGGCTACCAGGCCTGGTCAGTTAAAAATCAAGAAGGCATGACAAGTAAGGTTGTCACAATGCCTTTAAAGATGCTTCGTTTGTTATTAAAACGCCCGATTTGGAGCGAGGTGTTTGCAAAAGAATTTGTGCAAGACCTTGTAAAATCCAAAGAGCGTGACTATGTAGTATTGGGTGGTTTTATTAAAACACTGCAGGCAAATAATTTTGATACACAGATAGCGACTGATGTGGTTGTCAATGCGGGATATCAAGCGGAATTAGATTTGGTGCAACAGTCAGATATTCCTGATGATGAAGCGTTTATTCAAGCTGAGTTTGAGGTTTGTATCGTGGCTATAGCGGCAACCTTAGATGAAAGAAAGCTAGGTCAATCCGGTTGGAATGCAGATGAAATGCTGAAGTTACAAACTTTGGTGAAGAGTAAGTAGCCAGCTAAGTAATGGCGTACTTGTCAGTTAAAAGCTAACTGACTAATTTTAAAAGAATAATATTCCCCATTTTAAACAGAATTTTAGTATAATCGCGTGTTCTGTTTTTTCTGTCTATGCTTGGTATGCGTAGTTAGATTTTTAGAAAAAAATGAATTATAGAAACTTTATTTGAGGCAAAACATGACAAAAGTCGAAAGAAAGCAACAGCTAATTGATTTGATTGAGCGAGCGAAAGAGTTAGGTTACCTTACGTTTGCCGATGTAAATGATGTTTTGCCCGATGACATTGAAGAAGATCAGTTAGGTCAAGTATTAACCATTCTTAAAGACTTTGGTATTAAGTTATTCGACTCTCCACCTGATGAAGATGAACTTTTAACTCAAGAAGGTGGTGCATTTGATGATGCTGCCGCTGAAGCAGCGTTAACGGCNCTGGCAGAGGTTGATGGTGAGTTTGGACGTACAACAGATCCAGTTCGNATGTATATGCGTGAGATGGGTTCTGTTGAGCTACTAACTCGTCATGGTGAAATTGATATTGCTAAACGTATTGAGTGGGGTATCCGCGATATGCTTGATGCGTTAGCGACGTATCCAACCTTTGCGGTTTCAATCTTGCAAACATTCGAAAGAATGGAAGCAGGTGAAGGTAAAATCGCTGATGTTGTTCAAGGGTTTATTCGTCCTGAAGATTTAATTGATATCCCAGTAGAAGAATTGTCTCCAGATAGTGACAATAATGAACCTAAAGAAGATGGAATCAATCAAGAACAGCTGGAAAAATTCTTAAAAACACTGCAAAAATTAAACAAAGCAGCATTAGATTCAGAATCCAAAGATGGTTCTGAAGATCCTAAGGCGCTTAAGAAACGTCAAGCGGTTGTTGAGCATCTTCGTGGTGTGAAAATTACGCCTGTGTTCTCTAATCGTGTTATCCGTAATGTTAAAGATAAAATCAAAGGTATCCGTGAGCAAGAGCGAGCCGTTGTTGACCTAGTTCTTCGTAAGGTTAAAGTGCCTCGCCCACTATTCCTAGAAATTTTTATAGGTTCAGAAACCGATTCAGATTTAATCGATCGTTTGATCGAAGCAGCACCAGCTCAGGCTGAAGCATTAGAGTTAGCTAGAGCAGACGTAAATCGTGCACAAAAGCGTTTAGCAATGATTCAAAAATCAGAAAAAATGCCGATTTCACTTTATAAAAATGTATATAAAAAATTAAGCAAGGCTGAAAACAAAGCCCGTTTAGCTAAACGTGAAATGATTGAAGCTAACCTACGTTTGGTAATCTCGATTGCTAAAAAATACACTAACCGTGGTTT
>JGI11705J14877_10001876_pt1 | contig 11623 bp, 10 predicted proteins | sample Etolaghawater15m_FD_14877 | JGI IMG/M metagenome (IMG submission 14877) | reverse complement strand
GTTTGCCGTTCAGGCAGGCCCCCTACGGAAGCACTTTTTTCCACGGCCGCACGACCACGCTGGCAAACAAATCGGCTTGCCCGTAAGGGTCTCGTTGCACAAAGGCATCGACTTCGGCGCGGGTGTCAAAATCGACCACAATCAAGCTGCCATTCATGGACTCATTGTCGTCAGCTAATGTCGGGCCGGCGAAAATCAGGTGCGCGCCGATGGATTTCAGGTGCTCAACATGGGCCGGGCGATTGTCTTGACGGACCTGCAAATGGTCCTTTTTGTCGGTGCAAAAGATGGCGAAGAGCATTATTAAGATATCCTTAACTAAGATTATTCGATGTTGAGGGGGCGAGAGAGCAGGCCCTTGATGATGGCGTCCAAATCCACCCCGTGATTGAGCACGCCATCCACGGCCAGGCAGATGGGCATGTCGACTTGCAGCCGTCTGGCCAGTTCGGTCACCGCGGCGGCGGTGAAAACACCCTCCGTCACCGAAGTGCGCTCCGCCAAAATAGCATCAAGAGATCGACCTTGTCCCAATTGGACTCCTAATGAGAAATTGCGCGATTGCATGGCGTTACAGGTTAGGGTCAAGTCGCCCAACCCCGATAAGCCCATGAGGGTGTGCTCATCGGCACCCAGAATCTCACCTAAGCGGGAGATTTCCGCCAATCCGCGGGTGATCAACGCGGCGCGGGCGTTGTCGCCCATGCCCCGGCCTTGAACAATGCCGCACGCAATGGCCATCACGTTTTTAACCGCGCCACCCAATTGGGCACCGATGACGTCATACGAATAATATGTGCGAAAACAGCGACTTGACAAGTTTTCGCACAATCGTTGACCTAATTTATCATCGACGCAGGCAAGTGTTACGGCGGTCGGCATATCGCGGGCCACTTCGATCGCGAAGGTGGGTCCAGACAAAACGGCGATGGGGGCCAAATCGCCTAAGGTTTCGTCAACCACGTCAGACATTAATTTGTAGCTGCCCTGCTCAATGCCCTTGGCGCAGATGATGGCGGGGGTGCCGGGCTTCCAAAACGGTTTGGCGGCTTCACACACGGCGCGCAAAAACTGCGCCGGGGCGACCAGCAAAACGGCGTCCGTTTGCACGGCCTCGCCAATGTTTTGGGTGGCGCGAATGCCGGGGTCCAAAGTGACGCCGGGCAAAAACGGGGTGTTTTCACGGTCCGTGTTGATCGCTTGGGCGACTTCGGCCTCATGGGCTTGAAGGATAACCTTTGGTCCCGCGCGCCTGACGGCGGTTGCCAGGGCCGTGCCCCATGCGCCTGCTCCAATAATGCCGATGGTGTGCACAGTGATTTCCTCTGTCTCGGACCTGAAGGGGTTAAACCTATATGCCCGCTCTGGGCGCGGGGTACAAGGGTGCGGTGATATTATTAGGCTTTGACACCAGCACCTTGGGCCTTTGGCGCATCGGGGTCCAGCGGCCAACGTGGCCGAGGAGCAAAATCAAGGCTGTCGGTTTGGCCCAGCCGCAGCCGTTCAATCCCGGCCCAGGCGATCATCGCGCCGTTGTCGGTGCAGTGTTTGAGTGGTGGTGCCGCCAGTACAAAGCCTTCCGCTTTGACCAATTTGTCCAACTTGGCGCGCAAAGCTTGATTGGCCGCCACGCCGCCCGCCACCACCAAAGTGGTGCCGTCCGGGCGCTGTTTGCGAAATTCTCGCAGGGCATTGCGGGTGCGCTCCGCCATCACATCGGCCACGGCGGCTTGAAAACTGGCGGCCATATCACAGACGTCTTGGGGCAAAAGCTCACCCGGTGGCAACGCGTCGATGGCACGTTTGACGGCCGCCTTGAGCCCGGAAAAGGAAAAATGACAGCCCGGTTTGCCACGCAGCGGGCGAGGCAAAGGAAAGCGCTTGGCATCGCCCGACTTGGCGGCGGCTTCCAAAGGCGGGCCGCCGGGATAACCAAGGCCCAAAAGTTTGGCCGATTTGTCGAAGGCTTCGCCCACCGCATCGTCGATGGTGGTGCCCAGACGGGTATAGTTGCCGACGCCGTGCACGATCAAAAGCTGGCTGTGACCGCCCGACACCAGCAGCAACAGGTAGGGAAACGCCACATTGTCGGTGAGCCGCGCGGTCAACGCGTGACCTTCTAAATGATTGACCGCGACAAAGGGCAGATTGTGGGCGACGGCGATGGCCTTGGCGGTCATGACGCCAACGATGACGCCGCCGATCAGCCCCGGCCCACCCGTAGCGGCAACCGCGTCCAGTTGATCAAAACGCAAACCCGCTTCGTTCATGGCCTGTGCAACCACAAGATCGGCGCTTTCCAGGTGGGCGCGGGCCGCAACTTCGGGAACGATGCCGCCAAACGGGCGGTGCGCGTCGATTTGGGACAGCACCACGTCGGACAAAATTTCACCGCCACTGGTTTGGTCTGAGTCGTTCACCCGGATCACCGCAGCGGCCGTTTCATCACAACTGGTTTCGATGCCCAAAACGATCATGTATAAAGTCTCTTAAAACCCTTTGTTTCGTGTGCGAGGGACTTTACTCTAGGACGGCACTTTATTGCACGTCTCAAAAACGATCATTTCTGTCTTAAGGACCAAATCAATATGTCTGTGACCCCATTTCGCATCGGTACCCGTGGTAGCCCCTTGGCGTTGGCGCAAGCCTACGAAACCCGCGACAACTTAAAAGCGGCCTTTCCCGAACTGGCGAAAGAAGGTGCGATTGAGATTGTTGTCATCAAAACCACGGGCGACAAAGTCCAGGACCGCGCCTTGATGGAAATTGGCGGCAAAGGCTTGTTCACTAAAGAAATTGACGACGCGATGCTGGCGGGCGACATCGACATCGCCGTGCATTCGATGAAAGACGTGCCGACCTATTTGCCCGACGGCATTCATTTGCCGTGCATGTTGAAACGCGAAGACGTGCGCGACGCGTTCATTTCCTTGACCAGCAAAAGCCTGTGGGATTTGCCCCAAGGGGCCGTCGTTGGTTCCGCATCCCTGCGCCGCCAATCGCAAATCATGGCCCGTCGCCCGGATTTAAAAGTTGTTACCTTTCGCGGCACGGTGCAAACGCGTTTGAAAAAATTGGCAGACGGTGATGTCGACGCCACCATGTTGGCCACCGCCGGGCTGAACCGATTGGGCATGAACGAACACATCACCCAATCGCTGGACCCCGAAGACTTTATCCCCGCCGTCGGCCAAGGGGCCATCGGCATCACGTGTATGGAAAACGATGAAAACGCCAATCGCTATCTGGCGGCGTTAAATCATGATGAAACGGTGATCAGGGTGACGGCGGAGCGGGCGTTTTTGGCCGTTCTCGACGGCTCGTGCCGCACCCCCATCGCGGCGCATGCCTGGTATGACACCGACAAGACGCTGAAATTTCACGGTCTTGTGGCCAAGCCCGACGGCTCACAAGTCCACGAAGTCACCCGCTCCGGTCCGGCCACAGAGGCGGATGCCGAAACCATGGGTCACGACGCAGGGCTTGAGTTGAAAGCCAAAATCGGCCCGGATTTCTTGGTCACCACGGCGTTTGACGCGTCCCCAACCACGGCCCCGTTGAAAACCTCCGGACAAGATTGAGGGTTCCGTCCATGCGCGTCTTGGTCACCCGTCCCGCCGAGGACGCAAAATCCCTGCTGGCTGCCCTCAAAAGTCAAGGCCACGTGGGCGTTTTGGCACCGCTTCTGGACATTCGCATTCTCGCTGGGGTCGATCTGGACATGGCGGGCGTGCAGGCTTTGGTGCTGACTTCGGCCAATGGGGCGCGGGCCTTTGCGGCGCGCTCAGCCGTGCGGGACGTGCCGGCGCTCTGTGTCGGCGATGCCACCGCACGCGAAGCCTTGGCCCTGGGTTTTGAGACGGTGAAAAGTGCGGCGGGCGATGTGGAGGCTTTGGCCGCCCTGGTCATCAAAACTTTGGACCCCAAACAAGGCGCCCTGTTGCACCCCGCCAGCACCAAAGTGGCGGGGGATCTGGCGGGCTTGCTGGAAGCCGAAGGGTTTGTGTATCGCCGCGAAGTTTTATACGAGGCCGTGAAGGCGGATGTTTTACCCGAAAGTGTGCGCACGGACCTGTTAGCGGGCACCCTTGACGGTGTGTTGTTGTTTTCGCCGCGCACCGGGGCGGCATTCGCCGCCCTGATTGACAAGGCGGGGTTGGCTGCGCATCTCAAGGGTGTATCGGCGTTTTGTCTCAGCGACCCTGTGGCGCAAAACGTGAGCGCGTTGAAGTGGAAAGACGTCTGGGTCGCGCCCAAGCCCGATCAAGCTTCTCTTTTGGCAATGCTCAACATGTGATAGACCTGATTTCATAGACCCATACCTTATTTTATTGTGCTCCATTTTTGGCGCCATTTCGGGGACTCGATCTGCCCATGACCGACAACGAACACAAAAATCCGGACGCCGAGGTCTTGAATATGGAAGAGCTGGCAGCGGCAAACTTGTCGTCGAATCCCGCCAGGCAAGACCGGCAAGACAAGCCCGGCGGCGCAGGTTTGGTGTGGTTTTTGGCTTTTGCCTTGCTGGCGGGCGGCGGCACCTATGCCGCATGGCCGTATATCGGCACAACCGTGACGCCAATGCTGCAACAGGCGCAAACCATGTTGGGCCTGCAATCACGCCCGACCCAACCGACTTTGCCATCCGAAACCCGTCAAACGGAAAAGCGCCCGTCTGCGCCCGTTTCGGAACTGGCTTCGGGCGCGGTGCCGGGTCCCGCAGGGGAACCCCAATACGCGCCGACGGATTTGTCGCTGAATAAGTCAACACCTCAATCAGAGCAAGTTCCGGGCGATCAAAACGCGACGCCGGCCGCGCCCCAATTTGCGCCCCAAAGCGCCGCCGATTTTATCGGTGGGGACAAACCCAATGCGCCCGCCGTCACTGAGTCGGCGCAAAAGAGTAATGACGCCTTGCCGGTGATGGCCGTGTCGACCCAATTTGAACGCCGTTTAAACGCACGCATGGACGCGCTGGAAGATCAGTTGAAGACCACGTCGTCCGTCGCGAACAAAATCACCCAAGACGATGCATCGGGCAAACTTTCCGCTGTGATCGCTGATTTGCGCGATGAAGTGAAAGCGTTAAACGCGCGCCTCAAACGTTTGGAAAGTGCGCCGCGCGGGGTTGCCGACCCCAGTGCATCGGCTCAAGCTTTGGTGCTGTCGGTGACCCAATTGGCAACCCAAGCCGAAAGCGACCAACCGTTTTCCACAGCCCTCGACGCACTGGAGCGCATTGGCGGTAAAGATCCGGTCGTGGCCACCGCCCTCGACATCTTGCGCGCATATGGCGACGCGGGCGTGCCCACCCAAGACGCGCTGGCCGAACAGTTCAACGGTGTGGCGGGTGCGGTGATGAAGGTCCACAGCCAATCGCAGCGCCCGGGCTGGTGGGGCGAGGTGGAACGCGCCCTGTCCAACCTGGTGTCCGTGCGTCAAACCGACCCGGCCCGCATTGATGATCCCGTCGAACGCGCCTTGGCCATTGCGGATCAGGCGTTGGACAAAAAGGATCTGAAAACCGCAGTGGCGGCGTTAACCCCCATTGGCGGCGTTGAAGCGGATGCCTTGCGGGTGTGGCACAATGCGGCCCAGGCGCGGGTGAACATCCAAGACGCTTTACAGGCACTTCACAATCATGCGCTCGCGGCCCTTGCGGCCACGGGCGGCGCGTGAGGGGAACAACATGCTGCGTCTCATTTCCTTTTTGGTGGCCGCCTCAGCTCTGGCTTGGGGTCTCATTTGGGTGAGCAACAACCCCGGTGCCGTCAGCCTCAACTGGGGCGGCTGGCAGATTGAAACCAGTGCCGGGGTGTTGGTCGGCGGCGTGACGATTTTGGTTGTGGTGGCGGCGCTGGTGTATCGGTTTTGGCTGTTTTTAACCCATGCACCGGGGCAACTGGTCGATATGTATCGCGAACGGCGTTCGCGCAATGGCTATAAAGCCTTAACCAAGGGCATGGTGGCGGTGGCGGCCGGCGACGGCGAAGAATCCGCGCGCCAAGTGCATAAGGCCGACGGCTTGTTGGGTGAGCCGCCGTTGACGTTGCTGCTGAAGGCCCAATCGGCCCAACTGGGTGGCGATGAAACGGCCGCCGAACGCTTTTTTGTGGCCATGCTGGACGAGCCGGAAATGGAATTTTTAGGCCTGCGCGGCCTGTTGAACCAAGCGGTCAAGCGCGGCGATGATGAAGCGGCGCTGGCGCTGGCGCGGCGCGCACAGGCGTTGAAACCCAAAAGCGAATGGTTGGCCGAGACGCTGTTCGAACTGGAATCCCGCGCCGGAACCTGGGCGGCGGCGGGCGAGGCGTTGAGCCACGCGGGCAAGCTGACGGCCATCAGCCAAGGCGACACCCGTCACCGTCAAGCCATTGTGGCGTTGGGCGAAAGCCAGGAAGCAGAACGTGCAGGCGACCCGGTGAAAGCGCTCAAACTGGCGGAAAAAGCCGTGTCTTTGGACACCGCGTTGACGGCGGCGGCGCTGCGCTTGGCCACCTTGTATTTAAACCGTGGCGACAAGCACAAAGCCTCACAGGTGGTGGAAAAGGCCTGGGCCTTAAAACCTCATCCCGATTTGGCGGCGCTGTATTATCGGGCGGATTCGGCCGATGACGGCCTCAAAAAAGTGACCGCCGCGCAAAAGCTGTTGGCGTTGAAGTCCAATTCCATCGACGGCCACATGGTCGTTGCCGAAGCGGCCTTGCAGGCGCACTTGTGGGGCCAGGCGCGCACCCATCTGGGCGCGGCCCTGGAAGCAGGTTGTCAAAGCCGAAAGGTGTTCACCATGATGGCCGATTTGGAAGACCAAGAACACGGCGACAAGGACCAAGTGCGCCATTGGTTGGCGCGCGCCGCATCCGCCAGCGCCGATCCGGCCTGGGTGTGTTCCCATTGCGGTCACGTGGAAGCCAAATGGTCGGCCCATTGCCCCAAATGCCGCAGCTTCGATGAGATGGATTGGCAAACGCCCCAAGGCCTGGTGTTGCTGGGGGGTGCGCCGTATGCATCCGTCGCGTTGCTGGGCAAACCCGTCACGAAGGCCGGGTGAGGACTGCGAAAACAGCGTAAAAGCAGCGCCCAACCGCAAAACGCGTTGACGCGCCCGCCCCGGCAGACTAAAAGAGCGCGTCCTTAAGACGACATGATTTTTATGCCGATGTAGCTCAGTGGTAGAGCAACGCATTCGTAATGCGTAGGCCCGCAGTTCAAATCTGCGCATCGGCACCATTATAAAGCAGGAAACTGCACGGTTCGGGCTCCCCCTCATCTGAGGTGGGGGCCCGAATTTTTTGTATATTTGGGTGCGTATTCTCAGACTCTGAACCATGCCAATGGACGAACGGCCAATCCTAAACTAACACTGAGATGGGGACCGCTCCCTTAAGGCCATCGTTTTGAACATATGAGAGAGCAAGCCATGCCGACACTTTTGAGTTTTATTGATTTAATGGGCATCGCGGTTTTTGCGATTTCAGGGTCTCTTGTCGCTTCGCGCAAAGAAATGGATCTGATTGGCTTTGGTCTCATGGCCAGCCTGACGGGAATCGGCGGCGGTACGTTCAGAGACATCGTTCTTGGTCGCCCCGTGTTCTGGCTTGAAACCCCATACCATGTGGGGATTTGTCTTGCCGTTGCCGTGTTGGTGTATTTCACCGCACATATTCTGCACAGAAGGTTTATCTACATTCTGTGGGCTGATGGTATTGGCATTTCCGCATATTGCGTGGTGGGTGCGGACGTGGCGTTGCGCTCTGGGGCGAATGAACTTGTGGCCGTTATATTGGGGGTTATGACGGCAACCTTCGGCGGACTGGCCCGCGATGTTGTCTGCAATGAAACGCCGCTCATTTTGAGAAAGGAGGTTTACGCCACGTGCACCTTACTTGGGTCTTCCGTATACGTGGGATTGAAATTTCTTGACGTGCCGACACCTTGGCCAGCCTTTGCGGCCTTTGTCGTTGGCTTTGGGGTTCGTGCAGGGGGTATCGTTTATGGATGGACATTACCGACCTACCATGCCCGCCCGGGTGAAGATTATGAATGAAAGTCGGCGCGCTTAAGCGTAAATGTGATAGGTGCCTTTGCCAATCGATCCGGCTCTGTCCTTGACGGACCCCGCCAATTGATCGAAGTTCATTTGAGAATGTGTGCGCCTTCGTGGTGAACGTGCGTGAGGGGTGTGAGATGGATGTTTCGACGACGTTGAGCTTGTCCTTGGCCGCACTGGTGTTTGTTTTGTCACCGGGGCCAGCCAATTTGGCGGTGCTGGTGACCAGCGCGCGCGATGGCTTTCGGGCGGGCTTTTTTCTTGCCATTGGGGAAGTAATCGGGGCGGTTTTGTACTTGGTATTGGCTTTGTCTTCCTTAGCCATCTTGTCCGCGGCCTTGGCTCCGGTCATGGTTTACGTCAAGCTTGGCGGTGCCATGTATTTGATTTATTTGGGCTATCAGCAGTTCACCAGTCCGGGTGTTCACGTCGATGAGATCCGTCCGGGGCGCTCTCACTCAAAACAGATTTTGGTTGGCTTTCTCATCAACGGCACAAACCCAAAGCTGATTGTTTTTTACCTGTCCTTTTTGCCATTGTTTGTGGATTTAAACAGCCTTTCCCCCCTGGTTGCGACGCAAATTGTTTTCACGGTTGGGATGACGTTGTTGGGGGGAATCAGCATCGTGTGCGTGCTGGGCCAACAACTGAAACGGTTGATGAGTCGGCCTAAAATTGCCCGGCGGGTGAACAAAATTTCCGGCCTTGTGATGATGGGCGTGGGTGTTTCGGTCGCCCGGTCATAAAGTTTGAGCTGTTCGGCGCGGAAGGCTTAGCCTGAAACCAGAACCTCTTCGCCGCATAAGACGGCGCGGGCGCGCCCGGATTTTTTCGCCGCATACATGCGTTCATCGGCCATTTCGATCAGTTCAGGCCAGTCGTCGATGGTGTCGGAAATGCGCTCAGCCACGCCGATGCTGGCGGTGAGCGGGGTGCCGTCGGGACGGTTGCCCAGCCAGTCTTTTAACACCCGGTTCAAAATCAGCTTTATGCCGTCCATGTTGGTGTTGGGCAAAACGGCAACCATTTCTTCTCCACCCCAGCGCACGATGACGTCAGAGCGGCGCAGGTATTCGTGCAGTTTTTTGGCGGTGTTGCGCAACGCCTCGTCACCGGCATCGTGACCATATTGGTCGTTGATCAGCTTAAAATGGTCCAGATCAAAAAAGATTACCGAAAACGGCGTGTTGTGCAAAGTGGAGATGCGAAAATACAGATCAATGATTTCGGTGCCTGTGCGCCGCGTCAAAAGATCGGTGAGCGGATCTTTACTGGCCTGGTGAACCAAAGAAATCATCGAATGCAGCTGGCTCATCCCGGCCAGAATATAGACGCCCAGGATCAAGCCCAAAATCCACAAGGTGGCGATAGAATCCGTAACTTCACCAACCCCCGCAAACTGGGGCGCAAACGCGGTGATGGCCAAAATCGGCAGGGCGAACAGCACGGCCTCAAGGGCCGTCAGGGGAAACAGGCTTAACCCCGCAATGATGATATAGGGCAGCATGGTGTAAACGGTGGCGACGATATGCGCCACGCCGGTGTAGGCTTGTCCGGCAAAGAGACCATAAGCAAAGCCGTAAAAAATAAGCGGGTTGGCCATCATCACAACCATCATGATGAAGCCCGTGCGCAGGTGCTTTTCAAAATCCCAACGCCACGCCAAAATCAGAAAAATGGTCGTTGAAACCAGCCGCAACTGCACCAAAATCAACCAGGTTTTGAGCTCAAAGGCAAAAAAATCCAGGCCAATCCAGGCAAACGTCAACAGACAAAATGCTGCCGACACCAAACGCACCCGCTCGATAATCAGGCCCGCCCGATGGCGGCTGAGATAATGGGAATGACCACCCGCATGGAGCAATTGCATCAAGTCCTCGCCGGAGAGGCGAAAAACGGAGAAGGGAATTCGAAGAACCTCGAGAAGACGAATAAGCATGCTTAGAATTTCCTTCATAGACGCAGTGCGCTGGGCATTTCGGTCATTAATACTGTGGGTGAAGCGGTACCGAAAAACCGAAATACAGGGCGCAGAAATAAAAAACCGAGCACGTGCCAAAAAGCGTTACACGTGTCGCAGCCCCATTCTAACCAAGTGAATTGAAAGGCTGAAGAGGCCTTGATCATAGCGCCTAAAAGGTCAGAAAACAGCAGTATTTCAAGGCCAAACGCATGGCGCGAGCGCAACAAGAAGGGTTCAACTTAGGGGCGCTTCGGGCCCATCGAGAGGCCCATCATCAGGTGCCTCGTCAGGCGCAACGTCGGAACTGTTCTCCTCGTTGACGGCGGCCGCCACCATCACCATGGCGACCTGGCTGGTTTTGGGCACGGCGACAAATTGTTCTTTGTCGTCAGCCGCGACGGCTTGACCGACCCATTTGCGGTGAAGGGTAAAAAGGCTTAGCCCAACGGCTATGACGGCGGTGTAATAAAACAATCCACCGGGGCCGTATTCGGCCATGGCGGTGGACGAAATCATCGGCCCTGATACGGCGCCGAGGCCATACACAACCAACAAGGTGCTGCTGGCGGAAACGAAGTCCATCGATTTCACCTGATCGTTTACGTGGGCGTTGGAAATGGCGTACAGCGGAAAGGCCGCCATGCCGAACAGGGCCCCCGCGACAAGGCGTTGCAGGCTCGACATATGATCGGCAAAGGACAGGGCAAAACTGGCCCCGGCAATGGCAAGACCGATGATGATCACGACGGTGCGGCGATCGATGCGGTCAGAAAGAAAGCCAAGCGGCCACTGGGTGATGATGCCCCCCACCACGACGATGGCCATAAATACAGAGATTTCCGGGGTGGTCATGCCCGACTGTTGGGCATAAACAGCTCCCATGCCCCAAAATGAACCGTTGATCAGTCCCGTGGCCAAGCAACCCACGACACCGGTTGGGGATATGGCAAAAAGGCGTTGGATCGACATGGGTGGGGTCGGAACGGGCAGCGGGACTTCACGCCGCGTCACGGTGAGCGGCACCAAACACAAAGATATCAAAATCGAAACCAAGATGAAAAGCTCCGTACCCCGAGGCGGTGCCGCGTTGAGCAACAATTGACCCAGCGCCGATGCCCCCAAGGTGACAATCATGTAGGTGGACAAAACGCTGCCGCGGTTGGTGTTGCTGGCGGCATGGTTTAACCAACTTTCCGACACGATGATCATCCCGGCGAGAAAAAAGCCGGTCATGGCGCGCAAGGCCATCCACGTCCAGGGTTCGACAATCATGGCATGGATCAAGGCGACCGCGGACGCCGCAGAGGCAAACGCCGCAAAGGTGCGAATATGGCCGACCCGGTTGATCAATCGGGGACCGTAAAGCGATCCGCCAATGTAGCCGACATAATACAAAGCCATGATCGCCCCAATCATGGGCAGGGCGAAGTCTTCCATGTCGGCGCGCACGCCCAGCAAAGTGGCTTGCAGACCAAAGCCCAAGTTCATGCCGAAGACGGCCAACAAAAGCGCGGAGATGGTGAAAATCGTTGCAACCATGGGCGGGCTCGGTCTTTGCTCCAAATCGGTTGATAAAAACACAATATAAACAAAACGATACGTGAGCTTAT
>JGI11705J14877_10001875_pt1 | contig 11626 bp, 9 predicted proteins | sample Etolaghawater15m_FD_14877 | JGI IMG/M metagenome (IMG submission 14877) | reverse complement strand
ATTGGAGGGCCAGATTGCGCTTCTCGAAACTGGGAAGCCCCCGCTCGATATACCTTGCAGAATCAAAGCGCGTGTTTTAGATTGCATGTCGTGAAGCGCATATACGAAAACCTGTTGCGGGAGCATCTCGAGATGTTCCCATGCGTCGCCATTGTTGGTGCCCGACAATGCGGGAAGACAACCCTGCTCCACACCTTGGGCTCGGAATGGCGCTATTTCGACCTGGAGCGAGCCGATGATTGGGAGGTTATCCAGCATGACCCCGATCTTTTCCTGCGACTCAATGACAACCAGGTCGCGATCGACGAAGCCCAACTGTTGCCATCCCTGTTTCCGGCACTCCGGGTTGCGGTGGATGCCGATCGGGCACGAAAGGGGCGATTCGTACTGACCGGGTCGAGCTCGCCGGAGCTGGTACGTGCTCTATCGGAATCCCTGGCCGGACGCCTGGCCGTTATCGAGATGTCGCCGCTCATGTGGGCCGAGACACAGGGCCATGGGATCTCACCGTTGATTATGCAGCTCGCAGGAGGCGCAACCGACACTGATGTGCTGGTCGAACATGCCGCGCCGCGTGCCTCCCTACAGGCTGCGCATGACTATTGGTTTCAAGGCGGATATCCCGAGCCCTGGCTCTCCGCGGATCATCTTTTCAAAGAACGATGGGCCGATCAATACACGCAGGCCTACCTGGATCGCGACATCGCCCGGCTGTTTCCCGCGCTTGACCGCACGCGCTTCCGCACATTCCTCAGGATGCTGGGAAGCCTGTCCGGCGATGTCCTCAACTTTGCGCAGATCGCACGTGCACTGGGCGTCTCGCAACCCACGGCCCGTGATTACGTTGAGATTGCACACGGGACGCTTGTGTGGCGGCGCCTGCCGGCCTACCATCGCAGCACCCTCAAGCGCACTGTCAAACACCCCAAAGGCTATCTGCGCGACACGGGGTTGCTTCACAAACTACTCCGCTTGCCGGACCTCGACGGATTGCTGACGCATCCGCGGGTGGGCCTTTCGTGGGAAGGAATGGTCATAGAAGAGATTCTGCGGCAGTTTCACGCGCTCGGCGTTGCAGTTGACGCGTCCTTCTACCGTACCGCCGCCGGTGCGGAAGTAGACTTGATCTGCGAGGGACGGTTCGGCGTCATACCGTTCGAGATAAGACGCGGGCAGCGCGTCGATATGAGGGATCTCCGGGGCTTGCGGGATTTCGTTGTCGAACAGGCGCTGCCTGTCGGGGTTGTCATCAACAACGACACCGCGCCGCGCCGCTACGACGAGAGGATTATCGGCGTTCCGTTCACGGCCCTATAGCATTGCGGGTTGAGGTCGGGTCAATCCACCCATTCCGTGGTGATCTGGCGTTGGATGATGCGGTCGTGGGCCTCTACGACTGGGAGGGTGGCTTCGAGGAAATGTGGGGGTATCACCAGGCGCTCCGGGGGCTCCCGGAAGCCAAGTGCCATATTCATAGTCACCTAACCAAGGCCGGCATGCGTTGAGGGAGGGACGAGTGCGAGTGTCGCCAGACACAGCCGGTCATCGCTCACTTCCCCGTGCGGACTTCGCAGGAACCGCGGCCATCGCAACCCCGGGCCCTCGTACTTCGCACTTGCCCCAGCGCGTTCCGCAATGCCGGATCCCGGCTTACTGCCTGGCATTGCTTGTCGCCAGATTAAGGGCGGGATTAAGGGCGTCGGACTCCGGGAGGTGGTTCTCGTGCAGCTCAGAACGTCGATTCCCTGCCTGGAGATTCCAGCTTAACGCTTACGCTGATTTCGATTCAGCGCTCTTTTGAGAGAATAGAATCTCCAGACTCATGCAACAGTGGAACGCGTTCTGTACACACGTCCCCAGCCGCACAGCTCTGGCAGCATGAGAGCCATGGCCGGATTGTGCGCGACAGGACCGAGTTGGCACGGACACGCCGATACATCCGCGCCAACCCCGGCAACGCCTGTCTACGTGGCGACGAGGTCAGCACTCATATCGCTCCCTGGCTCGACGCGTAGCCTGAATCCTCAACACGGCGCCGTTACCCACAGTAGCTCCACGCTCCGCGGTGGAGTGGCGTGACGCCGGTTACGGGCTGCAAAGGCAGCAGCCCAGTAGCTCCACGCTCCGCGGTGGAGTGGCGTGACGCCGGTTGCGGGCCGCCTGTGCAGTCCATGTCGACGGGTATATGTTGCGTGTGTAACGTCGAGGCATGTATGGTGCAACCCGCCACACTCCACCGCAGAGCGTGGAGCTACTGTGGGTAACCGAGCGCGGCGATCAAGCGGTTCCGGGGACGTACATGCAGAAGTCGTTATGGTCATGCATGAATACGCCAATTTGTTTCATTAAACCCACCTTGAATGGAGATGGACTGTCGTCTGTGCTCGGAGGGTTGGGACAACCGAGAGTGCGAGGAGCAGGGCGATCCGATATGTCTGCTTCACGGGCTCGCGTCCCGTCAGTCGCTCAAGTGTTCCGTACCTCCCCCCAAGAATGCACGATGCCGTTGTTTGGCTTCCACTTGGGATCAAGTTACGCCAATGTCGTCGTCCCGGGCGATTCCTGTCCCGGGCGGGTGACGCGGACGGGTTCGTCTCGTGGTGCGGGTCCTCTAATTCGACTTTATGGTTCATGGCGCGTGTGGTTGTTGCCAGACAACGCCTCGCATGAAGGACCGAGCCCCATGCCACGACCGCTGCGAATCGAGTTCCCTGGTGCGTGCTACCATGTGATGTGCCGGGGCAATGCGCGTCTCCCGATCTTCCACGCAGATGCGGACAAGGAACTGCTGCTTGACAGGAGAGCACCCAACACCGGAAACTGAGTTCCTGGCACTCGTTGGCGGACGTGATCGATGCCGTGCAAAAGGCCTACGGCATCTCGCGCGAGGCGCTGTTGCGTCGCCACAACCGCGGGTGTGAGGCGAGACAGGTTCTGCTGTACCTTGCTGCGACCTACTGCCGGGGACGGTATTCGCTCACGGAACTCGGGCAGGCTCTTGGACCGATCAGCCTCGCCGCGGTAAGCAACGCTCGGTCCAAGCTGTCGCAGCGCATGGCGCGGGATCCCGGTCTGAAGAGCCGCGTGGAGACGATCGGACAGAGCCTGTCGAAGCCAGATAAGAAGAGGCTCTGACCCGGAGTCTCCATGTGTCCTTCCTGGCATGCTCAATCGGCTCTGGAGAGCCGATCTACAGTCACTTCACACTCAACAGCTCCTGCCCATCGCGCTTCACCACAAACCGCGTGCGATAGTCTTCGCCCTGCGTGAACACAATCTCATCCTGCTGCACCACCTGATCGGGCTGCTTCCATGCCTTCTGAGTCCAAGTTATCGTGACCGCGCCATCCGTATGGGTTGCCGTCGGCACCGGGCCACCGTGACGGAAGGGGACTAGTGCGATCTTGAAGTTCGGCTCGACGCCTCGCGAGGTAATGACCAGCCGCTCCGTGTTGGTGAAGAGCTGCTTGCGGATTTCCATCGGGAACATCACGCCCTGCGGCTCGAGTTTTTCATCGTAGCAATCCAGAATGAGCACCGCCAATTGCGGTGCCCCCTCTTTCAGCCCCTTCTCGGTCTTGTCCTCCTCACGGGCAAGCACCGTCAACCCCTTGGGCATTTTCCACCAACTATGGACGAACACCCCATCCGGAATCTGCATCTGCCATTCGTAGATGTGCTTTTGACTGTCCTTCTTTATGTCATCGACCACGATGGCATAGGGATGTTCACCACGCACGATACCGGCTGTCCGGTACGCGTACTCCACCGGGTTCCATTCGGCCTGCAGCTGCGGCGACCAGTTCCAGTTCCAGTAGCTGTGCATCCACAGCCGGCACTTGTAGTTCTGCGTCCCCTTGAAACAGGCCACCACGTATGGATCGGTCACCGGCTCCCACTGGTAGTTTCTGCGTTCCGGCGTGCCCCAGGAGTAGTGCATGGGATTGATCCATATGGTGTCGTAGCAGTTCTTCAGGCCCATCTTGGCAAAGGCGCCGTGCTCGTTGCGGTCGACTCCGATCCACTCGCCACGCGAGGGGGCGAAATGCCCGTTGGCGCCCTGACCCACGCCGTCGATCATGACGACCGAATGGAAGCGCGAGGCGCGGATGCCGTTGTTGCCCTCCACTCCCCAGTCTACCCCGTCGGCGCTGAGGTAGAAGTGGCCCGCATCGAAGTGCTGGTGCCCACCGGTATAGAGGTCCGGGCGGCACTCGGTCATCATGTAGAGCGCGTCCTTGTCGTTGGAACTGCGCGTGCAGAGCTGGCCGTGATTTGGATCCTCGTAATCGAGAGGAAGATTCAGGAAGTCGCGTTCCCAGGGCTCCTTGCCTGCTACCGGCTCATACTCCGCCATCCTCAGGTAAGTGCTCAGCTCCAACGGATGAACACGATATAGGCCTGGCTGCTTCTCCAGTTCAGCGCGGAAGGTCTCCAGATCCTTCGGCTCTTCCCGCGGCTGCCCCTCCTGGATCAGCCAATTAGCGACCGGCGAGCCGGGGTAGAGGTTCTTGAGGTATCCGGCCTGGCGGAACAGCGCACAGCCGTACGTTCCGTTATTGACGTTGCGACCACCGGCCGGCACCACCTGGTGGATCTGACTCTCGGCCAGTTTGCGCAGGTGGGGATGACCGAGCAGGTATTCGTGCCCGCGGCGGGCCACCGCAATCAGCGAGTTGAAGGCGTACTGCAAGCCCGCGCCGTTCTTGCCATTGGTCTCGAAGATCGTGCCGTAGGGGCTGACGCCATAGGTGAAGTAGCCATACACCGTGTCGCGAAGCGCTTCCAACAACTCCGGCTCGTAGCCTTCTTCCCCTTCGATTGCCAGATGCGCCAGCACGTGCTGCGTGTCCCATCCGACCCAGTTGGTGTCGCGCCAGCGGACCGGGGCGTTCTGTCCATAAGCGCGCTTGCCGGCGGTGGCCTCTACAATGATGCGGCGCATGAAGTCCTTCTGGTCGGGCGTCATGTACATGGCGGTCAGATCGTAGGCGAAGCCCAGGTGACCTTCGCCGGCCACGTAGTGCATCCGCCGCCACACATCCGCCGGCCAGGCACCCTCCGCGTTGGGATCGTCGCCGCGTGCGTTGAATGCATCGATCAGCGGCTCGCGTAGTTTGTAGTAGTTCACCAGCGCATCGGCCACACGCTTGCCGAGTGCCTTGTCATCCTTCATCAGCGCGTAGAACCCGATGGCATTCAGGTTCCGCGGCCAGTAGCAGACATGGGCGGCGTAGATGCCGATCTTGTATCCCTTGAACTGATGGTTGCCATTTCCGCCCTTGCTACCGTCATCTGGAAACTCAAGCCCCTCCAGATCGCCGGAAGCCAGCTTAGCGAACACCTGGCCGTCGCCGCTGTCCGGGTTGAGAATGGTCTTCCGCATCTGAACCTCGGTCTCGATCCAACGCTTCGTGCCGATCAGCTTCTTGCGCAGGGCCGGCACATCCTCCGGGCTGAAGAAGATCCGTGGATGCACCCCCGGTGCGGGAACCGCAGAGCCGATGAGGTCGGTGTTGACGCCGGTCAGGTCGTAGGCGTCGCGGGGAATCTCGGGCCATTGGGTCTCCACCCCCCCGAAGAGCTTGATCTGTTCCGGCGTAGCGAAGTCCGTCCAGTGGTCCTGCTCGCGCAGACGCGTCACGCTCTGCCGGAGGGCCTCAGGATTGTCCATCGTCTCCGGCGTGTCCGCTGAAGCGGCCAGTGCCGCCGTTGCATACAACAGGCATATGACACGGTTCATTTGCGTACCTTCTATAAAGGGAGATCCGTGAAAGGGCTACCGCGTCCAGCTATTGCTCGGCAAGCCGTACCAGAACGGTCGACCTTTGGTTTGGTCCAGCGTGTAGTTCATTCGCCAGTTGACCTGCTGCTCCGATCCAGCGTGGCCGTCAGCATAGCTGAAAACGCCGCGGCCATTGACATACACCCAACTGTTGGCAGCGTAGGGATTGGGCCCCAACGGTCCTCCGCCGTGGGGGTAGCAGGACGTGCCGCGTCCGGAGTACGTGTTGGCCCAGTACTGGCTCCACGTCGCTCCGCTTGACTTCTGGGCGGCGTCTGCCCAGAGCATGCACTCCGACGGCCGGTACATGTCTTCGAGTCGTCCGGGGATGCTCTCGACGATGTTCCAGTTGAAACAGACCGTTCGCTCGTTGTTTGTTGCCGGCGATTTGCCCCACGCAGCGGGACACTCGTAGATGCTCCCATCAGGGCTCCCCCCGACATACTGGCTCAGGACATCGTGTGCATCGATGTTGCCACTCGCCCCCGGGGTGCCATCGGTCATGATCCAGCCTTCGTAGTCGTCTGCGTACAATTGTGCGGCCAAGGCGATCTGCATCATGTTGTTTGCGCATGCGCTCTGTCGAGCCTTCTCGCGTGCTTGGTTCAACGCGGGCAGGAGCATACTCGCCAGAATGGCGATGATCGCAATGACGACGAGCAGTTCGATGAGGGTGAATGGACTCGGCGTTCCGAATCGGTGATCTTGGGTTCGGCTGGTGGACATGGCGTTCTCGGAAGATGGCGTCGCTTTGCTTGGGGGGGCTGACGGACGCTCTCACAGACGTCCGACACGGGGGACGATCAGTTGAGGGGGAATCAGTACACGCCGGGCTAGGGCATGCGGATGATCCAGTCGCCAGAGGAGTTGCTCGGCGACCGCTTGACCTAACAGCGATGGCTGGATGGTGATGTGAGGGAAGTCCAACGCATAGTCGGACTGCCCGACGACGTTTCCGGACTGAGCTGCAGGTACGCCTGTCTGGCGCAGGAAGGCCATAGCGTCGTCGGGGGTGTTGAGTTCGTTGAACCCGACGAAGAAGATGCCGTCCGGGGCAGCCCGGACCAGGGAGGCGGGGGCGTCTGCGAGGCTCTGTCCTCCGGTCAGAGCCAACGAGTGGACTGTGACGCCTAGTTCGCGAGCGGCGACACGGAAGGACTCGGCGCGCATGCAGAACACGCCATGGGTATCGTCAGGATTGACGAGCAACACGCGGCAGCAACCGCGTTCAGCCAGGAAACCCAGCCCCAGCCGAGCCACGGTTTCGTCATCTGGCGCCACCAAGTCGGAGTCCCCGTTCACGGCACTGAAGAGCCAGACCAGCGGAAGAGCGGTCAGACGCTCGATGGATGCTTGCGGGAGGCCTCCGTAGCGGACTATGGCACCGTCCACCTGGCCGCGTTCGATGCACAGGGGAAGAGCTCCGTCGGGTCGCGTCGTCGTCACCAGCAGGTCGGTGTCAGCCGCGTGGAACGGACCACGCATCCCGTCGCAGATTCCCTCCATCAGGTAGGTATGGGCAGCGCCGAGCCGCGGGTCGGGGACCAGGAAGGCGACCTGTCGCGTCTTGGTGGAGGCGGGGGGCTGCCCCAAGTTGATCTGCCGCCGCCGGTTCCGTCGCGGCCGGTAGCCGATGTCGCGGATCACCTCGCGGACACGGACCACCGTCTCCCTTGCGACGCGATCTCGTTCATTCAGTACGTCCGACACCGTAGTGACTGACACACCGGCCGCTTCGGCTACGTCATAGATTGTCAGGTTCTTCAAAGCCATGTGCATTACATTAGTTTGATAAACTTGGAATTCAATGCTGTATCTTTGACAAAGTTCCTTTCGATCAGCGGCTTGGCCCTCGGTTTTCACCTTGTCGGCCTCAGCTCTTGGGTCGACCTCAAGCGACACTCATCGCACAAGCCGAGACCCCTCCGCCGGCGCGTTGGGGGCGTGGGTCATCCAAGGTCACTTTAGAGGCCGGTCTTTTTGGGCGAAGTACTGATGGGCAACAACCTCCCAGGCACAGGCGCTAAAGTCACATTAGAGGACTCGCTGCTTCATGCCGTTGCTTCCCACGCCATGTACTCGCGCGCTTGTTGAGGAAGCGTTCGGCTTCCCGGCGGAGTTGATTAGCGGAGAGGCTCGTGTCAACGCCTGCGTTTGCTGCCGACGGGGCTGACTGCACTGTCGCGGACGGGGGAGTTGGAACGCCGTCGGGGTTCTGTTCTTGAGCGTCGAGAGGCAGGAGGAGGGAAAGGAAGGCTGAAGGGCGAAGGATGAGGGATGAATGGAGCGCAAGCCGGCACAGCTGGAATGATGAAGGAGGAAAAACGGTCGCCGTCCAGAGGCCGCCTCCCGCACTGGGGACGGTCGCCGTCGGGCGTGCAACGCTGACGCGTTTGGGCGAAGACGGGAGGTCGCTTCCCACATTGAGTCGCGTGTGCTTGGTCATTCCTGCTCCTTGATCTGTTTGAGAGAGGAGGCGACGCGGTCACGGGTGACTTCGAGGCGCTCGAGGTCGATGTTGTCGCAGGCTGCGAGCTTCCGCAGGTTGGGGGGCAGCTGAGGCGGAGATGTCGGCTGTGGACATCCGACCCACGATCGGAAACTTGTCGGCTGTGGACATCCGACCCACGATCGGGAACTTGTCGGCTGTGGACATCCGACCCACGATCGGAGACTTGTCGGCTGTGGACATCCGACCCACGATCGGGAACTTGTCGGCTGTGGACATCCGACCCACGATCGGAGGCCCTCTTGGCTGCGATGGCAGCCATCAGGCGGCGTTCACCGGCTTCGAGGAATTCGGGGGTGAGTCGCTCGGTGGCTTCGTCGACTTCTCGGTAGAAGGAGCGCAGCGTGCGGATCGCATCGAATTCGGCGCGGCAAGTGTCACACACGCGCAGGTGCTCGATGACGGCGGCCAGGTCTTCCTTGGGCAGGGAGTCGCAACGGCCGACAGTCGCTTCTTCCGTGGCCGGCAGAGCTCTTCGCATGTGGTCCTTCGTCGGCTGAGCATATCGTTGCCTTGTGGCATCCGATTTCAGTCGACTGCAGCCGAGGGTATTCGGCCTGCACGGAGCCAGCACGTCCATCTGAGGCCGACGTCACCAAGGGGAATCCAGTCAGGCTACGCCTTCTCACCTCAGCGACTTCAGAGCCGGGTAGACCTTCTTGTACGTTTCGAGTTTCTCTTCATACACTGCGGCTCGCCGTGCATCGGGCTCGATGACGGACTGAGGACGCACCCATTCGGCGGCGATGTTGTCAAGGGAATCGCCGGAGACCGCGGCCTTTGCGAGCATCGCGACGCCAAGGCATCCGGCTTCGGTCACGGCAACCGTTGTGATGGGACGGTTCAGCACGTCGGCCTTCAGCTGGACGAGGCGTTGGTTCTTGGCGCCGCCGCCGATCGCGATGAACTCGTCGATGTGCACGCCGGCACGGTCGAGGATATCCACATTCAACTTCATCTCGTACGTTACGCCTTCCAGCAAAGCACGGAGGACGTCTGCGCGCGTGGTACTCAGTTGCAGTCCCAGGATCGCGCCGGTCGCGGCCGTGTCGAAGTAGGGCGTGCCGGTCGGCGTAAAGTGCGGCAGGACCATCAGTTTACTCGGCGAATCGGGCATGGACTCGAGGATCAGGTCGTACGGATCACGGCCCTGTTTGCGGGCCTCGCGAACATCGTCGCCGGCCCATTCGTCGCGGTACCAGCGCAGGAGATTCCCGCCGGTCAGACAGAAGGCGACCGTCGTATACATGCCATCGACAACGTGGTCGTAGGTACACAGGTTGCTCTCGAACAGCTCTTCGCTGAAGACGGGGCGATCGAAGGCCGGGCAGATGCACTCGACTGTGCCCATGCCGTACATCGCTTTGCCTGGCGCGAGCACACCGGCGCCCAGCGCGCCGCACGGCTGGTCGTGCCCCCCGGTGACGACAACCACGCCCTTGCCGAGCCCGACGTCGGCCGCTCTGTCGTCGGGGATCGTGCCGACGACCGATCCCGACGGCAGCGGGCAGGCCAGGCATTCGGGAGCGATGCCGGCTCGCATGAGGATGTGTTTGTCCCAATCGTGTGTCCGGACGTTGAAAATCATCGTGCGCCCGGCCATGGGATAGCTGATCGCCGGTTCCAGTCCGAGTCGCTGCTGCACAAGCTCCTCGAAACACAGGAAGTAGTCGGCCTTCTCCCATACATCGGGCTGGTTGTCTCTGGTCCACAGCAGCTTGAACAGTGTGAACATGGGATGGGCGGTGTGCCCGGTGAGTTCGTACAGCGGCCAACGCCCAAACTGCGTGCTCCACGTGTCTGCGATTTCCGCAGACCGTGTGTCGAACGACACCATCGCGTTGTTCAATACTTCGCCGTCTGCCGTCACCGCAGTGAACGCCTCGCCCTGGCTCGATATGCCGATGGCCGCCACGGGATCGCTGTCGGCACACGCCGAGGCCGTGTCCTGGATCACGACCATGCACGCGGCCAGGACCTCGTCCGAGTCGAGCTCAGCCCAGCCGTCGCGGGGGATAATTGTGGGGTACTCGCAAGAGCCTTGGGCGATCTGGTTGCCGCCCGAGTCAAACGCGACCGCTTTGGCGCCGGACGTGCCAACGTCAAGTCCCATGTAACTCATCTATCGGCCCTCCTGTCGTTGCGTCCCCGGCATCCAGAGACGCAGCCACGTGCGGACGATCTTCTTCATTTCGGGGTAGACGATTCCCTGGCGGTAGCAGGTGGTGAAGTGGTCGAGACTGGCGGCGCTGGTCAGGTCGGCTTCGGGGCCGAGGAGGCCGACGTTGCGGAGTTCGCAGGCCGTGGTTGGCCCGGCGACTTTTGCGGCGTTCGCAACCATTTCCCTGAACAGAACCGGGGTGGTGTCGCGCTCGATCATGGTCCAGATGTTGCCCTTGCAGATGCCGTCCGCGGCCAAGCCGCCAAGCTCTTCGACCGGGACGGACGAACATCCGTGCAGGCACATCCTCGTGCCTACGACAGCCTTGATCCGTTGCGCCACGTCACTGTGGTACTTCAGGTCGGCGGCGCTGGCGCGGTGCTCGGTGCCGAGGTTGGCGACGATGAGGTCGGCGCCGGTCTCGCGCAGGAAACGGTCGGCGCGTTCCGGTGTGGTCAGTTCCCCCACTTGCTCGCCCGTGGCGTTGACGATCTCGTCACACGCGCCCTCGATGAAGATCTCGCCTCCGCGTTCTTCGACGAAGCGTTGCGTGGCCTCGATGTTATCGTCGAACGGGAGCGTCGACGCATCGAACATGATCGACGAAAAGGCACCGAAGTCCCATCCCAGCAGTTCGCGGTCACGGTCGTGCTCGATATGGTCAAGATGGACCATTACTTGCAGGTCGCGATAGGGAGAGTCCGGACCGGCCAACACGGCGAGGTCGGCCAGGAAAAGACGCATGCCCACGCGCCAGTTTCCCGTGTGCGTGTAGTTGAGCGCCTGTTGTCGATGATGGTACAGGTTGGTGATCGCAATGCAGACCGGCAAATCGGGACGTCCGATCTCGTTGCCGTGCGCCTTGGCGGCAGCGACGATTGCTTCCGACGACGTGACGTTCTCCGAACAGATGGCCGGGATGACCCAGCCGTCCTCGACGGCACGTGCGTATATCTCGACAACAGCGGATCGATCGGTCACGAGAGGCATGGGGCGCCCTTTCTCCAGTTGAGACGACAACTGTGTACAATAGGCGACGCGACGTGTGTGTCCATGCCCACCGTACTTGGTCTCAGGGGCATTTCATTCTCAGCGGCTCCGCTGCCGCCCCGGGAGTGCCGAGGCCCGCCTCGGCAGCTTTCTGAAGCCGAGCTGGGGCTCGGCGTTCCCG
>JGI11705J14877_10001874_pt1 | contig 11633 bp, 15 predicted proteins | sample Etolaghawater15m_FD_14877 | JGI IMG/M metagenome (IMG submission 14877) | reverse complement strand
CTTCCTGGTATGTCATGTTCGACATCAAACACTCGGGGGACTTCGTTGATGCCTACATCCAAAACGCCACTCAAACAGAAGGAACAGATACTTGAGCACCTGCGTTCGCGCAGCCTGACAGCTGGCGAGGCTCTGCTCCTCTACGGCACCTTCCGCCTTGCGGCGCGTGTCCTCGAGTTGAGGCAGGAGGGGCACATGATCCAGACCGTGTTGAGCACCGACATCAGGGGTCGGCGCTATGCGCGGTATTACTTGGAGGAGGCAGATGAAGAGGGACTCACGGGGCCGGAAGCGCGACTACAAGAAGGAGTACCGCAGGGACCAGTCGAGCACGAAGGCCAAGAAGCAGAGGGCGGCCAGGAACAAGGCACGCCGCCAAGCGGAGCGAGAGGGGCGGGTCAGCAAAGGTGATGGCAAGGAGGTTGACCACATCGTCCCGCTCAGTAAGGGCGGCAGCAACTCACGCTCTAACCAGAGAGTCGTCAGTCGGGGCACTAACCGCAGAAAGGGCGCAAGAGGACGCTGAGTTCAAGGGCCACACCTCTTGCGACCAATGCGGTAGCTCTGACGCCAGAGCCGTCTACGAGCGCGTGGACGGAAGCCAGTACGAGTATTGCTTTCGATGCCAGCGGCGCTACGGTGGCGAACAGACCAGCACACACACACCTATGGGGGACCTACTGTCAATCGAGTACCGTGCCTTGGGCAGCCGCAAGATATCTGAGGAGACTTGCCGCAAGTTCGGGTACGGAGTGGCACCTGGATGCCAGATCGCAAACTACTGCGACCAGCGTGGGCGAGTCGTCGCTCAGAAGGTCCGCAAGAAAGGAAAAGCATTCACCATCGCTGGGGATGCCAAGACAATGGGCCTTTGGGGCCAACACCTATGGCGCGAGGGGGGGAAGAGGGTCATCATCACTGAAGGTGAGATTGACGCTCTGACCTGCGCTCAGGTGCTTGGTCTCAAGTGGCCCGTTGTCTCTCTTCCAAATGGCGCACAGAGCGCCAAGAAGTCTGTAGCGGCTTCCCTGCCGTGGCTGTCCTCCTTCGAGGAGGTGGTCCTGTGCTTCGACCAGGATGATGCAGGGCGCATGGCCGTGGAGGCTTGTGCTGCCTTGTTCCGCCCAGGGAAGCTCAAGGTCGCCACGCTGACCCGCAAGGACGCTAACGAGATGCTGCTGGCTGGAGAGGGTCAGCAGCTTGTGCGGGCTCTTTGGGACGCAAGCACCTGGAGGCCCGATGGCCTGCTGCATGGCGACAACCTGTGGCAGGAGGTAACTAGAGAGGAGTCTTGCGTTGCAATCGAGTATCCGTGGGAAGGTCTAAACGACAAGCTGCTGGGACTGCGAACCGGGGAGCTTGTCACAATCACCGCGGGCACAGGCATCGGCAAGAGCGCAGTAGTGAGAGAGATCGCTCATTGGTTGATGAGCAAAGGGCAAGGCGTCGGGTATCTGGGTCTGGAAGAACCAGTGAAGAGGAGCGTGCTTGGAGTGCTTGGTATCGAGCATGGGAAGCCGCTCGCCCAGAGCCCGACGCTGATCCCTCAGGACCAGCTGAAGGAGACCTTTGACAGGCTGTTCGCCCGTGCCGTCTACCTAGACCACTGGGGCAGTCTTGCAAGCCAGACTCTCATGGGCCAGATCCGCTACATGGCCGCTGGCATGGACTGCAAGTGGATCATCCTCGACCACATCTCGATTGTGGTGTCTAGCCAAGATGAGGTGTCAGGCAACTTCGGAGAGCGCCAAGTGCTCGACAAGGTGATGACTGAGCTCAGGCTGCTCTGCCATGAGCTAGATGTCGGGATGCTTGTGGTCAGCCATCTCAAGCGCCCCGAAGGCAAGGGGCATGAGGAGGGGGCACAGACCAGTCTTGCCCAGCTGCGCGGTTCAGCTGCTATCGGTCAACTCAGTGATGCTGTGATTGGCTTGGAGCGCAACCAGCAGGCTGATGATGATGAGGCCCGGAACACGACGACAGTGAGGGTCCTCAAGAACAGGCATACAGGTGACACCGGGGTCGCCTGCTATCTGGTCTATGACCCTGAGACTGGCCGCCTGCAAGGCAGCACTGAGTCACCGTTCGAGAGCGAAAGTGTGGAGGTTCCCTTTGAGTGATGACTTCGATAGCCGCATGGCCCGCAGGAATGAGCGCGTAGAGGCGCACCTAACTGACGGCCTGCTCAAGTGCGTAAATCACCACATCTACGAATACCCGTCACTGACTGAACAACAGGTTGTCGGGTGTCTGCTTACGGTTCTGCTGAACTACCACATGGCGGGGATTGAGGAGACCGTCCGCGAGACGATCCTCGAGGCCCTGGGGGACTTTGACGCTGAAGAGGAAGACGAGGAAGAAGACTGATGCTGGTTTGGAAATCGAAACTGGTTGAGGCCCAGCGCGATCTGTTGCTTGCTGAGAAGCGTGCTGCAAAAGCGGAGGCTATCAGCCGCGCCTATGCGTACACCCTGAGCGAGATCGGCAGCACCTTGCAGAAGGCTGGCTTGCCGCCTGAGACCGGGATTGTGCGGGGCGTGATGAAGCTGGCTGGCTTTGACGAGCCGGAACAGGAAGAGAAGGGAGACTGACGCACACTTACACACACACATGATCTACTTCGACATTGAGACGGACGGGCTCTTGGATCAGATGACCAAGATCCATGTCATCGCTGCCAAGAAAGAAGGTCTGCTGCTTGCGTTCCATGATCGCCCTGATCTGGAACCGTGCAGCGGTTCTGTGGCGGATGGGGTGAAGTGGCTGATCGACCACAGCGGCCAGGGCCTTGTTGCTCATAACGGCCTCGGGTTCGATAGCCCCGCGATCACCAAGCTCTATCCAGAGTTTGCTGCCTGCCACGATCAGGTCATGGACTCGCTCTTGGCGGCCCGTGCCGTGGTCCCTGACCCCAGCCACATCGACTACAGGATTGACGGCTTCCCCAAGGAGTTGGTGGGCCGCCACAGCCTGAAAGCCTGGGGTCTGCGCCTTGGTGAGTCCAAACAAGAGATCGAGACGGACTGGTCAGCCTTGGACCAGCAGATGCTCGATTACTGCCTCCAGGATGTCACGGTCCTAGAGCGCCTGTGGCAAAGCCTGAAGGGCGAATACAACCTCACTCTGCCCATCTACCAGAGGGAGCTAGAGTTTTCCAAGGCCATCGCCCGGATGAATGCCAACGGGTTCGAGTTCGATGATGTTGCAGCTGTTGAGCTTTACAGCGAGCTATCGGACAAGAGGGAGGCGTTGAACAGCCAGGTGTCTACAGCGTTCGCTCCCACCCGTGTCAAGCAATACAAGCGCAAGCCTAAGACCATCGACCCTGACCTGCATGAGCAGGACGAAGAGGGCAACTGGTGGAAGGTGCAGCCGTTCAATCCACAGAGCCGCCAACAGATCGCAGAAGGATTCAAGGCAAAGTACGGATGGGATCCCGTCCTGTTTACGCCTGCGGGCAAGCCCCTTCTCGATGAGGCGGTTCTGACCAAAATGCCATACCCTGAGGCGAAGCTGTTTGCTGGCCGTATGCGCCTCCAGAAGATGCTTGGCATGTTGGCAGAGGGCGAACAGTCTTGGATGAAGCTGTCGAGGGATGGCCGGATCTACGCCCAGGTCAACCACTCGGGGACGCGCACCCACAGATGCACCCACCGTCGCCCCAACCTTGGGCAAGTGGACAAGTCCGAAAGGATGCGGTCCCTGTTCACCGTGCCTGGAGGCAGGGTGCTGGTGGGGTGCGACCTCAGCGGCCTCGAGCTTCGGTGCTTGGCGCACTACATGGCCGACAAGAAATACACCGAGACCCTGCTCGACGGTGATATCCACACCTACAACATGAAGGCGTGGGGCATAGATGATAGGTCGCTGGGCAAGCGTCTGACCTATGCCTGCCTCTACGGAGGCGGTGATGCCCTTCTTGGCGACATCTTGGGCGGCGGCCAGAAGGAGGGTGCTGCGGCTCGCAAGCGGTTCCTCAAGAACCTGCCAGCCTTGGACCGCCTAATCGCCAACGCCAAGCGGGTGGCGAAGAAGCGTGGATGGCTGAAGAGTCTGGACGGGAGGCCGACCTTCACGCCTGAGCACGCTGCACTGAACAGCCTACTCCAGTCTGCGGGAGCGATCCTGGCAAAGGAGTGGGTGATTCTCCTCGATGGGGAGTTGGACGCCTGTGGCGCGAAGCTGGTAGCGATGGTCCACGATGAAGTCCAACTTGAGGTTCCGAAGGAGCACGCAGAGTCGATTGGGCAGCTCTGTGTAGAGGCAGCGGCCAGGGCGGGCCGCCGTCTTGGACTGTCTGTCCCGCTGGACGCTGAATACAGGATTGGACGAAACTGGAGCGAAACACACTGACCCTAGCTTGGAGTACCTAGCTGGATTCATTGACGGTGAGGGGTGCATTCAGGTCTTCGAGGACCGTGTGTACCTGGAGATATCCCACACCTACCTTGAAGTTCTGACTGACATCCACAGAGAGTTCGGGGGGATTCTCTGCGGCCCTTACAAGAGATGCGCCACATGGAAGCCACAATGGAAGTGGCGGGTGAGTGGCCTTCCTGCACGGCCCCTGCTCCTCCAGTTGTTGCCGCATCTACGAGAGAAGCGCCGCCAAGTCGAGATCATGCTTGAGTGGATGGATTCCGTGCCTCGCGGGGAGAAGCGCGGTCTACTCAAGAGGCTCTGCTCTCAAGCCAAGAAAACACAACATGACACGCACGCTACTGATTGACGGGGACATCCTGGCATACCGCATCGCGGCTGCCGTCCAGATGCCGATTGAATGGTCTGAGGACATCTGGAGCTTCACTGGCGACCTCAAGGAAGCCAAGCTCCTGTTCGAGAACCAAGTGACCGAGTGGATGAAGGCTGCCAAGTGCAAGAAGTTCAAGGTCGCCTACACTTGCAACCCGACCTTCCGGCATGAGATGTACCCGGAATACAAAGCCAACCGCAGAGGCACTCCCAAGCCCTTGCTGTTCCGCCCACTGGTTGACTGGTCCCTGGGCCTCCACGACTCCCTCTACGAGCCAGGTCTTGAGGCTGATGACCTTCTGGGTCTGAGTCAGACCAAGACCAGTGTGATCGCCAGTGGTGACAAGGACCTGAAGACGGTCTGAAGACGGTTCCGGGCAAGCATCTGGACCTTGAGACCCTTGAGGTCGTCACGGTGAGCGTGGAGGATGCCGACCGGATGCTGTTCATGCAGGCCCTCACAGGCGACGCCACGGACGGCTACAGCGGCCTCAAAGGTGTTGGCCCCAAGACTGCCGAGAAGCTGCTTGGTGACGCTAAGACCGAAGACGAGCTTTGGGAGAAAGTTCTAGCCGCGTATAAGGACAAGGGGTGCTCTCATAACGACGCCCTGATGTCACTGCGTCTTGCTCGAATCCTCCGCCGTGGGGAATACAACTTCAAGACCAAGGCCATCGCCCTCTGGGGCAAGAAAGATGAGCAGCAAGTTCCCGTATGTTGATGACAAGCTGGTTGCAGCCCTTGAGAAGCTGTTTCCTGATCGTCTTCCTGACTCTGCTGCCGGGATCACTGTTGCTGATGTCAGCCGTTTGGTGGGCCAGCAGGAAGTCATCCGTTACCTCAAGAAACGCCTGAAAGAGCAGGAGATGTAGACCATGTGTATGCCTGATATGGAGATGCCTGAGCCTCCCCCGGTTCCCGGCCCGCCTGCTGAGACGGCGGCGACCAGCCGAGAGAACCAGGAAGCACGGCAGCAGCAGAACACATTTGCCTCGCTGGGCATGGGTTCGCTTCGTATCCCGATCAACCAGAACATTGGTGGATTCTGATGCACATGGAGGAGAGCCTCGAGGGCTGCTTCCAGCGGATGCTGGGCAAGCGGGACCCCTTCGAGCGTAGGGCTGAAGACTGCGCCAGGTACACCCTGCCCGCCCTCTTCGTCCCCGAAGGGCACACTGCGACCTCTACCCTCAGGGAGCCCTACCAGTCGATTGGTAGCCGCGGGGTCAACAACTTGGCCTCCAAGCTCCTGCTCTCCTTCTTCCCTCCGGGCGTTTCGCCTATCCGTCTGGTCCCTGATGAGTACCAGCTGGAGCAGGTTACGGGCATCGGCGCAGCGGCCTCCGAGATCCAGCGTGCCCTCCGCCGCCAAGAGAAGGCGGTGCAGTCTGAGCTTGAGACTACGGGACTCCGTTCGATTGCCCACGAAGCGTTCCGCCAGCTGATTATCAGCGGCAACGCCGTGGTCTACCTGCCTGATGATCTTGAGGATGGACGGGTCTACACCCTGCGGGACTTCGTGTGCCTGCGTGACCCCCAGGGCAAGCTCCTGCGCCTTGTGACGCGGGAGGCAATCGCCTACGCGGCCCTCTCTGACTCTGAGCAGGAGGCAGTCTCCCAAGAGGTCGCTGGGGACATCCAGCCTGACACGGAGTTCGACCTCTACACCAATGTCCAGCGCATTGACCAGGAGACCTTCGAGGTCTACCAAGAGGTTGCTGGCGTTGAGATCGACGGCTCCCGCGGGACCTACAAGGAAGAAGGTCTGCCCTGGATTGCCGTCCGCTGGAACAGGATCAGCGGTGAGTCCTACGGACGCTCCTATGTGGAGGAGTTCTTGGGCGATCTCCGCTCTCTGGACTGGCTTCAGAAGGCAGTGGTCGAGGCCAGCGCCGCCAGTGCCCGCCTGCTCTGGATGGTGCGCCCTAACGCTATGGTCAGCGTCAAGGATCTGGCCCAAGCCCCCAACGGGGCGTTCATCGAGGGCCAAGAGGGTGACGCGGTGGCCCTCCAGGTTGGCAAGCAGGCTGACCTGAGCGTGACTTACAACGCCATCCAAGGCATCCGTGACCGTCTCGGGTTTGCCTTCATGCTCAACACTGCTGTTCAGCGGAGTGGTGAGCGTGTGACTGCTGAGGAGATCCGCTACATGGCCCAGGAGCTCCAAGACCTCCTGTCGGGTGCCTACACGGTGATCTCGAGGGAGTTCCAGGTGCCGTTCATTGAGCGGGTGATGAAGCGGATGCGTGACCAGAAGCGCCTGCCCCAGCTGCCTGAGGATGTGGTCAGCATCCAAGTGGTCGGTGGTGTGGAGGCCCTGGGCCGCGGCCACGACCGCAACCGCCTACTCCAGTGGGCTCAGACTGTGGCTACCGTTGCTGGTCCCCAGGCACTCGCGCAGTACGGCGATGCCCGCGAGTTCATGGAACGCCTTGCTCACGCTGACGGCCTCCAGCCTGAGGGGCTGGTCAAGAGTCAGGAGCAGATCCAGCAGGAGATGATGCAGGCTGCCCAGCAGCAGCTTGCTCAGAAGAGTATCCCTGGCGTCGTCCAAGAAGGCGCTAAGGCGATGATGAACCGTAACACCAACACACCAAATGAGTGAGCAACAAGGGGAAGAGGAACGCCCGCAGTGGCTTCCCGAAAAGTTCAAAGACACCAAGCAGATGGCGGAAGCCTACGCTGAGTTGGAGAAGAAGCTGTCTTCCGGGCAAGCTGCTGAACCGCAGCCTGAGCCTGAAGAGGCTTCTCCCGCTGAGTCTGCGCCTGCGCCTGCTGAGGATATCCCCGTCAGTGGGGATATGGACCTCAAGATTGATGTCAGCGCCAAGCAGGCTGCTGACTGGGTTGAGGAGTTCAGCAAGGAGTTCAGCGAAAAGGGCGGACTGAGCGAGGAGTCGTTCGCCTCTCTTGAGAAGCGCGGGCTGCCCCGACGCTTTGTGGAGTCCTACATCGAGGGCCAGAAGGCGCTTGTGAATGGTCGCGTCCAGAGCGTCGTCTCTGCCGTTGGCGGCCAGCAGGCTTACACTGATCTTGTCCAGTGGGCCGCCCAGAACCTTTCTGAGCAGGAAGTGGCGAGCTTCAACCAGATGGTCACGGGCAACTCGATTGACCAGGCTAAGTTCGCCGTCATGGGCCTCAAGGCTAGGCGGGACGCTGTTGCTGGCACTGGGTCAAAGCTCAAGCAGGGCATGGGCGCTGCCTCTGGCCCTTCGGATGGCCTTGAGCCCTTTGAGACCCTTGGTCAGCTGATCCAAGCGCAGAGCGATCCGCGCTACAAGACCTCCCCCAAGTACCGCGAGTCAGTGATGGCTCGCCTGGAGAAGAGTAACTTCTGATGGCTAAGTACGAAGCGACTGTGGATGTCTGGGCCGTCAAGGTCCAGCGTGACCGTATGGGCCGGATCATCTCCGAGGAGCCCGAAGGCCCCATCCGCAAGCACATGGGCCAATGGGTCTATGACAATCCTGTCGGCAAGACTTGGGTTCTTGGACTAGACCAGGCCATTGTGGTCTGGCCTGACGGCACTATGCAGGCTTGGTACAAGAACGATGTTGAGCAGCTGCTCAAGCCCGTCACGGCCAAGAAGCCTCGCCGCAAAACCAAGGCAGTCATTGAAGACGAGCCTGATACCGAAATCCCCTCTGACGAAGACTGACCCCAATGGATACCAAGTATCTAGTCTCCCCTCTGCTGGACCTTACGAGCACCTCTTCGGAGTTTGAGTTCAGCACTCAAGGGTACAACTACATCTCCTTCGGTCTTGACTACGCGTCGGGGAGTCCTAGTGCTTGCTACATCCAGCTTCAGGTCTCAAGCAACGGTCGCAACTACGACATCGCTAAGACCTACTCGACGGGATCGTCCCTGTCGGTGATAACTTTCATTGACGAGACCCTGCGCGAGTTCAACACGCAGGGTAAGCACATCACTGCCAAGACCTGCAAGATCAAAGTCAAGACCGCCGAGTCCGCGGCGGCTACTGGCTACATCACGGTCTACCTGTCTAAGCACTGATGGCTATTGAGTACCGTGGCGAGCGTTTCAGCGGCTACAACAAGCCCAAGCGCACGCCAGGCAAGTCTAAGAAGTTTGCCGTCCTGGCTAAGGATGGCGACAAGGTGAAGCTGATCCGGTTTGGCGACCCCAATATGTCGATCAAGAAGGACCAGCCAGGCCGCCGCAAGAGCTTCCGGGCTCGCCACAAGTGCGACTCTAATCCGCCCTCGAAACTGACTGCAAGGTATTGGTCCTGCAAGAAGTGGTAGAGGGCAACCTTACACGCCAATGCGCTGTAGCTGCTGGCCCCGTGCGCGGGATAACCAGGGAGTGAGAAGCTGAGGCTGTTACCCTTTGTTTCGTTTCTTTCTCTTTGCTGCTAAGGAGCAGCTTTTCTAATGGTCAACACGACTAGTAGCCGTCTCGGTGCATCCGAGGGGGCAGCAACCAACTGGTATGATCCCGCCAACCAGGCGCTCATGCTGAAGGTGTTTTCCGGCGAAGTCCTCGAGGTCTTCGACCGGAAACAGGTGCTCAAGGATCTCGTCCGTACCCGCCGTCTGAGCGGCGCGAAAGAGGCCCAGTTCCCGATCATCGGCACTGCCGCGGCTGGCTACCACCAGCCTGGTAGCGACATCTCTGATCCGACCAACGGTCTGATGCAAGAGATCGAGCACGCCGAGAAGATCATCAAGGTGGACTACCCGCTTGTGGCTCCTGTCTTCATTTCAGAATGGGATGAGGCCCTCAATCATTATGAGGTGAGGTCTGAGTACGCTCACCAGCTGGGTCAAGCTCTTGCGAACAAGTGGGACAAGCTCCTGTTCCGCGTGTTCGATGCTGCGGGCTCCACTGCTGCGACGGTCCCCGGCACCTACGCTGGGCACACCATCACGCAGACTGGAACCACCTTCAGCGTTAGCGACATGCTCGACCATATCTTCGCTGCGAAGCAGAAGATGGACGAGCGTGATGTGCCGATGGATGGTCGCGTCCTGGTTGTTCCCCCGGCCTGGGAGATCGGCCTCGTCAAGGATGATGCGGCCAACAAGCTGATCGACCGTGACTACAGCATCGACAACGGCAGCTATGCGCGTGCCGTGATCGGTCGTGTTGCGGGCTTCACGCTTCTGACCTCCAACAACCTTCCTTGGGATGCCACTGCGGGCACTGCGGAGAACGGCCAGCTGAACGGCAGCTACCAGCCGACCACTCAGATCAAGATGGAGGCTCTTGCCATGCATCCTGAGGCTGTTGGTCAGGTGACGCTCTGGGACATGGAAGTCCAGACGCAATACTCTGCTCTCCACCAGGGCACCTTCGTCATGTCGCGCCTTGCGTGCGGTGCCGATGTTCTTCGCCCTGAGTGCTCTGTCCCGATTGTCAGCAACATCTCTGGCAAGACGGCGGCTGGGCCTGTCTGATTGAGCAGGGGGGAGGGGCAGCTTCCCCCATCGCTCTAACCCTCCTTCCTGCGGGGGAGACTCTGTTTGTGTGTGTCAGAGTCTCCCCCATTTCCCCCTAATACAATGGCAAGCACTAGCTACCTCAACGCAGTCAACATCCTTCTCGCGGTCATTGGCGAAGCTCCCATCGCCGCTGTTGATGAGGGCCATGTCACGGGGGTCATGGCTGACAAGATCCTTGAGGAAACCTCGAGGGCTGTTCAGTCCCACGGGTGGCGGTGGAACACCGAGCCCTTCACACTCAGCCCTGACAACGCGGGCTACCTGAATGCTCCAGCCAACACGCTGGGGGCGCACTTCCCTAGGTCCACTAGCTCCACCGATCTAGTGCTTCGCAACGGGCGTATCTACGACCTCAAGAAGCGGAGCTACACCTTCGATGGTTCGCTTGAGCTAGAGCTTGTCCTCCAGCTGCCTTGGGAAGACCTGCCGGAAGAGGCCCGCCGCTACATCACGATCAAGAGCGCCCGCCTGTTTGCGGATCGCCTTGTCGGAGACCAGGCTATGCACACCTACACTCAGCAGGAGGAGTATGAGGCCAAGGCTTCCCTCTGGCGTGCTGAGACTGGTCAGCAGTACCGCACCATCTTCGACAACACCGATAGCCACTTCGCCACCTGGCGAGCGTTTGGAGCCTGATCTATGGTCCTCATCAAGCAGGTAACTGGCAACCTTGTTGGCGGGGTTAGCACTCTTGCTGAGGCCCACCGACAGCCTAACCAGACCAAGAGTCAGACCAACGCGGAGCCCAGCATCATCGAGGGCCTGCGTAAGAGGGCGAAGACGACCTTCAAGGGGGCGTTCGCCACCAACCCGTCCAACGCCAAGTTCCACAGCATCTTCCAAGACGGCGTTGAGGAGTATGTCCTGGCCGCCACGACGGATTCTGTGCAGGCTATGGACGCCCAGACGGGCACAAACCTGGGCGTCTACAAGCTCACCAGGAACACCGGGGGCAGCATCACGGGAGGCACGCTGGTCACTTCAACGGACCTGGCTTACCTGAACAACGCTTCTCCCAGCGGCACCTCCCCGTTCACTACGCCCGACCCTGTGAAGGACTTTGAGTTCCTTACGCTGGGCGATACCACCCTGATCCTGAACCGCAAAGTGTTCACGGATGAGCATGTGGTCTCAGGGACGACCCCTGACACGCTTTTCTGGGGCTATGTGTTTCTCAAGCAGCTGGCGTCACCAAGCAGCAGCCAGCCGAGCAAGCTGACCATCGAGTTCCAGCGATCAGGCTATTCGGGCCAGCTTGTAGATGCGACTGTAGTTGTCCCCCAAGCTCCTGTCCCGTACAACACGCAGTACGATCTCGATAAGCAGCATGTGAGGCCCGACCTCATGCTCTCGATGCTTCGTAAGCGTATCGAAGGCGGGTCGAGCTACCCTGTTCTGTTCGATGATATGTAT